>ERZ888423.13-NODE-13-length-154445-cov-11.693866_pt1 | contig 154445 bp, 133 predicted proteins | sample MGYA00520523_ERZ888423 | MGnify/ENA primary metagenome ERZ888423 (study PRJEB32303, sample SAMEA104408611) | aquatic metagenome | biome: Brackish water; feature: Pelagic; material: water | place: Baltic Sea | collected 2014-06-08T10:24:00 | depth 30,27 m ...
ATTTTTTGCTATCTTAAGGAGTAGCCCAGCTTAATAAGGGCAAAAATTAAGTCATCTAAAAACCCAATTATATGTTTAAAATTTTATCTAGTGTAGTGAATGGCGCCAAGGGTGCTGTTACTTCCAGTGTGAAAGGCGCAAGCGATGTGCTGAGCGCCACCATTAATGCCGTCAAGAATGTCACCGTCAGCGCCTTCAAGGAAACAGGAGACGTTTTGCGGGAAGGTATTCAGGTGCCGGCATCTATAGTAAAAGGCACCATAGAAGGATTGTCGGAAATCGGTGTGTCCATCATTAAGGCCGTAAAAGGAGTTGTCGACGGAACTGTGCAGGGTGCCATGCAGTCGGGAATGGAGCAAAAGCCAGCCGTTGAAGGCGCTGTAGCGCAGGCCTTACACAGCGCAAAGGAATTGGGCGAAGACATTGGCCAGACCGCGGTACAGTCGGTAATGGGCGCCGTAAACGGTGTAAAACAGGTAGGTGGTGATACCGTAAAAGCCACATTTACCGCTGTAAAAACGGTATTAACGGTAGCAAGTGAAATCAGTGAAGAAGCCGTAGTATCCGTCAAAAATGCACTCAAGGAATCCATCGATGGTGCTGATGACATCATGAAGGAAATTGATCTGAAAGGGAAAGACAAATAATTCTGTCAGTCATTTAATTTACCAATTAACAACTTAGCCCCCTTTTGTTTCAATCACTACTACCTGGTATTGGATGAAACGATAGGGGGCTTTTCTATGGAGTTGGCTGCTAATTATGCCATTTGGATAGATATATTAAATAAATGAATAAAATACTCCATCGCCGCAACCGCTTCTAAAGCCCGCAGGGCCCGCGTCGCTGCGTTCAACCACTTAGCATTTATTGTAGAAAGAAGAACCCTTAGTGCTCTTTGTGAAAGTGCATCGCACCTCTGCCATGGTGTTAAAAGATCCATACCATTTCTGCCGCGTCGCTGCGTTCAACCACTTAGTATTTATTGTAGAAAGAAGAACCCTAAGTGCCCTTGGTGCATGTGCGCAACACCTGTGCCTTGGTGTTACAACCTGAAAATTTAAAGGCTTAACACAGAGGCACAAAGATTATCACTGAGGCCACAAAGGCAATCACTTGATTGGTATTTCTTTTTAACGCGGTGACGCAGCGATTTCGCAGCTAGCGCGGCGTTAAATTGGAACACTAAGACACAAAGGGTTACACAAAGTCCACAAAGACAAAACCCCTGGTGCCCTTTGTGAAAGTGCTTAGCACCCGTGCCTTTGTGTTAAAACCTGCAGCACCCATGTTGTAGGGTTAAAAAAGCAGAAATGCTTGCAAAGCGTGAATTATACAACTTATTACAAGTATTGTGTAACGCGTTTAGGTTGTTTAAACCACAACTTTGTTATGTGGTAAATTATACATACATCAAAAGTAATTTATGAAGAATAAAAACGGTTTGGAAGATGGATTGATAGCAGGCCAGAATGCATCGACGCCAAAATATGGGGTACTGCCTGGCAATGTTCTGCTAACAGCAAAAAGCAGGCATAATGTAATGATGCGTATACTTCCTCTAAGACCTATAGATTCAGAAGCAAACGAACATATAGATATGGGTCGTTCTAAAAGTGATTACAAATTAAATATAATAAAATGAAAAAAGTATCAGGCGCACTTGCACTATTTACAATTACCGTAGGAGTGCTATTTACAGGCTGTAGTAGCTCATCAGAAAAGGTGGACAAAGCTGAGATGAAAGTAGAAGAAGCTAACAAGGATTTGGACGAAGCTAATGAGGCCTATCTGGCCGATGTAGCTGAGTTCAAGATGCAAACTGCTAAGAAGTTGGAAGCTAATAGAAAACTCATCAACGATTACAACATCCGGATTTCTACAGAGAAAAAGGAAGCAAAATCAGGTTATGAAATGAAAATTGCCGAGCTGGAAGCAAAGAATAGCGAAATGCAGAAAAGATTAGATAATCATACCGCAGACGGAAAAGATAACTGGGAGAATTTTAAAACAGAGTTTGGTCGTGATATGGATAATCTCGGCAATGCATTCACTAACTTTTTCAATTAACAGTTACAATATGGGCTGGCTGACATGTGAGGTAGCTGCTAGGCTATCTCCAACACCAGCTTTCCCTGAACATGTCCTTCTTGTTGCAAAGCAGCTGCTTTGGCTGCCTCAGTCAGCGGAAAGCGCTTGGTAATAACACTGCGCAATTGTCCCGATGCTGCCCAAGCCACCAGTTGTGCCATATCGGCAGCGTTCGGTTCAGCTGTGAAACTGAATACCCGCGGCTTACCGCTACCGCTTTTCTTGCGCTGTCTCAGCATGATACCCATGAGGGTTTTCATATTTTGAAAACCTATCATAATGCCTGTGCCATCAGGTTGTAAAAGTGGTTCGTATTGTCTTCTAGTGATATTGCCAACATTGTCCAGCACCACATCCCATTGCATATTCATTTGTCTGAAGTCCTCTCTGGTGTAATCGATGATGTGATCGGCACCAAGGCTTTTCACCAATTCCATATTACCAGTCCGACATACCGCCCACACTTCTGCGCCCAGTATTTTGGCAATCTGTACGCTGAAGGTTCCGACTCCACCTGTAGCACCATTAATCAATACCTTTTGACCAGCCTGAACACGGGCATGATTGCGCAATCCCTGCAAGGCAGTTTGACCTGCCATGGGCATGCCTGCTGCCTGTTCCAGTGATACCGATACAGGTAATGATGTGAGCCGTTCCGCCCTTACGCAGACATACTCTGCCCAGGCACCGGAAGTCACTTCTCCTACCACACGGTCGCCCGGTTGAAACGCGCTTACATGGCGTCCGGTTTTTTCTACTATTCCGGATACGTCTGCACCTAGAATGGACGGGTTGGGTCTCAATAAACCAAATGAAAACCTGGCCAGCCAGGGCTCACCTGTATAGAAATGCCAGTCGTAGGCATTCACAGAACTGTACATTACCCTAACGAGTACTTCATCTGCCTTAGGCTCCGGAACGGGAACCTCCTTCAACTGCAACAGATGGGCTGGTCCGTATGCAGGACAATAAATGGCTTTCGTGGTCTATTAGACGATTATTAGCCATGGAAGGTTACAAATGATGGCTTGATTGGATAAAAAATATCCATTGTAACTTTTTTACTATTCAATCGCCTCAAGGATAGACATTTCATTTCTAAACACTGAAAACCAAACAACATGCAGACAGCAACATTGAAAAATAGCAGCTTGTCCCATCCGTCGGATGTATCACCGGGTAAAAGATCCGTTATTGCCTGGTTCATTATTTTACTAGCCCTGGGCTCTGCCGGTTTTCTAGGAGAGCAGGCTCAGAATCGATGGGACCTGAGCTTGAGCGTACGGTACGTCCTGCAGGCCCTGATTATGTCGGGTATCGTGCTCTCCGGAATAGGGTGGATGCGCACGCGCGTTGATAAGGGAAAACCTGCCGGTATCGGTGTGGGTACTGTTCCGTCAGCATTAAAATTTTTAGGATTGGGTCTGGGCCTTTTTCTGGGTCCCTTTTTGCTGACGCTTGCTTTGACTGCTGTATTCGGATGGGCAGATATTTCTCTGAATACCGTCGAAGGTTTTTTGCCGAATTTCATGCTGGGTGTTCTGACGGTTTTTTTATTCGAAGCGCTCCCGGAAGAACTGGTCTTTAGAGGCTATATCTTCAGCACCCTAAACGTTCGTTTCAGGAAGTGGAAAGCGGCCCTTATTTCCATATTTTCTTTTGTGTTGCTGCCGGTTGTACTGGTGCAGATACAGCGCTATATCCTGGGGATGGAAGTATCCGTTGGACGTACTGATCATATCGAGTTAAGTTATTTGATTACCATGCTTTTATTTGCGTCTTTTATTCAATACCTGCGTATTCTGACAGGCAGCATATGGACAGGAATAGGTTTTCACCTGGTGTTTGTATACATCAATCGAATGATTGGTACCGAGGATTATAATCTGATTCAATTGTCCAATATTTCCAGTGAACAACCTATGCAAATTGTATTGATTTGTTCCCTCTTGCTGGTATTTCTCTTCGTTATCCTGTATCCTGTTCTGACCAAAAAGAAATTGGGTTGGCGGGAAAAATGGAGTGCATAATAAAATAGCTGAAGGGTAGGGTGATGATGTTGCTCATCATGCACTCTACCCTTCGGTTTATATTTTATCTACTGCAACCTTGTAGGTCGGGTCTTCCAGCACGTTGACATCAATAATGCTATCTGCATTTTTAAGCAGCTGACGACAATCGGGACTCAGATGTTTCAAATGTATTTTCTTTCCGGCTTTGCTATAGCGTTCAGTCATTTTGTTTAGCGCTTCAATCGCCGACATATCTACCACCCTGCTTTCTGCAAAATCAATAATCACTTCTTCAGGGTCATTGGCCACATCAAATTTTTCATTGAAGGCAGTAACGGATCCGAAGAACAATGGGCCATAAATCTCATAGTGTTTGATGCCGTTTTCATCTATGCTTTTCCGTGCGCGGATGCGTTTGGCATTGTCCCAGGCAAAAACCAGCGCAGAAATAATAACTCCGATGATCACTGCCAGTGCCAGGTTGTGCAGCACAACGGTAACAAGTGTAACCAGTACCATCACAAAAATGTCGGACTTAGGCATTCGGGTAAAGGCCGATAAGCTGGCCCACTCAAAGGTGCCAATCGACACCATAATCATCAAACCCGTCAGCGCTGCCATAGGTACCTGTTCTATCAGATGAGAGCCGAACATCACAAACATGAGCAACATGACGGCAGCCACAATACCCGACAAGCGGGCCCGCGCACCGTTCGATACATTGATTAGACTCTGACCAATCATCGCGCAGCCACCCATGCCGGAGAATACACCTGACAGGATATTGGCCGCGCCTTGTGCCACAGCTTCTTTGTTGCCGCGGCCTCGTGTGCCGGTAATCTCATCTACAATGTTGAGTGTGAGCAGACTTTCTATCAATCCTACGCCTGCAACAATGGCTGCAAAGGGAAAAATGATGCGCAATGTCTCCAGCGTCATGGGCACGCGTGGCAGGTGAAAAGGAGGGAAGCCACCTTCAATGGATGCCATATCGCCGACAGTCTTGGTGTCAATGGGAAGGAATGTAACCAGTCCGAATACTACCAGAATAGCAGTAAGTGAAGCAGGCACTACTTTGGTAAGCTTGGGTAAGAAATAGATGATGGCCATAGTGAGTAACACCAGTCCCAGCAGAATGTACAGTGGAGTACCCGTCAGCCAGCTGCCGGAAGCGTCTTTGAACTGCTCCAACTGCGAAATGAAAATGATGATGGCCAGTCCGTTTACAAATCCGAAAATGACAGGATGCGGCACCAGGCGGATGAGTTTGCCCAGACGTAGAAAGCCGGCTGTCATTTGAATAAGGCCTGCCAGAATAACGGTAGCAAATACATATTCAATTCCATAGTCTCTCGCCAGCACAACAATTACTACGGCTACAGCTCCTGTTGCACCCGAAATCATTCCCGGTCGACCTCCGAAAATGGCTGTGACCAGTCCCATTACAAATGCTGCATATAACCCGGTAAGGGGCGACAATCCAGCAATCATGGCAAAGGCGACTGCTTCAGGCACCAAAGCAAGTGCTACAGTTAGTCCCGAAAGTACTTCAGTGCGGTAATTGACCTTTTGCGTCAGGTCGAATAGATTTAAATATTTTTTCATGTGAATGGGTAGTAAGCTATGTGCATGCACGCATGCATGGAATGCTGGTTTGGTATGTCAGGGTCGGCGAAGGTAAGCAATTCAGGGCTAGCGGTCTTTGATAGCTTAACACAAAGTACACGAGACATAACTCTTAGTGCCCTTCGTGCCCGTGCACAGCACCTGTGGCTTGGTGTTAAAACCTGAAATGCTATTAGCTTAACACAAAGACACAAAGGGGCGCACAAAGTCCACGGAGACAAAACCCTTGGTGCTCTTTGTGTAAGTGCCTAGCACCCGTGCCTTGGTGTTTGTTCTTTTAACGCAGCGACGCAACGAAATCGCAACGATCGCGGTGTTGAATTGGAACACAAAGACACAAAGGTTCACACCAAGTCCACAGGGACAAATCCCTTAGTGCTCTTTGTGAAAGTGCCTAGCACCCGTGCCTTGGTGTTAAGAATTCAATACTATCCTGGCTGCGTCCGCCGCGAAAGCACGCAGTGCCTGCGTCGCTGCGTTTAACAATTTAACACCTATCCTGAGAAGAATAACCCTTAGTACAAACTAAATCCAGCCCCCCAAAGTACACCCGATTCGCCCCAACAAATTGCCATGTCCTATCTTTGAACCAACCATTAAGACAAGACATGCTAAGGATTATAGGCACATGGCTGTTGCTCACCGCATCAACCCTGATGTATGCACAGACCCCGACAGATGCGGAGCGGCTGCAGGGTTACCGAATCACTGGCGAACAGGTGCAGTTTATATTCGACGAAAATATATATGGAGTAGCCCCCACCCGCGTTTCGGTGACCGGAGCATTCCGGAGCTGGAGCACCGATATGGATGCCGCCGAATGGCAACTGACCCGACAAAAGGATTACTGGGCACTATCCCTTGATAATCCCGGATATGCTGCCATCCCTGTACAGTCCCCCTTTAAATTTCGAATCAACGAAGGCGTTTGGATGGATCCCCCCGCAACAGCAGCCAACAGTAAAGGCGGTAACCTTGTATTTTTGCACGATATGCAGGTCCCTACACTTCACGCTGAAATACTCGCCAACGGCAGCATAATAGCTACCCTGCAAGGTATTCAACCCCTGAATAAATATGAATACCGCCTTACCGACGCCCATGGGGCACAATATGGTATCGATGTTTTGCCGAACACCGCCACGGAAATGATGATCTTCCCTACGGAGCAACTGGATATCCGAAGGGTGTATTTTCTGGAAATCCCCGCCTACGGGTTAAAGACATTTTGCTCCTACGACGGCTGGTTCAGAACCCTTTATTCCGACAAGGAATTAGGTGCCAATATCCAGGGCAAAAAGACCACCATTCGCCTGTTTGCGCCTCGCGCTTGGGCAGTCTATCTCTATTTATACCAAGGCAAGGACGACACAGCAGCTTACCGTACCATTAAGATGGAGGTAGATGAACGCGGTGTTTGGGAGGCTTTTTTCGATGAAGACCTCCACGGAACCTGGTACGATTTTACCATACACGGTCCCGACGATCCGGGCAATCATTTCTATGCTACAACTCCGGTCCATGTTACAGATCCCTATGCGAGAGTCAGTGATAATACCTGGGGTAAGGCCCGCATATGGCGAAAAACCCAGCCGGCCACGCCGCTAAAATCCGGTATCCCCGCCATGGAAGATGTCATTGCCTATGAAGTGCACGTGCAGGACTTTACCGACTTATTGCCACTGGAAGACCGTTTGAAAGGTACTTTTACCGGTATGATTACGCCCGGACTTCGCAACAGCCGCGGCGAGAAAATAGGCTTCGACTACCTACTGGATCTCGGCATCAACGTAGTACACCTGATGCCCGTACAGGAATACCTCCACTTCCCGGATGAAGACTGGAAGGCCTCATTTGAAAATGATCCCTATATGATAGAGCAGGGGGTCAACCTGGAAAACTACCAATGGGGTTACCGCACCTCTCATTTTTTTGCAGTAGAATCAAAATACAGAACCAAAGGCGCTGAGCCGGGAACGGAAAGAGATGAATTCCGGGACCTGGTGCAGGCATTCCATGATGCCGGTATCGCTGTGATTATAGATATCGTTCCCAACCATACGGCTGAAGATATGGGCGGCGACCGCCAGTATTTTAACTTCAATGGCATCGATAAGATGTATTATTACCGCACCAAGGATTTCGACCATATCGGGGAATACGGCAACGAGGTGAAAACAGAAAACCGCCCGATGGTGCAACGATGGCTCATCGATCAGTGCCGGCATTTTATCGATGAATTTGGAATCGATGGTTTTCGCATTGACCTCGCCGGACAAATTGACCAGCAGACACTCAAAGTACTCAAGGAAGCTATCGGTGAACATAGGATACTCTACGGTGAGGCATGGATAGGCTCCAATGATCCTGCATTTGAAAACAATCCCGACTGGGACTGGTACAAAGAAGATGCGCCAATAACCTTCTTTCAGGATGATTCCCGGGATGCCTACAAAGGACCGGTTTTCGAATTGAAGGATAAGTACAAGGACCGTGGATGGGCAGGCGGAAAATATGAAGAAAGAAGTAATGTGATGCTGGGGCTCAGTGCCCGCTTCCCTACAGATGTAACACCCATTAGCGGCATTAGTTACCTCGATATTCACGATAACTTCGCGCTGGCCGATCAATTTGCCACCTCCGATTTTGATGGAAGACTTGCCGTAGATGCTTACAATTATAAAATTGCTGTAACCCTGCTTTACACTACACCCGGACCTATCGTAACACACGGTGGCTCCGAAATCATGCGGAGCAAAGGCCTGGCACCACCCATGGAAGTAGTCAAAACTACAAGAGATGGCTTTGTCAGTTACTTCCACGGGAAAAGAGATACCTATAATCACCGCGCTGCCAATCGTTTTATCTGGGAAACCGTAGGTGCGCTCCCTGAAGGAGCCAACAAGAATGATTATAAAAATATGCATGCGTTCTGGAAGGGGATGAACGCATTCCGTTTAAGCGACTACGGTTCGGTCTTCAGGGTCAGCGAGCGTTTCCCCGACGACTATTACCGCTTTTATGCTCGCGATGATCAACGACTGCTGGGATATATGGTGGCAGATTCTGTATTGGTGCTGCTCAACGCAGGAGAGGAAAAGGGAACTTTCCACGGTGTACAATTACCGGAGGGAAGATGGAAATTGATTGCGAATAAACATGCAGTAGACCATGTTAATGGAGTGCAGGATGCCGAAGACCTCATGCAAATGGAGGGTAATCGCAGTTTAGATGTAGAGATAGAGCGGGAAGGTCTGTACATTTGGGTGCGCCAATGATACCTCTGATAAAATCCACTTACAACCGCTTTTGGCAAAACTGCAGGTTTTGGCTCAGCAGCCATAACACCTGGCCCTTCCTCATATATTATAAATGGTTGTATAAGCCGCAACGGGGCAGCATTCAGGTATTTCTCGATGCCTACTCCCGCGAGCACCGTCCATTTACCGTTATTCAGGTGGGAGCTAATGATGGCATCACCCACGACCTTATCCATAAATTTATCAAGCGCGATCACTGGCAGGGCGTGCTGCTGGAGCCCCAGGAAAGGGTATTTAACAGACTGGAAAAGCTCTACCGATTATCGAAAGGTATAACCTGTGTTCACGCTGCACTGGGTAAAGAGGATGGGAAAGCTACCTTGTATAAAATTGCCTTCAGCACAGCCCGATGGGCAACAGGTCTTGCCAGCTTCCGAAAAGAGGTAATTACCTCAGCATTCGAATCCGGATACATTCAGAAAAAAGCCGCTCAGGAAGGGGTAAGAATACCCGCAAATCCAGATGACCAAATTCAGGTAGAGCATATTTCTGTTATTTCACCCCAGCAATTAATCGGGAAATACCAGCTGGACAATGTGCAGCTATTGCAGATTGATACCGAAGGCTTCGACTACGAGGTTATCACCATCTTCCATGACGCCGGATTACTGCCGGAAGCCATTGTTTTCGAACACGTACATCTTGGCGAGGACAATAGATACGAATGCTCCAGATTGCTCAATAAGCAGGGATATGCGCTGTGGGACTTCGGAAAAGATACATTAGCAGTGAAAGGCAATGCCCTCATCACCTATAAAAAAGCATTTGGCGTGGCATGAAAATCGCCCTGATTCACTACCGGCTGATTCTTAGGGGTGGATTGGAACGTCGCCTTTTTAATTACACCAACTACCTGCTGGAACAAGGTCATGAGGTGGAAGTGATAGTCGCCAAGCGCTCGCACGATGCACAACTGCCCGAGGCTGTCAAGGTGCATGTTTTATCTCCCGGCCTGATGCCTAAAGTTTTTCGTCAACGCTATTTTGACCACCTCCTGGGAAAATTCATGCAGCAGCAAAACTATGACTTGAGTCTGTCGCTGATGCGTACCTCCCATCAGGATCTCGTGCTCTGTCCGGGAAACCACCTGGGCTTTTTGAAAGCCATGCACAAAAAGGGCAACCGACTTACGGACAAGGAGCAAATACGTTGCGACAAAGCAGCTTTTCGGCAATCGCGCAAAATCATCGCAGCATCCGAAATGATGGCCAAGGAGCTGCGGGAACTTTATCACATCCCGCAGGATAAAATTCACGTGCTGCGTCCACCTGTTAATCTCGCGCATTTTAAACCTGGAAATAAAGTGCATCGGGATGCATATAGAAAAAAGTATAATTTACCTTTAGACAAACGCATCTTTCTCTTTATCTCTTCTTCTCATTTCAGAAAGGGGCTTCCGCTGTTGCTCGACTGTTTTCGACAGTTGCAGGATACCGATGCTGTACTCGTTATCGCAGGGTTGCCACCGGTGCAGTCTGAATTGCCCAATGTTATAGATCTGCAGTACAATACCCAAATGGAGGAATTGTATGCGGCAGCTGATTTTACCATCCATCCTGCCCGGTACGAGCCGTTCGGACAAATTGTACCTGAATCGCTGAGTTCCGGAACTCCTGTTATCATTTCCGATACCTGCGGAGCCGCGGAGGTGGTAGGCCCTGATGAAGGTCGAATTCTGCCGGCAACAGCAACAGCAGACTGGCTCCATACAATCCGCAATATTCAGACTTCAGATTTCAACATACCCGAAAACTATGCCGAGCTGCATTCCCTTTCCGTAGCTGAGCATGTGGAGGCTATTCTGGCTATAGGCAAAACCACCTATTGATTCCGGTAGGGAATATTCTGGCGGCTGAATAAAGTGACCTGAGGGTTTAACCACATAGACTTTCTTGCAGAGTATCCTAGGAGTGTTGTAGCTTTATTCCTGGTAATGATGGATACCCACACACATCCTGTATCGAAAAGCAAACTGACAGCTATTATCGGCTGGATGAGCTTATTACTGTCTTTTATGTCGGCATGCGATTCCACGATAGAGCAGACCGGCCTCCTGGTCAGCTCGCCCGATCAACGCAATACAGTAGAGTTCTATTTACTGGAAAGTGGGGTTCCGGTCTACAGGGTATTACACGATACGGTTGTACTGATAGATACTTCTGCATTGGGGTTTACCATTCGCGATCAGGGAACCTGGAATTACGGTTTTGAATTGTTGCGGGTGGTGGAAAGCAGCAAGAACAACACCTGGGAACAACCCTGGGGCGAAGACCGCTTGATCAACAATCACTACAATGAGTTGCTGGTGGAACTGATGCAAATGGAGGCACCCTTCCGGCGCATGCATATACGTTTCCGTGCATTCGATGATGGTATTGCTTTCAGGTATGAATTTCCACGGCAGGAGGGATATGATACCCTCATCATTGAACACGAAAAAACACAGTTTCAGCTGACAGGCGACCATACTGTTTGGTGGACGCCCGGCGACTGGGATATATATGAACATTTATACAATACAACAAAGTTCTCCGATATCAATGCCATAGCCAAACGGGATCATCCTGCTCTGGGGCAGACCTATATCCCATTCAATGCCGTCAATACACCGGTAACCATGCGCACAGCGTCGGGCATACACATGACCTTTCACGAGGCGCATCTGGAAGATTTCTCGGGAATGACCCTGCTCGTAGATACGAATACCTTTTTGATGGAAGCGGAACTGGTGGGGAGTGATAGGCTGGGATATAAGGTTTTGCGCGATCTGCCATTTGAAAGTCCATGGAGAACGATTCAAATTGCGGATAGTGCCATCGGTTTGCTGTCTTCTTGCATGATCCTCAACCTCAATCCGCCCTCCCGCCTCCGCGATGTCTCCTGGTTTACACCCATGAAATATGCCGGCATATGGTGGGAAATGCACCTGGGAAAATCATCCTGGGATATGGCCAGCGGCAAGCACGGAGCAACAACCGCACATGCATTGGAAATGATTGACTTTGCAGCTGCCAACGGACTCAAAGGCGTGTTGGTGGAAGGATGGAATACCGGCTGGGAGCACTGGATTGGATTCGAGGATAGAGAAGGGGTATTTGATTTTGTTACGCCCTACCCCGACTATGATCTGGATTCAGTGGTGGCCTACGGCAAGTCTAAAGGTGTGGACATTATCATGCACCATGAAACATCCGCTGCTCCACGTACTTATGAAGTGCAGCTGGATACCGCTTTTGCATTGATGCAACAATTGGGACTGCATGTGGTGAAAACAGGGTATGTTGGAAAAATTATTCCTGCAGGTGAATACCATCACGGACAGTGGATGGTCAATCACTACCGCAAGGTAATAGAGACAGCCGCCAAGTACCAGGTGGCTGTGAATGCGCATGAACCCATAAAAGATACCGGTGAACGCCGCACATGGCCGAACTTTATTTCCCGTGAAGGAATGCGCGGACAGGAGTTCAATGCCTGGTCACCGGATGGCGGTAATCCTCCCGGTCATATTCCCACAGTGGCATTTACACGCATGATGGCCGGTCCCTTCGATTTTACACCCGGCGTTTTTAATATCAGTCTGCAACCCTACAAGAAAAACAATCGGGTGAATACCACCCTGGCTCAGCAGCTGGCACTGTATGTGGTGTTGTACAGTCCTGTTCAGATGGCCTGCGATCTCATTGAAAACTATACAGACCAGCCCGGTTTTCAGTTTATCCGCGATGTGGGCGTCGACTGGGAGCAAAGTGTACCGCTTGCAGGAGAGGTGGGAGAATATGTGGTGATGGCAAGAGAAGAACGCAACACGGGCAACTGGTTCGTGGGTGCTGTTACCAACGAAAAGCCTCGTGAGATAACCATTGATTTTGGTTTCCTGCCATCCGATAAGAATTTTATTGCTACCGTGTACAGGGATGGAAAAGGTGCTCACTATCGACATAATCCTACCAGCCTGCAGATAGATACATTGATTATCCCAAGGGAAGTGTCTATGACGTTTAACCTGGCCGCTGGTGGGGGACTGGCCATCAGTTTACTACAGCAGGAAGAAGAACCACAGGAGGAGCCGGAAGAAGAGTGATGGAAATACCGCACTAAGAGCGGAATATTGTAATTATAAATTGTTAATATGTCTGATACATTGGAAAGCCTCCGCAAAATAAATGGTCAGCCTTCAGAGCGGGTGACGGAAAAGGTGTTGCCTTATATGGAAGAAAGTGTGATGGATTTTATACGGCAATCTCCTTTTGCAGTGCTGTCGACCGCTAACGCTACTGGTGATTGTGATGCTTCTCCAAGGGGCGGACTACCGGGATTCGTTAAGGTGTTAAATGAAACCACTTTGCTGCTACCCGATATTAAAGGGAATCGCATGTTCCAGAGTTATGAAAACGTATTGAGCAATGGAAAGGCGGCATTGCTGTTTCTATTGCCGGGAAATACACGTTGCGCACGGGTGAACGGCAGAGCACGCATCATTCAAAAGGCGGAGCTGGACAGTATGCTGCAACAGGCAGAAGTAGCGGAAAGCGATGACAATACTATTCTCATCCAGGGTTTACTGGTGGAAGTGGATGAGGCTTATATCCACTGCCCGAGAGCTATTCAGTTTTCCAACTTGTGGGGGTAGCATTTCAGGTTTTAACACTAAGCCACAGGTGCTGTGCACAGGCACGAAGGGCACTAAGAGTTTTGTCTTCGTGGACTTTGTGCAATTCTTTGTGCCTTTGTGTTCCAATTCAACGCCGCGCTCACTGCGAAATCGCTGCGCCACCGCGTTAAAAAGAAATACCAATCGGTGATTGCCTTTGTGGCCATAGTGATAATCTTTGTGCCTCTGTGTTAAGTCTTTCGAATTTCTGGTTGTAACACAAAGCCACAGGTGCTGCGCACACTCACCAAGGTCACTAAGAGTTTTGTCTTCGTGGCCTTTGTGATAGTCTTTGTGCCTTTGTGTTCGAATTCAACGCCGCGCTCGCTGCGAGATCGCTGCGTCGCCGCGTTAAAAAGAAATACCAATCGGTGATTGCATTTGTGGCCATAGTGATAATCTTTGTGTCTTTGTGTTAAGCCTCTGGAAATTCAGGTTTTAACACCAAGCCACAGGTGCTGCGCAAGCTCACCAAGGACACTAAGGGGTCTGTCTCTGTGGACTTTGTGTACCCCTTTGTACTTTTGTGTTTTCCCTAATACCACGTTTAAAAAATACACCGTTCAGCAGGCAGTTCTTGCTATATAGCGTTGTACCTTTAATGGAGAAATAGCTATATGACCCTGCCACAATCGGCTGCCGGCATTCCGGAATTTGAATTGCTCATCAACGGACTGCTGGAAAACCAGGCAGGCACGCTGCAACAATATCTCAATCCAGCATTAACTGCGGGGCTACGGGCGAATCTGGAAGCCTTGCTTTTAGCCGGCAAAATGCACCCGGCAGGCATCGGACAAAAATTCGATTTTCATCAAAATGCCCAGGTACGCGGAGACGTCATCACCTGGATACCCAACGACAGCACCGACCCATTTGAAAAAGCCTTTCTCGAACAGGTGGCTACCTTTGTTGCCCACCTGAACGCTACCTGTTATACAGGCATCTCCGATTGGGAATTCCACTATGCCCTGTATGCTCCCGGCAGCTTCTACAAGCGCCATCGCGATCAATTTCATAGCAATAGAAGTAGAAAATTTTCCATGGTACACTACCTCAATGATGACTGGCAAGAGAAGGATGGAGGTCAGTTGCTCATGTATACACCCACAGGTATCCAGACCACCTGGCCACAAGGTGGAAGCGTCGTTTTTTTTCAGTCGGATGTTACAGAACACGAAGTGCTGCCTGCTATACGGCCCCGGATGAGTATTGCAGGCTGGCTGAAAGTATAAATACAATATTGCTTAAGGTATGGGTTACTGCCATCACCTCAGAATGAAGGAGATGCTAGGGGTTTAATATCCTGCAGCAGCATCATCACCCCGCGGATCAGCCCCGCCCTCCAGCCTTCCATCGGGTAGCACCAGGATGGCATCGACCCGGCAGAAAGGCGGTTTGGGTGCCAGTTCATACCCCATCATTTCCAACTCCTTGATGACGCCTTCAGGTAATCCGTTTCGCTCATATTGGACAGCATCCGGCAGCCACTGGTGATGGAAGCGGGGAGCGCTCACACTCTCCTGCATCGTCATATCGAATAATATTACATTTAAAATACTTTGAAAGGTAGAGGTGATGATACGACTACCTCCGGGAGTGCCGGTGACCATGAACAGCGAACTATCGCGTAATACGATAGTAGGTGTCATACTGCTCAGCATGCGCTTCGAAGGCGTAATGGCATTGGCCTCGCCGCCCACCAGTCCATACATATTGGCCGCTCCGGGCTGGGCACTGAAATCATCCATCTCATTGTTGAGCAGAAAGCCGGCCCCGCTCACAAATACTTTGGAACCGAACCCGTCATTTAAAGTCGTGGTTAACGATACCGCATTGCCATAGCTGTCAACGATACTGAAATGGGTGGTCTCAGTGCTTTCAGCAGGCGCAGGAACTCCTGCCTGAATGGTCAGCGAGGGAGTGGCCTTCGAGGGATTAAACTGCTGCATCCTTTCGTTCAGGTATTCCGCATCCGTGATACCGGCTACCGGCACCACCACGAAATCAGGATCCCCCAGCCAACGTGCTCGGTCGGCATAAACATGTTGCTCTGCATGTGATAAATAATGTATATAATCTACTGAATTATGTGTCAGACCGTCGAGGTAATCGCTGTCAATCATACCAAACAATTGCTGCAATGCCACTCCGCCACTCGAGGGAGGAGGCATGGAAATAATCTGATAGTTACGAAAAGAGAAGGTAATAGCCTGTCGCCATACTGCCTCGTATTGCAGCAGGTCGTCATAACCAATCAGACCATTGCCTGCTTCCATTTCAGCTACAATCAAATCGGCTGTAGTTCCGGCGTAAAATCCATCGCGGCCCTGTTCCTGAATCCGCTTTAAGGTAAGTGCCAGGTCTTTCTGCCGCAGCGTGTCGCCAGCTTTCCATGTACCGTACCTGCGCAGGTAGGTGTTGCGGGTGTTGCGTTGCCGAAAGATGTCGCCATGATCATTCAACTCTTCTGCTTGTCGTTCCGTGATGGGAAAACCCTGTGATGCCAATTGCACAGCAGGCTCCAGCAGTGCCGACCATTCCACAGTTCCATATCGCTGATGGGCTTCCCACATACCGGCTACCGAGCCGGGAACACCGGCTGCTAACTGCGTTCCGGTAATGGCCAGACGATCTACTTCCCCTTCGGCATTGATGTACATATCCCTGCTGGCTTGCAACGGCGCTTTTTCTCTAAAATCCAGTGTTTGGGTAGTGCCATCGGCCTGGCGCAAAACCATGAATCCACCTCCTCCGATATTGCCGGCAATGGGGAAAACAACGGCCAGCGCAAACTGTGTGGCGATAGCTGCATCTACCGCATTTCCTCCATTCATTAATATTTGTTTACCCACTTCCGATGCCTCGGGGTGAGCCGATACCACCATGGCATGCGACGCAATAGTGCCTTGCTGCGCATGAGTGTACAATAGCGGAAGCAGAAGAAGGATGAGGATGGACCAGCGTTTCATGCAAGCGAATTTAAGGAACTTATGCACTTGTCAATAAACGAATATGTTGGCAGGTAATTGTCGCCTCCAAAGGAGAGGGTATAAGGTGAATCAACCAACCGCTGCCAGCCATACCGATACAACAATTCGGCTTGTCTATGCACAGCATACCCGCTTTTCTGCACAGCGAATTTCGGCTCAATCTATTATCTTTCGCTGGTAACGGCATGCAAGAACCTGTGAATTATATCATCCTCGCTATCCCGGTATTCTTCCTTCTCATAGGAATGGAAATCATTTTCGACCGACTGCGGAAAAGTGGCTACTACCGGTTAAACGACACTATCAGCAATATCAATGCAGGAATTGCGGAGCAGGTAACCGGTGTCTTTTTTAAAGTTGTAGTAATTGGCGCCTACCTCTGGGTATATGAATACGTGCGCGTTGCCACCATTCCTAATAATATTTTTACATGGGTTTTGCTCTTTATCGGTATCGATTTCTTTTACTACTGGTTTCATCGCCTGGCACATGAGGTAAATGTGCTGTGGGGTGGTCATGTGGTGCACCACCAAAGCGAAGAGTACAACCTGAGTGTGGCACTGCGACAGGGGGCCTTCCAGAAATTCGGCTCTTTTGCTTTTTACCTGCCGCTGGCATTGCTCGGCTTTGACCCGATTATGTTCATCGTAATTAGTCAGTGGCAAACCATTTATCAATTCTGGATCCATACCAAAGTGATTGATAAATTACACCCGGTGGCAGAGTTCATCCTGAATACTCCCAGCCACCACAGGGTGCACCATGGCCGCAATCCTATTTACATCGACAGGAATCACGGCGGTACGCTTATCATCTGGGACCGCCTGTTCGGCACGTTTCAGGAAGAACTGGAGCCGGTAGTCTACGGTATCACAACACCACTGGAGACATGGAACCCCATTCGGGCGCAAATAGATATATGGAGAGATATGGGAAAGGCCATTCGTAAGGCCAATGGTTGGAAGCACAAAGCTGGCATCTTATTCCGTCAACCCGGCTGGTATCCTGAAGAATTGGGTGGGCCGATACGTCCTCAGCCGGTAGACCGGCAATCGATAGTGAAATTTGATGTAGCCATACCATACTGGCTGCACCGCTATGTGCTGGTGCAGTTCCTGTTGATTTTAAGCCTGGCGAGTTATTTCCTTTTCACCTTCGAAAGTTTCCCCGCCTGGCAGCAAGGATTGATGGCTGGCATGGTGATCTACTCCATTACTGCTGTGGGATGGTTGCTGGAACTGCATCGAAACAGTTCGTGGATGGAAACCATCAGACAAGTGGCCAATGTGGCAATGGCCATCCTGTTGATGCAAAGTAAACTGTGGAGCCTATCCGTTGGAGGCGGTGTAATACTGTTGAGTGTTGCCGGCGGCATTTGGTTCCTGACAAAACAAAAACATCTGAGATATGGAGTCGAATAGATATGGATTTTTAGTGAATATTTATCTGCTGATTACCGTGGTGCACTTGTTTCTGCTGCAAACCAATATGGAGTTTTATCAGCAGCTTACCAAGGTGTTATTGGTACCCGTGTTAATTGTGTATGCGTGGTCCAATGCTGCAGGTGCTGCACGATGGGCTTTGGTGACGGCCCTTTTATTCGGATGGGCGGGAGATATACTGCTGCTATTCAGTGAAAGACAGGAGCTGTTTTTCCTGCTGGGATTAGGGGCTTTTCTTGCAGGGCATCTGGCATACATAAGAAGTTTCATGCTCTGGAAAGATGGTTCAGGTAGCCATCAATGGGCACCCTACTTCGGACTGGTGGCAGTGGTTTCCATCTTGATGAGTAGAATAACAGCTTCTTTGGGAGATATGCTGGTGCCCGTGTTGTTGTATGTGGCCGCTATTTCAGCCATGACCGTGATGGCCATCAGGAGAAAAGGCGCTACCAATACTACCAGCTACTATGCTGTGCTTACAGGGGCATTGTGTTTTATCGCTTCCGATTATTTGATAGCTTGGAATAAGTTTCATTCCCTCATACCCAACAGTGCAGTCTGGATTATGCTCACCTATGCCATAGCACAATACCTGATTGTGCAGGGACTGTTATGGCACAAAAAAAATCCTGCCGATGAAGGCAGGATTTTATCATGATTACTTACCGAAAGTATGTTTAGGGCTGCAGATAATATTCTGTATTGCCAATAGATATAAAGGATATGTGATTGTTGTGATCAATGAAAACAGCAACCTCTTTTACTTTTTCGCCTTTCACCTTGGTAGGTTTGCAGTTCACTTCTATTTTGCTTTGCACCAGACAGTTTTGAGAGTTGTTAAGGTACTGAGCAATATCAATGATTTCCAGGCGGTTGATTTTTCCGTTTTCTGTGAATTCAATATGGTCGTTGTTGAAACGAATGGAAATGTTCTCTTCGGGTTGTACCACCTGCGCATCGAAGGTGATGTTGTTGCTCTCCACTTTCATGTAGGGCTTGATACTCTTACCGGCTAAGGTGAAATAGCTGGAGATAATCATGCTTCCGGCATCTGTGTAGCCTGTCACTTCAACGGCAGAACTTTTTGCAGGAGCTGCAGCGGCACTGCTAACTTCGAGGGTCGGATTGCTGCCGTTAAATGCCATCAGGTTTTCTAATTCCTGACCGTTCACATTCAATGCAGCTGCGGCGAGTAAAACCAAGAAAAGACCTGTTTTGCGTTGTTGCCCTTCCATATCAGTTTATTTTGATAGAACAATGTTAAACACTTCCCTATGGAAAATTGCTTACACTGAATGATAATTCATGACATGACTATTTGGATTAAATATGCCATATTGAACTATTAAGAGCGTTAAATTAGAAAAATTATTTAAATAGTGTGACAAAATGGTAGGATATATTCCGCAATAATTTGCTAATTAAAATACTTTATGTGACAAGAATAAAATTCAGTAAATTACTTTATAGCGACAATAAGTCCGTTTATTATAAAAAATCAATCTTTTTAGTGACGTAAAAGTAGTAGCGGAAAGGTGATTCCGCTAAATACTACACGCTGTCACCCGCAGGGTGAAGTGCAGTCCAAATGGGTGAATAAAGGGGAAAATGCAGTGGTTACATATTCCTTCTATACTGACCACCTACCTCAAATAAGGCCGCAGTTATCTGGCCAAGAGAACATATTTTACCGGCTTCCATCAAACGGGCAAAGAGGTTCTCGTTGCGGATGGCAGCCTGTTGCAGGTCTTTCAGTGCCTGAGCCGCATCCTCAGCATGGCGTTCCTTCAGTTGCTGAACCGTGGTAATCTGCAATTCCTTTTCTTCCTGAGTAGAGCGAATCACCTCCTGTGGGAGGATAGTAGGGGAGCCCTTGCTGCTCAGGAATGTATTCACACCAATAATCGGATATTCACCGGTGTGCTTCAAAGTTTCATAGTACAGGCTTTCCTCCTGAATCTTGCCGCGCTGGTACATGGTTTCCATAGCACCCAGTACGCCTCCGCGTTCTGTAATGCGATCGAATTCCGACAATACCGCTGCTTCTACCAGGTCGGTAAGCTCTTCTATGATAAAGGAACCTTGTGTAGGATTCTCATTCTTCGCTAATCCCAGCTCCTTATTAATAATGAGCTGAATGGCCATGGCCCTGCGCACACTCTCCTCGGTAGGCGTAGTGATAGCTTCATCGTAGGCATTGGTATGCAGACTATTACAATTATCGTAAATGGCATACAACGCCTGCAGGGTCGTACGGATATCATTGAAGTCAATCTCTTGTGCATGCAGACTCCTGCCCGATGTCTGTATATGGTACTTCAACATCTGTGTGCGCTCATCTGCACCGTACTTGACTTTCATGGCTTTGGCCCATATCCGGCGTGCCACACGACCAATGACTGCATATTCCGGATCTACGCCATTGCTGAAGAAGAAGGACAGGTTCGGTCCGAATTTATTGATGTCCATCCCCCTGCTTAAATAGTACTCCACATAGGTGAAACCATTGGCCAGTGTAAAGGCAAGCTGCGTAATCGGGTTGGCCCCGGCTTCCGCAATATGGTAACCGGATATCGAAACCGAATAGAAGTTGCGTACCTGCTGCTCGATAAAATACTGTTGCACATCGCCCATCAAACGCAGTGCAAACTCAGTGCTGAAAATACAGGTATTCTGTGCCTGGTCTTCTTTCAGGATATCGGCCTGCACCGTTCCGCGCACCTGCTTCAGTGTGTCGGCTTTGATGCGTTCATATACTTCTTCAGGCAGCACCTGGTCGCCGGTAACACCGAGCAACATGAGCCCGAGACCGTCGTTGCCCTCCGGCAAACTGCCATGGTACACTGGTCGCACACCACCCCGCTCTTTAAAGATGGCATCAATCCGCTGGTTGACCTCCTCTTCCAGTCCGTTCTCTTTGATAAACAATTCGCATTGCTGGTCAATGGCGGCATTCATGAAAAAGGCCAGCAGCATCGGTGCCGGACCGTTGATGGTCATCGATACAGAAGTCTTGGGGTCGGCGAGATTAAAGCCGCTGTACAGCTTCTTGGCATCGTCCAGACAGCATATGCTAACGCCACTGTTGCCAATCTTACCGTAGATATCCGGACGATGACCCGGGTCATTGCCATAAAGTGTTACACTATCGAACGCAGTGGAAAGCCTTTTGGCAGGCATGCCCAGACTCACATAATGAAAGCGGCGGTTCGTGCGCTCCGGTCCGCCTTCTCCAGCAAACATACGTGTGGGGTCTTCTCCCTGGCGCTTGAACGGATAGATACCGGCAGTGAAGGGAAATTCACCCGGCACATTTTCTTGTAAACTCCATCTCAGTATATCACCCCAGCTGGAGTAAGCCGGCGTTACCACCTTAGGAATCGGTAAATGACTCAACGATTGACTGTGGGTTTCCACCTCAATGTCTTTTCCCCGCACCTGGTAAACAAACACCTCTTCTTTATAGCGCTGACGTTTGTTCGGCCAGTCTTCAATTAATAAATAATTCTTGCGGTCAAATTCCAGCTGATATTGATTGATAGCTGCATCCAATTCGGAAGTATCTGCTTCCTGTTCACTTAAAATAGAATGGGCACCTTGCAGTTGGTAAAGCTTCTCTGCTATGGCTGCTTGCGCCAACACCCACTGGTCGTACTGGCGGTTGCTTTCAGCAATTTCCGACAGGTACCGGGTTCTTTGCGGGGGAATGATGAAGATTTTTTCGCTCATCTCGCCCTCGTGCAAAAAGGTAGACCGGAACATTTCATTTCCTGTCTTATCACAGATAGTATCCATGATCACCTGGAAAAGGGTATTGGTGCCCGGGTCATTGAACTGAGATGCAATGGTGCCGTGCACAGGCATTTCATCTACCTGCTTATCGAATAGTTTATGGTTCCGCTGGAACTGCTTGCGCACATCGCGCAGCGCATCCATAGCTCCGCGCTTGTCGAACTTATTAAGTGCAATCACATCGGCAAAATCGAGCATATCGATTTTTTCCAGTTGTGAGGCGGCACCGTACTCAGGTGTCATGACATACAGACTCACATCGCTGTGGTCGATAATCTCGGTATCGCTTTGTCCGATGCCCGAAGTTTCCAGTATGATCAGGTCAAAGCCTGCTGCTTTCAATACAGCAATAGCATCACCCACGTGTTTACTCAATGCCAGATTACTCTGACGCGTTGCGAGGGAACGCATATACACCCTGGGGTTGTTGATGCTGTTCATCCTGATGCGGTCACCCAGCAAGGCACCACCGGTTTTTCTTTTCGATGGATCTACTGATATAATACCTATGGTGCGGTCGGGGTATTGCAGTAAAAAGCGGCGCACCAATTCGTCTACCAGACTCGATTTTCCTGCACCTCCTGTACCAGTGATGCCCAGTATCGGGGCGGTGGCATTTGCTGCCAGCTGTCGGATAGTGCTCAGTGCTGCTGCAGATTCTTTGGGGAAGTTTTCTGCCGCTGTTATAATGCGGGCAATGGCTCCGTGTTTTTCGGCACTCAGTTGCTCTATCTCTCCGTTGAGGTGCATGCCAACCGCGAAATCACTCTGCTGTACCAGGTCGTTAATCATGCCCTGCAACCCCAGCGCCCGCCCATCGTCGGGAGCGTAAATACGGGTGATGCCATACGCGTGTAATTCATTGATCTCCTCCGGCAGGATGGTACCGCCGCCACCTCCAAATATTTTGATATGACCGGCTCCCTTTTCCTGCAGCAAATCATACATATATTTTAAATATTCCACGTGTCCGCCCTGATAGCTCGTCATGGCTATGGCATTGGCGTCTTCCTGAATGGCACAATTCACCACTTCATCCACGCTGCGGTCGTGGCCCAGGTGAATGACTTCCACGCCAGTGGCCTGGATAATGCGGCGCATAATATTGATGGCGGCATCATGCCCGTCGAAAAGCGATGCAGCGGTAACAATTCGAACTTTATGTTGCGGAGTATAAGGCGTTGCTTCCTGCATATTTCACACGTTTGAGGAGCTGCAAAGTTACGAAAATGGCAATTGGTGCGTTTGGGAGCAAGTTCCTGTGTGCTGTCCACTACCGGCCTTCCGGCTGTTCGCTGTATCTGCCCTCCGCTGCACTCCGGTCAGGATGCCGCTGCCATCCGGGCTGGAAGCTACCTGGTAGCTTCGTTGCTGCCTGGTCAATAGCTCTGCCCCCAATCCGTAACTGCGTAGCCGAAGCACATCACCCGACTCAACAGCATAAAAAAAGGCACCATTCTGTTCGAATAGTGCCTTTTTTATTGAAATGATGTTCGCTTACTGATCGTCTTTCTGCTGATCGGCCAGGGCTTCGAAATCGAAGCTCAGGGTAAAGCGCAAAGTATTGTCCAGTGGATTTTGCTGGTTGCTGCTCGGAATCAGGTAAGAAAAATCAAGTCCGAAGACATTGTAACGCAGTCCTAAACCCAGGGTAAAGAACTGACGACCACCCTTGGTGGGGTCTTCAAAGAAGTAACCGCCGCGTACTGCAAACTGATTGTTGTACCAGTATTCCAGGCCGGTGCCTATGGTAATTTCATTCAGTTCTTCGCTGAAACCATTCGGTGCATCGTTGAAAGAGCTGAAGGCACCGCTGATAGGTCCCAGTTCCTTGTAGTCGAAAATACCGTTGGCAGGATTGATATCTGTTGTATCAGGAGTTGGTACCAGCAGCTTGTTGAAATCAACAGCCAGCGCCAGTTTATTGTAATCGTCGAAATGAACGCCCAGGGAAACGCCTACGCCCAGATTGCTGGGGATGTAATCCCGCTCAGCACTGGAGGTATAGGTTACCTTATTTCCGATATTGGCAATGTTCATACCTGCATTCAGGAAGGCATCTTTATCGCCCATTTCAAATTCAGTAGTATAGAATAAGGAGATATCTGCTGCTACACCATTGGCCGGTTTAATGGGAATACCATTGACAAACTGTCCGGAGGCGAGGTTGGAGAAGATGTACTTCAGTGTAAGCCCCACAGAGAAATTATCGGAAAGCTTGCGCGCATAACCCGCATCTATCGCAAATTCATTGGGGCGGAAATCCTGCAACACCTGACCGTTCTGGTCGGTGAAGGTGATATTACCCAGTGAGAAATAACGCAGGGAGCCGGAAATGGTAGACAGGTCGTCAATTTTCCAGAATCCGTTCACATATGCCAGAAAGATATCGTTGACCAAATTGCTCAACCACGGAGTGTAGGTGATGGCAAGACCGGAATTATCTTCCAGAAAGGCGTTTTTCGCATTGTTCCAGAAAATGGATGCAGCATCCGGACTGGTGGCAATGCCCACATCACCCATGGAACCACCCCGGGCGTCCGGAGCAATACGCAAAAATGGTACCGCAGTGGTCACCGTGTTGAGGTAATCATTTCCGCTTCCACCGGCGGGGACAGTTACCTGAGCCATAGCCCATTGGCTGCTTAGGGTCAGCAGTAAAAGGCTGAATACAGACAAATTTTTTCTCATCAGAAGATATTGGGTTGCAAATTTAGTGTTATTTGGCCTTACCTTAAAACGACCAGCTTTTCAAAAACGCTCACTTTGGCATTATCTGATAATGCCCGGACAGAAATTTTATACACATATACGCCTCGACCTATGGGGTCACCGAAATTGTCCAGCCCATCCCAGCCGATTCCGGAGACGCGGTAGCCATCGGTGCTCACCTGCTGTAAAATGGTCTTGATGAGCTTCCCGCTGACGGTAAAAATCTCCACTTTCACATCCAGAACATCTCCGGGGCGGTTGTGTTCAAACCAGAATTCAGTATTGGTGGTGAAGGGGTTGGGGTAATTCAGCACGTGATCCAGCGCCAGCTCGGCACTTTCCGCTACAACAAACTCTGTATATCCCTCCCCCGAATTATTGTATACATCCCAGGCTTCCACGCGCACGGCATGGCGTCCCGCAGGTAAATCGTACAAAGGATAGCTGACCTTGCCACTCTGGTAACTATCGAGGTCGGATTCGTAATAATCGTTCAGTTCCAGTCCGGCATCATCATCATTGATGCGCGCCATAATATCGTGACCGATGCCATTGCCCACGGTATTGATGCCGTTTTCATCTTCCAGAACAATGTACAACAGCGGATTTTCATCGGTAAGACCCCCGAATACGAAGGTCTCATCATTCATGTATACACTTACTTCAGGACCACTCAGGTCGTTTGCAGCAGAATCGGAGGCGCCACCTACAATCACATTATTTTCATAGCCACCCGCATCTTCCACTCCGTTCTCGGCATAAAAGCTCAGCTTACCATTCCCGAAGGTGTAGGAAATGTCTTTGGGAACTATGAATTCAAATTCAAATGCTCCGTTGGTAACGCTCGCCTTGCCTTTGTATATAACATTGCTTTGCTCAGTAAAGGTGTAGGGATTGCTGGTTGCAGGGTCGTTTTCCAGGGTGGTGATGGTGAGGGGTTTATCGAAAATGGTTGGATAAACAATGCCATTGAAAGAGCTGAGCAGACTACCCCCGTCTCTGATTTCTCCTTTGATATTGACTTTGGCCAAAGCTTTCAAGGTGTCGGTTCCCGATGCAACAGGGGTGCCATTTACTTCGGTGGCGACAATTTGGTATTGCGGGTAATTCAACTGCAGGGCAGGGTCGCCAAGCAACAGAAACTTCCGGTTGTTGATGGCATCAAAACTCGTAGATACCGAATTCTTACCCGCGGTGAGGGCTTCCCCCATGGTGGGCATCCGTCCATCTACAGGCTCGAAAATTTTGAAAAAGAAGTTGCTGTTGAGGACGTAATTCTGGAAGGAATAAACAATCCGCACAGTAGTTACCAGGCCGATGCCCCCGCCCTGAGGATTCAGTAATATGAGCTCACCGGCAGATGTTCTCTCCGGATTGTCGTAACGGGAAAACGAACAGGTGGCAGTGATAAACAGGGGGAGCTTGTCGAAATTGGTCCAGCTGTTGATGTCATCCACGCCCAGTACCCTTTCCTGCGCCCAGTTTTGTTCGTTGCCATGGCCTGTCCAGTTCATGATGAGGCTGCCCGTAAATATTTGCGCATTGATATCGCGGTTGACATCGGGATACCTCTCTCCACCCGCACCGGGTACCTGCTGGTAGGCATCGAGGTAGATCTTGTTGATATTGTACTGCGGATAATTCTCATTCACCCAGTCGGCGATATCGTTGGCGTCATCGATATGGGTGGTGCCGTCTTCGTCATCGGCGACAAAGCAAATGGTATTGCGCCAGGAGCCCAGAGCGGAGGGCGTTTTGTAGGCAAGAATTTTATCTACCACATTCCGTGCTTCTGTAACCGATTTCACCGGTAAGCGACCTACAGCTACATCTAAAAGATTCACCGCCTGACTCATATCAGCACCTTCTTCGGGGTCCAGGCACACATAATAATCGTCGGTGGGGAAGGTGAGCACCTGATGGATACTTTCGTAACTCTGATATGTAGGCACCCGGTTGGTATTGTCTCCGGGTTCGGTCATGATATTCTTATAGTCGAAGGTAGCATCTCCCATCAGCAACAGGTATTGCGGCATGGCAGCTTCACTGCCGGCGGCGCGGTCGTAAAACATGCGCATCATGTTGCGGATAGCAGTGATATCAGCAGTACCGGAAGAAAACTCATTGTATACCTGGGTCGTACTTGCTACCAGCGTGTCGAGGCCATTCACGTTGTGGTGCCAAGCGGCAAGGCGCCTGGATTCAGCCATATAATCGGGGTGCGAAACAATAATCAAATCGGGTTGCAGGCTGCTGTTGTGCAAGTTCTGATTGGCAACAGGGCCTTCTATGGTAATCTGACCGGCAGGTAATGCATCTTCCGTAAAAAAGGCAATGAACTGCAGCAGGCTGTCGGCATCGCGGGTGAAATCAATCTGACCACCGGTGTAGAAATAGGCTTGTATAGCTGCGTTGGTGGGGTCGGTGACATCCCAGATAATCGCATCATCCGGCCCATTGAAAAGATAGCGCGTTACTTCTCCGATACCTCTGCTGTCGCGAAACAACAATTGGCCACTGTTGTAGGTCGCGGACCTGCGCACCACCAGTTCTATGTCATCCAGCCAGCCATCACTGCCCGCAGGGCCGGCAAAGCTGACATTAAAGGTGATGTTTCCGTTGGTCGGCAAAAAGCTGTCCTCTCCCTGCACAGAACTGGCATAATTGCTTTCGGTGCTTTCGGGTACGGAGGAGAGCAGTCGTGATACATTCAATCCGTTGCCACTAATGGTAAAAGTGGAAGCTCCGGCACTGCTCTTGGCAGCCAGAAAATAGCGGATCAAAGCCGGCTCATCGGTAATGATATTGGGTATGGTGGTGCTGTAGGTGCGCAGATTGCTGAACGCGTTAAAGCCGAAATCAAAGAACCGCCTGCCAGAGCGGATAAGGTTGAGGTCATCGTTGTCCCAGACCACCAGATGGTCGAAGGAGGTGGAGGTATAGGTAGGGACAGCAGGGCTCACCGCAATAGTGGTTAGCGATTTATTGGTTCCCCTGTTGGGTGAAATAAAGTAGCAGGATTTATTGGAATACGGATGGGTAGTATGGCGATAGGTGGCGAGTGCAGTATCATACTCCCAGGTATGCGGACCAACGGCGTACCATAGAATATAATCTCCATCGTCGAAGCTGCCATCTGCCAGTCCGACACGGTACACGGCATTTTCCACCAGATCATCGGGGTTGTCGGCACTATTCGCCTCGGGCAGCATACCTATTCCATAACCGAAAATACCCAGCGTAGCGGCATTGAGGGTAGTAGTATTGATGCCCAGCGATTCCAGAAAGGCTTTGTCAATGCGGTAAATCCCGGTTTGGGTTACGCTCACTTTGTACCAGGTGCCGTCTGCCAGTTGGGATTGATCGGCATAAACGTGTTCGGTAGCATCCAATCGCAGGGTGGAGGGACTCGCACTGACCACCAGTGTACCGGAAACCAATCGCTCTAACTGTCCGGTACTGGGATTGTTGCGCAATGGAACAATGGCAATAGAAGTCAACGGACGCCCCTTTTCATAGCCGGTACTGACGGAGAGCTCAGCGGTATTGCCCAGACGGGGTGTCGCTCTGTTGCCCGGCCATTGGTAACTTTCATAACGGGCGTTATCTAACCGAACATCTATGCTGCTGCCTTTCGGACTGGGGCATTGAACAGTAAGGTAGGGCAGGGGACGTTCGTCTGAAGTGTAGGCAGCACCCTTGAAAGCCGGCAACCGGATGATATTTACACCATCGGGGGCGGTAATTTCGAGAGGTGTGGATTCCCATTCCGGCCGAATGTCTTTTCTAAGTAATTCCGATTGCGCAGATACCACCACGGAAGCAAAAAACGTTAACATTGCAGTTGCAATCCACCGCGTAGAAGAAAAGGTGCCGAATTGAAAAATCATAATCCTGTTACTGTTCAAAATAAGTGGGTGTCTCATCAACGGAGGCAGGGAAGGCATATTGCCCCTCTTTTCCTGCTAAGCGTTCAAAACTATGCAAAGAATTTGGCTTGCTTATGGTTCATGATATGCGGTCATTTTTTTGTCGAAAACGCTGCCGCGCAGGATTTACAGTTCACCCAACTCGACGCTTCCGATAGTTATTTGAATCCCGCATTTGCCGGCAGCGGTGGAGCAGGAAGGCTCACTGCCAATTTTCGCAGTCAGTGGCCCGATATGCCCCAGACCTACCTGAGCTATCGCCTGAGTTACGACCAGCCCATCGGCGATGCCAACAGTGGTTTCGGATTGTACATGATCAAAGACGACCTGGGTGAAGGTGTACTGAGTGGCTTTCAGCTGGGCTTTCAGTACATGTACCAGGTGAAGCTGAGCAGCACTGCCGCCATGAATTTCGGGATGCAGCTGGGGATGCAGCAACAGCGCCTTAACTGGGACAGATTGCAATTATTCGATCAGATAGACCCGGTGTATGGATTCAATAATGCCTCCGGCTTGCCCAATCCGACCAATGAACCGCTTCCTCCGTCACTTTCCCGCACCCAGCTCGACCTGGGAGCAGGGGTCGCAATTGTCACAGAAAAGGTGTTTACAGGACTGTCGTTTCACCACCTCAATACACCCGTGGCTGGGTTCTATTCCTATGATACGGTAGCATTGCCGATGGGCATCTCCTTCCAGACAGGTGTGCAGATAAAGCAGAAAAAGAAGCGGGATCCCTTCATAGCGGTTCCCAGCATAACCTGGTACGGACAGGGGGGCTCCAACCAGCTCCAGATAGGCTCTTCTTTTGCTAAAAGCCTTGTCATGGGCGGGCTGTATCTGAAAAACAATCTTTCGGGCATGAGTAACGTTAGCATCATGGCCGGTTTCCGGAAGGACTGGCTGGTGTTTACCTACAGCTACGATGCAACGCTGGGTGGGCTTTCGGGCGAAACCGGGGGGGCACATGAGGTGGGGCTTATTTTCAGACTGGAAGATGCCGGGAAAGCTGCCAAGGGTAAATATTATAATGTGCTGATGCGGCCTTCCATTTTTTAATTTGCATAATTTTATAAGTAGATTTGCGTTTATTGCCAAATGATGCCTAGTATGAAAAGAGTCATTATACCTGCAGCGGCGTTGCTGCTCGCCGGAGCTTTTATGAGTTCCTGCGGTGAACGATCCGCTGCCACTGGTTTCAAGTACAACGATACCAAGTGGGGAGGTTTCGAAAATGTGGACTACAAAGGTCAGCCCACAGGTCCCAACCTGGTGTTGGTGCAGGGCGGTACATTCTCGATGGGTACCACAGAACAGGACGTCACGTTTGAGTTTCACAACCAGCCACGTCGTGTCACAGTTTCTTCATTTTATATTGATGAAACAGAAATTTCCAACCTCCATTACCGCGAGTACTTGTACTGGACCAAACGGACATTTGGAATTGACTTCCCTGAAATCATTAAGAACACCCTTCCCGACACACTTGTCTGGAGGGAAGAACTTTCCTACAACGAACCCTACGTGGAATACTATTTCCGCTATCCTTCCTATGATGATTATCCGGTAGTGGGTGTTTCCTGGCTGCAGGCTAATGAATTCTGCCGCTGGAGAAGCGACCGCGTAAATGAAGGTATTCTGGCCGACAAGGGTTATATGGATGTAAACATCAACTCTTACAACGAAGATAACTTCACTACCGAATCGTATTACGCCGAACTCTATACCACCGGTGTACAGAAAGGTGTGAAAGACTATAGCCCTGATGCAGGTGACTCTAAACTGGGTCGTACCATTCGCATGGAAGATGGTATTCTGTTACCGGATTACCGCCTGCCTACCGAAGCGGAATGGGAATATGCTGCACTGGGTCTGATTGGCAACAATGTAGAAGGCAATGAAATGATTACCGATCGCAGGTTATATCCTTGGGATGGTAACACCTTGCGTGAGCCTTCTTCCAAGGAGCGCTGGTCACAGGGTAAGATGCTGGCAAACTACAAACGCGGTCGTGGTGACTACGCAGGTGTGGCCGGTAAGCTGAATGACAACGCCATTGTTACATCACCTGTATACAGTTATGCACCGAATGATTACGGTCTGTATAACATGGCAGGTAACGTAAACGAATGGGTGTACGATGTATACCGTCCGTTGACGTATTTCGATATGGAAGACCTGAATCCTTTCAGGGGTAATGTGTATGATACCAAAGAGCTGGATGAAGACGGTAATATTGCCGAACTCGATAGCATGGGTCGCGTGCGCTACCGTCCTGTTGAAGACGAAGAGGTGGTTAACCGTCGTAACTATAAGAAAGGTGATGTGAAAAATTACCTGGATGGTGATACCATGTCACTGGCCTACTACGATTACGCTAAAACCACACTGGTGAGTGATAAAGCAAGGGTGTATAAAGGTGGTTCCTGGGCGGATGAAGCCTACTGGCTGTCTCCCGGTTCACGTCGTTATCTGGAAGAAGATCAGGCAACAGCTACCATTGGTTTCCGCTGTGCTATGATACGACTGGGAGGTGATGTAGATAATTATACCCGCGGAGGTAATATCTTCAAGAGCACCGACAAGCAACAAAAAATGAACAGAAAGATGCGTAAGCAAACGCAGTGATAACCTGTTAACAAAACCTATAAAAGCCTTTCGAATAAACCCGGAAGGCTTTTTAATTTTAATCTATGGACTATATACCTGCTTTACTCGAGTTGCATGCGCGCAGCACCGATATTGTCATCGACTCGCGCAAGGTGCAGTCGGGATCCATGTTCTTTGCCCTCAAGGGAGAGCATGTCAACGGCAACGACTATGCTGAGAAGGCAGTGGAGCAGGGCGCTTTGGTAGCCGTCGTGGATGACGAACGACTTAAAACAATTCCGGGTTGTTTTTGGGTGGAAGATGTGCTGACGGCTTTGCAGCAACTGGGCACAGCCTACCGCGATAGCCTGGGAATTCCCATTCTGGCACTCACCGGCTCCAATGGAAAAACCACCACCAAGGAATTGATTCATTCGGTATTGCAAACGCAGTTTAAAACCTTTGCTACCAAAGGCAATCTCAATAACCATATCGGTGTTCCCCTATCCTTGCTGTCGATACCGAGGGATGCAGAAATAGCCATCATAGAAATGGGTGCTAACCACCAGGGGGAAATTGCTTTCTTGTCGGAACTGGTTAAACCGGTGCTGGGCTTGATCACCAATATTGGTAAGGCGCATCTGGAAGGTTTTGGCGGACTCGATGGCGTAAAGAAGGGCAAGAGCGAATTGTATCAGTATTTGATGGAACATAGTGGCAGGTTGTTTGTCAATTCTGCCAATACAGTCTTGCAGGATGTTTATAATGGCTATGATAAGGTGGAGCTGTTTGGTGAAGCAGCCGGCGACCATGTGAAAGGTACGGCTGTGCTGGATAACGGCTTTGCGGCTGTGCAATGTGACGGAAGATTGTACCGTTCCAAATTGGTTGGTGCATATAATGCAGGCAATATTCTGGCAGCTATAGCAGTGGGCAAATACTTTGGTATAGACGATAATAATATACAATCCGGAATAGCCACCTACGAGCCCGATAACAATCGCAGTCAGTGGCTGGAACATGGCGGAAATTATTATATAATGGATGCCTATAATGCCAATCCCAGCAGTATGACTGCCGCCTTGAAACATTTTCAGGCTATGGATAAGGAACCCAGGGTGGCCATCTTGGGTGATATGCTGGAGCTGGGCGACGATGCTATTGCCGAGCATACATCCATTGTGAAGCTGGCTTGTTCCATAGGGTGTGCAGAGGTCATTACGGTAGGTCCTTTATTCCGGGATGCCGACACCGGACAAGCAACGAGGAATTTTGAAAACACGCTTTCCCTGCGTTCATGGTTACAGCAGCAATCGTTTGAAAATACCTACTTTCTGGTCAAAGGATCCAGAAGAATAGGGTTGGAGCGGATACTTGGGGAAGAGTAATATGGGAACGGTTGTTCAACCCCGATAGCTACCGGGGCATCCGCTAAACGACTACATCGCCAGTTTCTCAAACATACGCAGCCATTTATCGGGCAGCATGTTTTGCATGGCTTCTTCATAGTCGTGATAGGAGCAGGGCACCAATTGCTGTCGCTCAAAACGCTGCTCTACTGTAAATGGTACTTCCAGCCACCAGCGTCCGGATTTTTTGCTCTTCCAAAAGGTGAGGTCGTATTCGTTGTCGCTGAGATTAACAATATACTTATGGAAATCATTCTCATCTGTTATGGGGTAGTCGTGTTTGCGATTGTAATACCCATCAACAAAATACCATATCATTTGTGCAATGAGTTGGGCAGTCGTCTCCTGTCGGTCATTGGCGGGCTGGTAATTGTAGATGCCCAGCGAGCTTACCTTGTCGCTCATACCGGCATACCGCATCAGCTGACACATGTCTTCAGATGTGATGCCATTGGGAGAGCAATCGATGGTGCCGGGGGCATCACCGTATTTGATAGCGGAAACATCAATGCTAACAATGTCCGCATCGCGCAGTTCCGGTTCTACAATTCTGAAATCTTCTTTCAGTTTACCCAGCCGGCAGGTGTCGAAATACAAGTTGTCGATGGTTTCGAAAAGCTCGTTATTGATGTAGTGCCCCTGGCAGGCAATGGCTGAATAGTTGAACAGGTAATTGGGTTCGTGGCTGAAAACATTCAGCAGCCAGTTGCGGTACTCCGGTGCATCATCCGCATGGTCAATATCGATGCGTTCGTCTACCACAGCGAGGTTAACTGCCTGACCCAGGAACTCATAGGCTTTATACTGACCATAGCTCAGGTCGTGACTACCACCTATGATTACGGGAATAATGCGCTGCGCCAGCATGAACTCAACTACCATCTTCAGGTTGTTGATAGTATCCTCCGGTGTTTCACCTACTATAACTTCCCCGGCATCAATCAGGCGTAGTTTACTGTGGGGATTGATCAGGCTGTAAAAGTGTTTGCGTACAGCATCAAAGGTCACTGTGGCGGCGGCATGATGTGTACCGCGGTAATCGTTTACCGTAATGATGGCTATGTCTTTTTCGAAGGTGTCCGGCGCTTCACCGGTATGGATTTCCATGCACCTGCCCATCTGCAGCGGACTGCCTCCAGCATGCAATAAACCTCTGGTTCGTACGGGTGTCAGCAACCTGTTGATCATGCCTGAAAGTTCACAACTTATAGCTGTAAACCCAGTCTCCGGATACACAGCAAGTCTTTAGTTTTGTCTAATATTGAGGGCAACCTGTTTTGTATCTTTACCTTATGTTGATGCAGATAAGTCATATACTGGACAATGAATTCCTGAACAATACTATTCGTCAGTACCTCTGGCTGGGAGGCGTGCTGTTGGTAGTGGTGATATTCAATAAGTACCTGTCATCATTCATCAGCAGGATATTATTCCAGCTATTGAAATGGACCCGCTTTGGGGAACATGGGAAGTTGTTTTTAAAGTTGACCTTACGGCCACTCGAGGCTTACCTCATACTCCACACACTGTACATTGGGTTCAGCTTTTTGGATGCGCCCGATTTCATGTCGGTGACGTTTCTGGGGGTGACACTGCTGGAGTATGTACAGGGCATTTATCAGTTGCTGTTTATCATCAATACGGGCTGGCTGTTCAGCCGCATTGCCGATTTCATTATTACCGTAATGAATGAAAAAGCACTCTTGACACCCGATCCTACCGATGACCAGGTGATTGGTTTTCTCAAGGATGTTTTACGGGTGGTCATCTGGACTACCGTAGTGCTTTGTATCCTAGGCTTTGTATTCCATGTCAACGTTACCTCTATTGTAGCAGGCGCCGGTATTGCGGGCGTGGCCATTGCCTTTGCCGCTCAGGAGACCTTGCAGAATATATTCGGATCCATCAGCCTCTTTTCAGAAAAGCCTTTTATTGTGGGAGAATTGGTAGAAGTGGACGGGATTATTGGAACAGTAGATAAGGTTGGCTTCAGGAGTACAAGAGTACGTGCATTGGATAAGTCATATATGACAATACCCAATAAAAATATTGTCAATAACCGTATCAACAACCTGACAAATCGAACCGCCCGAAGGGTGCAGTTTCTGTTAGGGGTAGAGTATGGCACCTCCACTGAGACAATTGAAACCATAGTGGATGAAATACGGAGCTATCTGGAATCACACCCTGCAGTGCTGGACCAGCCGGTGGTGCAGTTTTTTGAATTTGGTCCCAGTTCGCTCAATATCTGGATTGAGTATTTTATCCATCTGATGGAATGGGTGCCCTATCTCGCTGCCCGCCAGGAAATCATGCTCCAGCTGATGCGCATTGTGCAGGACAATGGTGCCAGTTTTGCATTCCCGTCGCAAACGGTATATGTACGCCCCCAACAGGGCGAAACCCCACGCGATAATTAATGCCTATGGTACGGAATGTCCTCCTTATCCTGCTGCTAGCCAACTCCTTTCTGGTCCGGGCGCAGTTCGAATTGAATGCGCAAATAAGGCCCCGCACAGAACTGCGCAATGGTTATCGTTTTCCTGCCGGCGAATCATCAGAGCTGGCGTTTTTTGTTTCACAACGCACACGTCTTTCTTTTCTCTATAATGACACTATGCTGGATGCCAATATTACCTTGCAGGATGTGCGTGTGTGGGGCGACGAAACGATAGCCAGTGATAATCCCGGACTAGGTATTGCCATGGCATATGCTACGCTGCGTCCTTTCAAAGACTTTTCTGTTCGGGCAGGTCGGCAGGAGATTTCCCTCGGCGACCAGCGATTGTTCGGTATGGCCGAATGGCGACAGGCTGCACGCAGTCATGATGCGCTGTGGGTGCGCTGGCAGCCTGGCAAGTACGATGTCAGTGCTATCGGTGCCTTTAACCAGAATGCAGAGCGCCTGGGGTCGACAAGCTATGGCTTGAACCAGTATAAAGCCCTTGGAATCTTGTATGCAAAGCGGGAAGGTGCTTTGCTGGATGTGGATGGCATCATGGCTGCTGACGGAATTCAGAACCTCTATTCCGGTGGTTCAGAAACCGACTGGCGGTATACCACCGGCTTGAACGTCGCTGTTGATATTGCATCTTTTAAATTATTTGCAGGACAGCATATACAAAGGGGAACCAGGTTTATCGACAGAAAGGATATCAGAGCATTCATGGGAGTAGCCGGCGCTTCCTATTCATTCGGAAAATGGCGATTCAATTTTACCACCGAAGTGCTTTCGGGCAGAGACTCTACATCAGAGGATTATACCGCATTCGATAATCTTTACGCCAGTCGACACCGGTTTTTCGGTTACATGGATTATTTTGTCAGCTTCCCGTTCGACCCGGATGAAGGCGGACTTCAGCATACACAGCTAAGCGCTGCCTATCGTCCTGCGCCGCAGCATACCATAGAGCTCACTGGTCATAGCTTCTATCTGGAAGAGCGAGTGCGCGATGCTGCAACTGGTGTGTTGACAGGCAAAGAATTGGGTCAGGAACTGGATCTGTTGTATACGTTCGATATGCGTTCGGATATCAGCGTAACCTTTGGTCATTCGCTGTACTGGTCTACTGATGACCTTGCCTTAATCAAAGGTGGTGATCCTTCCATTGTGAATCACTTTACCTACCTTATGCTGGATGTTCGCCCGGTGTTTTTCCGCTCGAAAGGAAAATAACCTATTGCACCTCTTCGTAGTCGGTGTACTCTACCTTTTTTTTGGTGGATGGTGCCTGGGGTTTCGCCTCTCGGTATCCTTCAACTGCCGGCCGCACTAATTTCTGCCACAGCACCAGCACCACAATGATCAGGGTAATTGCACTCATGATTATCGGCTGAGGTACATGGATTTCTCACTTTGCAATTTGCGGAAGAAAGGATCCTGCAGGTCTTTGATAAAGCGTATGGCTTCTCCGGTTGACTTCATCTCAGGTCCCAGCTCCTTGTTCACTTTCGGGAATTTATTGAAGGAGAAAACAGGTTCCTTAATGGCATACCCTTTCAGGTTTTTGTCAAACTGGAAGTCTTTGATTTTGTTTTCTCCCAGCATCACCTTGGTGGCGATATTGAGATAAGGAATCTGATAGGCCTTGGCGATAAAGGGTGTTGTCCGGCTGGCACGCGGGTTGGCTTCTATGACATACACCTTTTCATTTTTTACTGCGAACTGGATATTGATAAGACCGCGAATGTTCAATGCAACTGCCAGTTTGTGCGTATAGGTTTCCATTTGCTGCAGAACCGAAGGACTCAGGCTGAATGGCGGCAGTACGGCACTTGAGTCACCGGAGTGGATACCCGCAGGTTCAATATGTTCCATGATGCCCATAATGTGCACGTCTTCTCCATCGCTGATGGCATCAATTTCACATTCTTCGGCACGATCCAGGAAGTGGTCGATGAGTATGCGGTTGTCAGGGAAGTGTTTCAAAATAGAGATAACACTCTTCTCCAGTTCCTCATCATTGATGACGATACGCATGCGCTGTCCGCCCAATACATAGGAAGGTCTTACCAGCACCGGATAACCGATGCGATTGGCGACATCAAGTGCCTCCTCCGCAGTAGTAGCAGAGCCGTATTCCGGGTAAGGGATTTCCAGTTCCTTCAGCAGGTCGGAAAATTGTCCGCGATCTTCGGCAATGTCCATATTTTCGAAAGAGGTACCGATAATGGGGATGCCTTTTTTATGGATTTTCTCTGCGAGCTTCAATGCTGTTTGTCCGCCCAGTTGCACCACTATACCATCCGGTTTTTCGAAGTCAATCAGCTCATTAAGGTGCTCCCAGAAAACAGGTTCAAAGTACAGTTTATCGGCGATATCGAAATCGGTAGAAACGGTTTCCGGGTTGCAATTGACCATGATGGCTTCGTAACCACATTCCTTGATGGCGAGTACACCATGTACACAGCAATAGTCGAACTCAATACCCTGTCCGATGCGGTTAGGGCCGGAACCCAGCACGATGATTTTTTTTCTGTCGCTGGCTACACTCTCGTTTTCTCCGTCGAAGGTGCTGTAGAAATAAGGTGTCTTCGATTCGAACTCTGCGGCACAGGTGTCTACCAGTTTATAGGTGCGCCTGATATTCAGGGAACGGCGGTATTCGTAGACATCATCTTCCGTGGCATTACCGATTATATTGGCAATTTGAATATCGCTGTAGCCCGACTGCTTCAGTTGCACCATGAAGTCGTAAGGGATGTTTTGCAGGGAATAGCGGCGCAGTTCTTTTTCCATTTTCGACAGGTTCTGAATCTGCATCAGGAACCAGCGGTCAATCAGCGTCTGGTTGTGGATGGTTTTAATGGGAACACCCAGGTCTATGGCTTTTTTGATATTGAAAATCCTATCCCATTTAGGGGAACCTAATCCGGCTATGATTTCTTCTGAGCTCTTGTAGAATCCCTTTTCGCCACTCAGTCCGATCTTGTTGTTTTCAAGGCTTTGACAAGCTTTTTGCAGCGCTTCGTTAAAGCTTCTTCCGATGGCCATCACTTCTCCCACACTTTTCATTTGCAGACCAAGTGTATCATCGGCGCCTTTGAATTTATCGAAATTCCAGCGCGGCATTTTTACGATAACGTAGTCCAGTGCCGGCTCGAAGTAAGCTGATGTGCTTTTGGTAACCTGATTTTTGATTTCGTCGAGGTTGTATCCTATGGCCAGCTTGGCAGCCACCTTGGCAATCGGATAACCGGTTGCTTTACTGGCGAGTGCGGAGGAGCGGGAAACCCTGGGGTTGATTTCAATGGCAATGATTTTCTCGGTATAGGGATCAACTGCGAACTGCACATTACATCCTCCGGCAAAGTTGCCCATAGCCCGCATCATTTTGATGGCCATGTTCCGCATCTGCTGATAGCAGGGATCGCTTAAGGTCATGGCAGGAGCTACTGTGATGGAATCCCCTGTGTGTACGCCCATGGGATCGAGGTTCTCCACTACACAGATGATGGCCACATTATCGACCGAATCGCGCAGCAATTCCAGCTCGTATTCTTTCCATCCCAATACTGCTTCTTCTACCAGAACTTCATGGGTAGGTGAAGCCGTAAGGCCGCGTTGGAGCGCTTCATCCAGATCCTCTTTGCCGTGTACAAAACTGCCACCGGTACCTCCGAGTGTGAAGGATGGCCGAATCACCAGCGGAAATCCGATTTGCTGTGCGTATTCTTTTCCTTCCAGAAAGGAGTTGGCGATATGCGATTTGGCAACGGGTATTTCCAGTTCCACCATCAGCTGGCGGAACAACTCTCTGTTTTCAGCGCGGTCGATGGCTGCGATGTCAACACCAATCAAACGGATATCAAAGTCTTTCCATATGCCCATGGAATCGACTTCAATGGCCAGGTTGAGGGCGGTTTGTCCACCCATGGTAGGTAGCACTGCATCAATAGGAGTGCCCGCATCCCTGTTTTCCTGCAGAATATCCCTGATAGACTCCGGTGTCAGCGGCCGCAAATAAATATGATCGGCTGTAACGGGATCGGTCATGATGGTGGCCGGATTCGAGTTGATCAGCGAAACGATAATGCCTTCTTCCCGCAGGCTTCTTGAAGCCTGTGAGCCGGAGTAATCGAATTCGCAGGCTTGTCCGATAATAATTGGACCACTGCCAATGATGAGCACGTGGTGGATGGAGTTATCTCTGGGCATAATGGGATGGTTCTTTAAAGAAGTGATGGACGGAATAAGGGAGGGCTGAATGAGCCGGGATGAAGAAGATTCCTACCTTTGCGTTGAATTGCATTCCGGAGCCCAAAAATAGACAGAAATCCCGGGCGGAACAACCATGGAAACGGTCGACATTCAGGTTACATACAATCTATCAACAATTCATTTCCTGCGATTTGGTAGTGGAAGAGAGGTGTTAATTGCATTTCATGGCTTTGGTGAAAGTGGAAAAAGTTTTCTTGCGCTCAGGAATGCGCTGGGCAGCCGATATACCGTCTATGCCATGGATATGCCCTATCACGGCGCAACCCAATGGCGGGAGCAGCACCACTACAATAAGAACGACCTTCAGGCTATTCTGGAATTGTTGCTCGAACAAGAGCAAATCAGACGCTTTGAATTGCTCGGGTTCAGTATGGGCGGCAAAAATGCCATGGCAGCCGTAAAGATGTTTCCGGAAAGCGTGCAGCGGCTGTATTTACTGGCGAGCGATGGTATTCAGACCAAAAGGGTCTACAATGTGGCAGTATATCCCGCTTGGGGAAGAAAGATTTTCCACTCGGTTGTAGCGCATCCCGGATGGCTCTTTGCCTGTATCAAGGCTTTTCGCCGCCTGGGCATCATTTCACCCTGGCTGCATAAATTCACTTTCAATCACCTGAATACCCGGGAGAAAAGGCAACGTTTATACGACACCTGGGTGTCTATGGCCGATTTCCAGATTCAACTTCCCGCATTGCGGCAGCTGCTGAATAAGCACGCTATTCCGGTTGTGTTGATTTTTGGTGAACGCGATGAGGTGATTCCCCCCGCTGTGGCTACTATCTTTGCCAAAGGAGTGGACCATGCAACAATTCATATTATTCAGAGAGGGCACTATTTTATTGACGACAGGTTCGACCCTGTGCTTATGAAGCTATTGCCCCAATGATAATATACACATATTCCATATATATTCTCAGTGCACTCTACGGAGCACTGATACTTTATTTTTATCTCGGCTGGAAAGCCCTGAAGGAGTTCAACAGCAAATCGCCGGATACCATTCCCGGCGTTCGGGTAAGCGTAATTGTTCCTGTCAGAAATGAGGCCGACCATATCATTGACCTGCTGGATGATTTAGCCGCCCAGCAATATCCGCATAGCTTAATGGAGGTGATTATTGTCGACGACTTTTCCGACGACAAAACAGCTGACCTCGTGCGAGGATATACCAAGCTTCAAGTGCGCTTGATTCATCTGGCCGACTATATGGATCCCTCCTTACCCCGACAGGCGCATAAAAAAATTGCCATTGAAACGGCAGTGCAGCTGGCAAAGGGAGACTGGATTATCACCACCGATGCAGATTGCAGAATGGGACCCGACTGGGTGTCTACAACGATGCAATATGCTAAGGAATCAGATGTGGTGTTTGTTGCCGGACCTGTAGGGCTTTTTTACGACACGAGTTTTCTGGGAAAATTTCAGACGCTTGATTTCATCAGTCTGGTGGGTATTGCAGCGGCTTCTATACATAACGGTTTTTATAATCTTTGTAACGGGGCTAATCTGGCGTACGCTAAAGCAGCGTTTCTGGAAGTTGACGGGTATGCCAATGCCAAGCATACACCCAGTGGCGATGACATGATGTTGATGCACAAGATAGGAAAGCGCTTTCCCGGGAAGGTGGGATTTCTTAAAAACAGGCAAGCTATTGTGCGCACTTTTACAGCTCCTGATTTCAGTACCTTCTGGCAACAAAGACTGCGCTGGACCTCCAAAGCCGGTCATTATGAAGACAAAAGGATTACTGTCATCCTGGCTATGGCCTATTTGTGTAATCTGACGCTGGCTTTCAATGTTATGGCCGGAGCTTTCCATCCGCAATTTCTGCACCTCGCCATGTGGCAATTTCTGCTTAAAATAGGAGTAGATACTTTGTTTGCATACAGTGTTGCCCGCTTTTTCAGAACAGAACAGCTGCTGTGGAATATACTTCCCATGCAGATTTTACATATTATTTATATCATAGCGATAGCTCCTGCAAGTTTGATAGGAGGTTTTGAATGGAAAGGAAGAAGGTATTCATAAGGATTGGTCTGCAGTCGCTGGTTGTGGGAATGATAGTGGCAGTGCTTGCCCTGCTGGTGATGGGCTTTTCCTCCGGTTGGCAGGCGGCTGAGCTACCCTTAAAAGTCCTTCGATTGGGTGGTGCAGCTGCATTGATTTATCTGCTCTTTTACCGGTTACCACTTGCTGCATTACAAGGTTTATGGGCTTACTACAAGCGAGGTAAAGCGCAAACCAATACCCTTCGCATTGCCGATCGGTTTGTGCGGAATCCGACAGCCATGTTTGGTACAATTGTATTGTTATATGCAGTAGTCCTGTTCATCGGTGCACATTTTTTTGCACCCGATACTTCTCCCTATGCTGCGCAGCAAGTGAATGAATTACCCTTTGTGGCTCCCGGCTACAAGGCCAGGTTATTCCAGGTGCCGGTAGAACGGGAACAGGCTAAGGCGGGATGGTGGCAGCAACTTATTTCCGGTCGCCAGGAAGCCTACAGACTCATAGCCATACAATCGATGGATGCTGATACAGCCGGGATTCATGTAGAACGATTTTTCGGAGAAGGTCTGCCCGGACAGCAATTGTTCTTTAGCTGGACGGATATGGGCGTGGAGCAACCCGAAAATGCGGAACAAGCAAAGAAATCAGCAGCGGATTTCACCATCGACAGAACCTATATTTTGGGGACAGATGATCTGGGCAGGGATTATCTCAGCAGAATGATTGTGGGTATCAGAGTATCACTGGCTGTAGGTGCCATCGCTGTGTTTATAGCATTGCTGATTGGTGTGCCCATCGGAGCTGCAGCGGGCTTTTACAAGTTGCATCCTCCAGTATGGAAAGTGGGGAAACGCAAGTGGAAGCTACCTGCAGATAGCTGGATTATGTGGGCCATGAGTGTGCTGTGGGCCATACCAACCTTGCTGCTGGTATTTCCCATCGTTTTTGCTTTTGGTCAGCAATACTATACCATATTTGTTGCAGTGGGCATTACCATGTGGGTAGATATCGCCAGAATTGTCAGAGGCCAGGTTATGCAAGTGCGCGAAATGGAATACATAGAAGCCACGCGCAGTTTCGGATTCAGCAACAGCCGAACCATCATCCGGCACATTCTTCCCAATATTACCGGACCGTTAATTGTAGTCACAGCTGCCAACTTCGCCTATGCTATTCTTACAGAGGCAGGACTGAGCTTTTTGGGAATTGGAATTCAACCACCGGCACCTTCCTGGGGGCTGATGATCAGCAAATACAAGGATAACCTTATTACGGATCCGCATCTGGCACTGATACCGGGCTTTGCCATCACCCTGCTTGTGTTGGCATTTTTTCTCCTGGGCAATGGTTTACGCGATGCTTTTGACATTCGCATGGAGACTGGCAACTGAAAGTAAAAAGGATAATCGCTAACTTGCAATCACTTTTATTATGACAGTTGCAGGGCTAAATGTGATGAGTATTCTGAGTGAGCAGTTGAAGCTGAAACAGCTTGAACTGGACACCTTGCTGGATATTACCATAGCCATCAATTCCAACGAACCGGCTGCAGTATTGTATGAAATATTTAGCAATACGATTATTCGCCAGTTGCACGTGGAGCGTTTTATGTTACTAGCATTTGATATGGAGTGGAGCGTTGCCGCCGAGCACAATGTTGCGGACCTGGAAATGGAGATTGATGTTGAACACGACCTCATGCCCTTTCACGATATTACCATGCTCCAGGAACTGAATGCTTTCAACAACAAAGGTCTCTCATCTTTTGATATTGTAATTCCTGTTTACCACAAAGAACAGGCGCTGGCCTATTTGCTTCTGACGGAACCCAGAGTCGATTCGCTCGATGACATATCCAACAAAATCAAGTTTGCCAAAACGGTAACCAATATTGTAATGGTAGCCATCGAAAACAAGCGCTTGTTCAACAGAGAGAAACGGCAGGAAGCCATGCAGCGGGAACTGGAGCTGGCGGCACAGGTGCAGAGCATGCTCATCCCTGATAAGCTGCCCAAGAATGACAATGTTGAACTGGACGCTTTGTACCTACCGCATATTAATGTGGGTGGTGATTATTACGATTTCATGTACCTGAATGAAGAGGAATTCTTTTTCTGTATTGCAGATATTTCAGGCAAGGGAATCGGTGCGGCATTACTGATGGCGAATTTTCAGGGACAGCTGCGCGAACTGGTGAAAAAAAATCATCCTACCATCGATGAGTTTATCCAGGAGCTGAATACGGGCGTCTTGCATAACACAAGAGGCGAGAAGTTTATTACCATGTTCTTGGGTAAGTACAATACCCAGACCAGGATTTTGAAATACATCAATGCCGGACATAACCCGCCTGTGCTGGCCACCAAAAAAGGATTGAGGATGCTGGACTCCGGGTGTACCATTCTGGGTATGTTCGAGCGATTGCCTTCCGTACGGATGGGACAGGTACCTATTGTAGACGATACAACGATACTCTGCTATACCGATGGACTGACAGATCTGGAAAGTGATGATGGAGAAACTTTTTCTACCGATACCATTGGCAATTTATTGGCAGCCAATCTGAAAGAACCGGTGGAAGAAATCAACAGAAAGCTGGCAGCCGGCATCATGCGCTTCAGGAATGAAAATGGATTTGGCGATGATATTACGGTGATGACCCTCCGTATCAAGGGCCGTACTAACTAATCTTCTGCTTTTGTTAATGTGCCTTTCGCTAATAGGTCCCGGTTGATGATAACCGCAGCGAAAAGAAAGAACATCGTACCAATCTTGTCGGCTTCAATCAGGTCGCTCAGGGCAATATTGATAAGAATGGTAATAAAGGATAGAGTAACTACCAGTGTCAGCGGTCGCTGTTCTGGAGTTCCCCTCGTATAAGCGCGTTGCCCGGTAGCCAGAACAGTTACCAGGAATACTACCCAGATAAAGAGTCCCGGGAAGCCCTGCTCCACCGTTACTTGTAGATAGTAGTTGTGAATAGTACTCTTTTCCTCATTGCGACTGATATAGGTAGTAAACTTATTCACCGCATACGGCTGATAGTTGTCGTGAAATTGTGAAGGCCCAAAACCTATCACGGGCTTGGCTTCAATCATTTTCACACCGGCAATCCAGCGGTAAATACGCTCCGCACTGGAAACATCTTCCAGGGTGGCTGTCGACTCCAGGTGATCGGAAAAGTTATCGTGGTAAATGGTTTTTTTGAAGTCGGGGGCATACTGCAGATAGGTATTATCGTGCAGCATATAAACCACAAAGGCAATGGTCAGCACGATGGCAGCTGCCACGCCGGGCATGAGCATGTGCCAGCGTATCAAAAAGTAACATATGAGTGCCGCGGCAAGAGACAGCCAGGATGACCTGGTATAGGAGAAATAAATGGCCGCTGCAATAATGACTTTAGCCGTATTGATGAGCATCCGCTGCCAGCTGAAACGGTCGTACCATGCTGCAGCGCGAAACAGCAGGGGAAACATCAGTGCGAGAAACACAGCGTAGTTCACGTGATTACGAAAAATTGGCCACATGGACTTGTTCACTTCACTGAAGGCAAAGCCGTATTGGTTGTGTCGGATTAGGGTATTGATGACAATGGCCAGTGTGGGAATAAAGAGGCACCAGAAGGCGATCTTAAAGTGCTTTTCCTCGCGGAGCACATGACCTCCCAGGAAAAAGAAAACACTGACATACCATGCCTTGGCCAAAACATATTTTAATGAAATGACTATGTCTTGCGAATAGATGGTGGCTACAAGTATCCAGCCCAGATGGAAATATAAGACAATAGCGACCGGATGTAACAGGAACTTCCTTTGCAGTAATTCACCTTTGAGTATTACGAGAAAAATGAAGGTGAACATCAAGACGATTTCCAGCGGTTCCGTAGGGATATCGGTGCTGAAACCGCTTTCAAAATGATACTCCAGCGCACCGGGTGTTACCAGCAGCAAAAGGTAGAATACCGGACGGAAATCGATAATGAGCTGACATGTGATAAGAAATGCCACCGGGGCCAGCAGCCAAAGCGGTTCATTGGTTAGCAGGGCACCGAGTATACTCGCCAGCAACAGAAAGCTGCCGGTTTGTACTATGCGCCGTATATCGATGCGCCCGAGGATATCCATGTCAAAGTTGGTCCTTTATCTTTCTGTAGTTTTCAGCAATAACAGCCAGCAGCAGCATGAAAATAAAGGTGCCACCGGTAGCGCCAATCACTATTAGGGAGCGCACGGGTTTATCCTTCCTGATGGCAGGGTAGGCTTCTTCCGTAACATGAATGGTGGAAAAATTCTGACTGGCAGAAGTCTGGTACTGTTCGAGCAGCCTTCTGGACTTATTTAAATCATCGGTACTGGCAGTAAGTCTTGCTTCCATCTGGCTGATGAGCTCTTTGCGCATTCCTTTGGCGGTGGCATCTTCTATTGCCGTTGCCAGTGAATCATTGAATGCTTCCTTCAAAGCCACTTCCTCCTGGAAGGTTTCGATCACCACATTTTTATCACGTGTAATCATCGACTTATTGTGATTATCGATGGTAAATGCGATATGATTGGCCATTTCGGCTGCCAGTTCTTTATCCTTATCCCAGATGGAAATTTCTATCGCTCCGTATTCTGTTTCCACGGCTTTGTAGTTCTTGACAAACTTCTTTTTGGTTTTATAGCGCGCCAGTGTTTTGGTGGAGTCGTAGCCGTAGTGCTCCATCAACTTGTATTTGTTGATGATGTAATCAATCAGCGAGCTGGTATTGGCCAGTGTTAAAATCCTGTCTACATCGCCCGCTGAACCGAAATAATCGATTTCAATTTCACCCACAGTGGTACTGTACAGCACCTGACGATCGGTCATGATGGGGTTGGAAGGATAGAAGTTCACTGAGCTCTTGTAGTAATTAGGCATAAAGAACCAACTCACCGCTGCGGTTCCTATTGCTGCAATTAGGGTAGTGATGATGATGGCTTTCCGCCACTTCAGAGCTATCCTGATCAGCTCTATCATATCATTTTTGGACTGGCTCATGCAGTGGAATTTTGATGTGCAAAGGTAGAAAAATCCATCAACGGGAACCTGATTCCTCTAATAAGGAGGCATCCTTCCATTCTTTTAGCGAAACAAGCTTTAGGATTAGGGCTCCTGCTACAACTACTGCAATGGCTGTGAGCATGGAAATAAACCATGGGAAGGGCAGCCATTCAGACATTATGCGGGCAATTCCTACAGATATGATAAGATAGGCGAGCAGGCGCCAGGCGATGTCACCTGTAAAATGAATCTGCCCGGACCGGTATACAATTGTTGCCTGAAGCAAGGTTACAAGTCCCTGCGTGGCAAGTGTGGCAATAGCGGCACCATATGCCTGATAGCGGGGTATCAGTAGTAAATTGAGTGCAATATTCAGTACTACACCACCCACCGCAATCCAGTTCAATTGCCGCAATGCGCCCCCGGCGGTGAGGAAGGTGCCGTAGATATACGCTAGGCTGGCAGGCACAAATCCTGCCATTAGCAATCCGAAAACGGCTCCATAGCTGCTATTGGCATCCGTGTACAAAAGGGACATGATTGGATTGCGGAACGCAAAAAGTACCGTGGCAGCAGGTAATGAAATGGTAAGTATGGTTTTGAGCCCGGAGTCAAAAATGGACTGTACCGGAAGCTTTTTTTCCAGCAAGCGCGAAAAGGAGGGTAGGAGTATGGCTGCAAAAAGATAGCCTATGATATTGAGGGCGTCGAGAATGCGAAAGGCGGAAGCATAGATTCCGGCCTGCATCGGACCGTCGGCTTTCAGCAATCGCTCCAGCATCACACCGTCAATGCGGTAGTAGGTTGCCATCAGAAAAGTGAGCAGTGCAAAAGGTGCACTTTGCTTCACCACGTCCTGTAAAAGTGTTCTGTCGGGAAGCTTACTCCAGGTGTCCCATTTGCCTATCGGCATTAATATCCAGGCAAGGATGCAGGTAAGGCCGTATCCGCCAATCTGCGCAAGCACAAAGAGGGTAATGCTCATTTCCAGTGGCAGCCAGTCGGTCCATAATACTACAGCACAAAATGCGCTGGTGAGCAACTTGTCCATCACAGAAAGCAGGGCATCTGTTCTGAAAAGCTGTAAGGCTGAGATATTGCTGCGCAAATAGGTGAGGAAGGACATCAGCACCTGGTTTACCATCAGCAATGCGAGCAATCCCAGGCGGGTGCCATCCAGTCCGATGCCGAAAGCCACTGCCCACACAACGACAGCATAGACCAGAGCAAACAACAGCTTCGAGCTGAGCATAGTGCTGAGATAAGCGTGCAGTCGCTCAGGGTAGCGGGCGATATGCCTGTTGTTGAAGTTGTTGATGCCAAAATCAAGCAGCACCTGAAACAATATGGTGAAGTTGAACAGCGAGAAATAAATGCCGTAATCCTCGGGACCGGCAGCATTTTGCACAGTGCGGTCTATTCCGAGTATCCAGAAAGGCTTAACCAGAAAGTTGATGAAAAGCAGAAAAAAAAGGTTGGACAGGAAGCTCCGCCTCATTATTTTGATTGTGCGTTAAAATTAGTATTATTGCATCAAACACACCGCTATAAGGCCACAGCTACGCTAAATTCAGTTGTATTCATCATTTCTACAAGCATTTTATTGTCCATTTCAATTGAACGAAGCTGAATGGTAATAGCTGTAAATACACGCTTTTTATTGAAGAACAGGTTGGAAGGTATCGGATGGTACACCCATGAGGTTTTCCGCCGCATCGTAACCCGTCACCCGGAGCACACTTTCCTTTTTCTTTTCGACCGAGAACCTGCACCCGAGTTTCTGTATGCACCCAATGTCCAGCCTGTGAAAGTATGGCCGCCGGCAAGACATCCTTATTTGTGGCAGTTCTGGTTCGACTACGCGCTGCCTGCAGTTTTCAGAAAACACCAGCCCGATCTTTTCATTTCTACCGATGGTTTTCTGTCGCTAAAAACACATATTCCATCGATACTGGTAGTGCATGACCTGGGATTTGAGCATTACCCGGAACACACCCCGGCTATAGTCAATAAGTACTATCGGAAGTTTACGCCCTTGTATGCCCGTCATGCCGATCATATCGTAACGGTATCGGACTTCACCCGCAGGGATGTTATTGATAGGTATGGTGTGGCTCCTGAAAAAGTCACGAGAATCTACAATGGTGCCAGCGATGCATATGCTCCACTGGATGCTGAAGATGCCGCTGCTGTGCGTCGCCAATACACCGAAGGATCGGATTATTTTATATATGTTGGTTCTATACACCCGAGAAAGAATGTCACCACCCTGCTGCAGGCTTTCGATATGCTGAAAGAAAAGACAGGCACTGACATGAAACTGGTGGTAGCAGGGAGAATGGCATGGAAAACAGATGCCACTAAAGCAATCTATGATATTATGCACCATAAAGAGGATGTCATTTTCACCGGACATCTTCAACAGCAGGAACTGGTGCGCATCATGGCTGCCGCAGCCGCTTTTGTATATCCCTCCTTGTTTGAAGGTTTTGGTATTCCTGTGGTGGAGGCAAGGTATTGTGGTGTGCCGGTTATTACCTCCGACAGAAGTTGTCTCCCCGAAGTGGCCGGACCTCATGCCATCACATTCAACCCGGAGTATCCTGCTGAAATAGCAGCTGCCATGGAGCATTTTATGCAGGAAAGAAGTCACTATACCGAAGCCTATGCCGATATTAACGCTGCTAGGAATGCATTTAACTGGGAGCGTTCGGCCGATGGAATGGAGCAGGTCATAAGTGCTATGGACAAACGCTTCGTGCCCGCCGGCAGGCAGTTGCAGCATTAGCCCCTAATTTGGTATTTTTGAAGATGAAATACGCATCCTTCCTACTGGCACTTGCCCTTTCCCTGCAAGCGTTGGGTCAGCAATCAGCACTACCGGTGCGCAATGTATTGCAACAGCCGATATTACCCGAACAGATACATTTAAAGTCCATACAACAAGATTTTGCCCCTTCGGTCTACAGCCTGGAAATGCCGTCTCCGGGTGCAGGTACCTACAGGGCTTATTTGCTGGGTTTAAAGGATTCATTGTACCGTTCCTACCAGCCATCGGGATGGAAAGCCATGGAAGGCGACGCATCTACACCGGAGGTTCTGGCAGGTTTTGAAGGCAACTTGTCGGGAGTTAGTGTCCCCAACGATAATGACATGGCCATTTCCAACGATGGTACCATCATTTCGGTCATTAACAGCAATATGCATGTCTATGACATGTCCGGAAATCTACTGCATGAAGTGTCCCTGGGAGCCATCGCCGATACATTGGGCGGCCCCCAGAGCAGCTTTGATCCGCGGGTCCTGTACGATCCCATCCATGATAGATTTATTCTGGTCTTCCTCGACGGTTTTGGACCGGCTACCAGTTTTATAATAGTGGCATTTTCGCAAACCAGCGATCCTACAGGAACCTGGAATGTTTACGAACTGCCGGGTAACCCTAAAGACAATAACCGCTGGACAGATTATCCCATGATAGCCATTACAGAAACAGAACTGTTTATCACAGGTAACCTGATTATTCCCGATGAACCCTGGCAGACTGGTTTCAGCGAAACACTTATCTGGCAAATGAGTCTGGACAGTGGTTATAACGGCAATGCCCTCGATGCTGTTTTTTGGGATAACATACAGTTTGGAGGAGCGCCTATTCGGAATCTGCATCCTGTAAAAGGTGGAAAAGGACCACTGGGTCCTGATATGTATTTTCTGAGCAACAGGAACTTCTCACCATCCAATGATACCATCTTTGTAGTGCGGGTAACCGATGCACTGGCAGTGCCCGAAACAACAGTTGAAGTAGACTTTGCACTCGCCGATGTAAACTATGGCGTTCCGCCGCAGGCAAGACAATTCAATGATCATACTTTCGACACCAATGATGGTAGAATTCTGGGTTCCTTCCTGCAGAATAATCAGATTCAGTTTGTAGCGAACACGCTTGACCCTGCCACCGGTTTCTGTGGTATATACCATGGCATCATTACGGACCTGCTGAGCGATCCTGTGGTGAGTGGTAACATTATCGGGGATGATACGCTTGACCTGGGCTATCCAGGAATTTCATTTACGGGCAGATACGATGATGACGTACAGTCCATCATTACGGCCGACCATTCCGCGCCGGAAGTGTATGCCGGGATGTCTGCATTTTTCTATAATTATTCCGGATATTCCGAAAGGGTTAACCTCAAAACAGGCGACACTTACGTGAACATGTTAAGTGGCACCTATGAACGCTGGGGCGACTATACCGGCAGCCAGCCAAAGTACAATGAACCCGGTGTGGTGTGGGTGTCCGGAAACTTCGGAAAGGCCATAGATGCAGGGCCATTTACAGATCGCAAAAACGCCACATGGATTGCAGCCCTGCGCAGTCGGGACAGTCTTCCACCTGTAGCGCTCGAACAGGAACCCGCACCTGCTGGGATGCAGCTATATCCTGTGCCTGTGCGTGAATGGGTTACCGCCGATTTGCAGTTGCCTTCCGGTGGGACTGCCGCTTTCTACTTATTGAATCAGCTGGGCAGAGAGGTGGCCTTCCTGGTAGAAGCGAAAGTGACTGCCGGCTGGAACCGTTTTACCTTCGACATGTCATCCCTGCAACCGGGTATCTACTTGCTTGTAGCACAGCAAGACAACAATCCTCCGATTGTTCAGCAGGTTGTCAAACAGTGATGTTACTTTTGCCGGATGCGTAAACGGAGAAACAGGGAATTGTCGGAGCTGACTATTGAAACCATTGCAGCCAACGGTTATGGTCTGGCGCGGGTAGATGGGAAAGTGGTTTTTGTGGAAAGGACGGTGCCCGGAGATGTGGTGGATGTTAGGTTGTCGAAGAATAAGTCGGATTACGCACAAGGTTACCCAACCCATTTTCATCAACGCTCCGAATTGCGGGGAGAGGCTTTTTGCAGTCATTTTGGAACCTGTGGTGGCTGCCGCTGGCAGGATATTCAATACAAAAATCAACTTGAGTTCAAATACCAGCTGGTAGCAGATGCCTTCAGGAGGATTGGGAAGTTATACGATCTACCCGCAATACAACCAGTGGTTCCTGCGCCTTTCGATCGTTACTATCGCAATAAACTTGAATACACTTTTTCTTCGAACAGGTGGATCATGCCCGAGGAGCTGGCAGCGGAATCAGCCATTGAGCAACGCAATGCACTCGGCTTTCATATACCCGGTCGCTTCGATAAAATCCTTGATATAGAACACTGCTATCTGCAGCCTGCGCCTTCCAATGATATTCGCCTGGCGGTGAGAGCGTATGCCATATTGCATGGTTTGACATTCTACAACCTGATGGACCATAGCGGTTATCTGCGCAACTTAATGATTCGGAATACTTCCAATGGCGACCTGATGGTGATACTCGCAGTTGCTGAGGATAATGAAAAGGTTACCCTCCAGCTAATGCGTCACCTGCTACAAATATTTCCGGAAATTACTTCCGCCTGGTATACCGTGAATACCAAATTGAACGATGCCATGTACGACCTGGAGATGGTACATGTCGGTGGAGAAAAATGGATTACGGAATCTATTGATGGAGTACACTACAGGCTGGGTCCGAAATCGTTTTTTCAAACCAATTCCATGCAGGCAGCAAACCTGTACAAAATAGCACTGGATATGGCAGGACTCCGTCCCACAGATACGGTATATGATCTTTACACCGGATTGGGAAGTATTGCTTTGCAGGCAGCCCGAAAATGTGGAAAGGTGGTAGGGGTGGAAACCATTGAAGCAGCCGTAGAAGATGCCCGGGAAAATGCCTTGCTGAACAATATTGGCAATGCCAGTTTCGAAGCGGGTGATATGATGAAAGTGTTCAATGCCGACTTTATTAGTCGTCACGGTAAGGCCGATGTAGTCATTACCGACCCGCCGAGGGCAGGCATGCATAAAGACGTGTGTGTTACCCTGCTGCAATTGGCTCCGCGCACTATCGTTTATGTAAGCTGTAATCCGGTAACGCAAGCGAGAGACCTCCAGCTGTTATCAGAAGCATACGATGTAAAAGCCATACAACCGGTAGATATGTTTCCGCAAACCTACCATATTGAAAACGTTGTTTGCTTGCAAAGACGCTCAGGGAGTTCGGAGTAACTCGGCGAGATGGGCATAGGCTTCCCTGCTTTCTGTACTGGAGGCAGATTCCATAATATCGCGTTTTTCCCTATTGGTGAGATGAAAGCTCAGGGAGGCTCTTCGCGCTCCGGCAGAAGGCTGGTAGGCAATGGAAATTACCTCCAGCGGAACATCCAGTCGTGTATGCAAATGATGCAGCAGAAAATCATTCTGATAATCCTGTACTTCTACCCAGTTCAGGTAAAGGTTGCCGATGGGGCTGAAGATTTTTTCCAGTACACCCTGGCTGATTTTCGTTCGAATCGGAACATCCTGCTCCAGCCCTCTCAGGTTCAACATTATGACCCCGCTTGTTTCCCTGTCTATCCATTCCTTGAAGGTGTCGGCAAAACGCACTGCAGCATCTACGCCGTAATTATCGCGAATGCCTGCATCCATCAGCTCCACTTCAGGTGTGGTAGGCAGGTGTACATTCGGTAGGATGTAAGGAAAGGTGCAACTCATCCGAATGGCACTGGTTAGAAGCAGGTTGCTGACATCCATGTCTTCCAGTAAATAATGAATATCTACTCCGTCTACCTCCGGCGGAGAGTAATCATTTCTTCGGTTGACAGGATACCCCAGGAAAGAATACGATTGTGCACCAATGAACAGCCTCCTTTCGTCATTGATAATGGTAGGTGCGAAAAGCAGCAGCGGAATGGTAGCCTGCTGTTCCGCAGCAGCATAATAACTTATCGGTCGGTGTAAAACGGAATCCGTATTTTCATTTAATGCTTTTTCAAATATATAGCCTCTGTCTTTTCTGTAATTCAGGTCATTATAGGTGTAATTCTTCCAGGGGAAAAAGAGGTCGTTCACTACACTGGTATACGCCAGTGCATTGAGCATGTCGGAGGAAATCTTATTCAGGTAGGCTGCATCGTATGGACGAATAGCTTCATCCGAAATGGACTGGTAGTAGAGTTCCCGGTAGTATGCTGCAGCAATCATTCCGCCTGAGGCACCCGACATCAATATGGTATGCTCCATCAGATTGCCACCGGTAATACTGTCTGCCTGTTGTAAAGCGTCCATTACAAACATACTGGCACGCAGACCACCACCACTGCAATTGATAAATACCATCTTGGGAGGCGTGTCAGCAGGAAATTTATTCCGCCAGTTTTGAAGAATGGTCAGCATGTTCGTCTTGTCCTTGTCTGTATATGCCGGACCATTCAGCGTTTGCAATCGGTCGAGGGTGTAAGGTTGTTCGGTAGGAGCATAACCAATACCATAAGCTCTGTTTTTATATTGCAGCAAATTCTGGCCGATGATAAGGTCAATGAGCAATATGCCTATAATACTGACGAGTATTTTCCATCCTTTCAACCAGTAGGAAACGGCACCTACCACCATGATAACAATGGCGAATAATAGCAGAATGCTGCTGGCAGCGGGGATGCGGAAAACAGGATAGTCAATCAGGTGCCCCAGCACTACAATCAGCAGCAGCGCAGTAAGCTCAATAAAAAGGGCATTCATATGATGTTGCCTGTAAACGCGGAATATAAGGGCGGCAGGATAATGTCCGACGGGTCTTGCAGCTTTCAGACGCAATTCATGGTTGAGATAAGTAGCTACGCGAATCTCCATGTGACCGGTGGTGGAACCCCAGGTAGGTCCGCTGTCGTCAAACGCAGTGGGTTCTTCTTTTCCTTTCAGTCCTAACAGTTGAAAAATATTTTTATTGGTGCTGAAAAAATAAGCCATGGAGAGTGCTATAAACACGATGGCGCCGGAGAACAGTCCGCCCAACCGGAGTGCCGCAACGGGAAACCGCAGCAGGCCTTCATCGCGTTGGAAAACAAGTAACTGAATGATGTAAACGATGAGGAATGCAATGGGAATTAAGCTATTGTTCAGACTGTATACGCCAAAGGGTCGGTGCAAGGTGGCCAGAAAGGGAAAATGATGCGCGTGGAGAATATAGCTGGTAACATTCCAGACCATCAGGAATGCACCGAAAGCAAAACCCAGAATAAAAAAACTTAAAAAGCTCACATCGCCGAGGTATTCCGGATCCAGAAATAACAGTGGAATGCCATAGCGCTCCCCGAGCAAAAAAGTAACCATCAAAAAAAGTATGACCCAGAAGAGCAACAGGAAATGATTCTTTTTGAGATGAAGAATCAATAGCTGAATTGGAAAAGATTGTATCAAATTGCTCATTTGCAATGCTGCTGTGTCATTTAGTATAAAAGTATACGAAATAACGTTGCATTGGAAGACTTAGTAGGGAATCGGATGGAAACAGGCAAATATTACCCTTGCATTACCGAGCGGATCTGATCCAGACGGATGGCCCGGTCGTTTTCCGTAATCAGAAACTCTTCCTTGTTGCGGGTAATGATATCTTTCACCTGCACCTGCAATTCCTCGCTGCCACCATCCGGCAAGCTGATAATGATTTTTACAGCACGCCGCAACACCGCATAATCTGTCAATTGATCGTATAGTTCACAGGAAACAGGTTGATAGGGTACTTTCATTTTAATTATTTAGTACATTTAACCTTGTTTCGTTGAAAAAAGTGCAAAAAAAAAATGCTGCCTGCTCCTCATCAGACAGCATTATTAAAAAGGGGGAGATTGAATACGTTGTGTCAAAGGTAATAATAGTGCGGTTTTGTGCAAAAAAAAATATTATATTTGTGCATTTTATAGTGAGTTTGTAAATTATTCGATTATTTTTATAAATTCTTTAACCTGAATAACTGATAATGTTGCCTAATTCAAATATTGATAATCTGGATAAGCAGATTTTGGAGACCCTTATGCGGGATGCCACCATTCCTTATACCGATATTGCCAAGCAATTGAAGGTTTCCAGCGGTACCGTCCACGTCCGAATGAAAAAATTAACCCAGTTGGGAATTATCAGCTCGGTGAACCTGCATGTGAATCCGGCGAAAGTGGGTTACGATATCACAGCATTCCTTGGTATATATCTGGAAAAAAGCTCTATGTACGATGATGTAACCAAGGAGCTGCAGCAAATTCCTGAAATTGTGGATTGCTACTACCTCACTGGGAACTACAGCATCTTCGTGAAAATGTATTGTAGAGATGCTGCTCACCTGAAAGATGTACTCCATGATAAAGTGCAACGCATTAACGGCATTGACAGAACCGAGACCTTCATCTCTCTGGAGCAAACTTTCAGCAGACCAATGATGATTGACTAAGGTCAGTGGGCTTCCAGCCAGTTAACACCACTTCCTACTTCAGCTTCAATAGGTACGTCCATGGGAATGGCACCTACCATCTTTTCTACCACCAGCTGCCGGAGGTCTTCCAGTTCAGGTCGGTATACATCAAAAACAAGTTCATCATGCACCTGCAGGGTCATCTTCGACTTCCATCCTCCGCTTTGCAAGGCAGCATGAATGTGCAACATGGCAACCTTAATTAAGTCGGCAGCACTTCCCTGAATGGGCGAGTTGACAGCTACACGCTCTGCTGCTGACCGTACCGTATTATTAGCAGAATTGATGTCTTTCAGGTACCGCTTCCTTCCCAGTATGGTTTGCACATATCCGTGCTTCCTTGCAAACTCCTTATTCTCTTCCATAAGTCGTGCTACACCTGGAAACTGCTCGTTGTAATTATCGATAATCTCTTTGGCCTCCGTCCTGCTTATGCGAAGATTTTGGGATAGACCAAAAGCTGTCTGACCATAGGCAATTCCAAAGTTTACCGCCTTGGCTTTCGAACGCATTTCGCGGGTAACGTCATTAAGTTCCACGCCGAATACTTTGGCAGCTGTCGCGGAGTGAATGTCCATACCCTGGCGAAAAGCATCAATCATTCCCTGGTCTTTACTCAACGCCGCAATGATGCGCAACTCTATTTGAGAATAATCGGCGCTCATGAGGACATGGTCATCATCTCTGGCAATAAATGCCTTGCGTACCATCTGTCCTCTTTCCGTTCTTATGGGTATGTTCTGCAAATTCGGATTATTGCTGCTCAAACGTCCACTGGCAGCTATAGCCTGGCCAAAATTGGTATGCACGCGACCGGTTTTGGGATTGATGAGCAATGGCAGTGAATCTACATAGGTAGACTTCAATTTGCCCAATTCCCGATACTCCAGAATGTGAGAGGCAATGGGATTTTCATCAGCCAGCCTTTGTAATACATCTTCTCCGGTAGAGAGCTTACCTGTTTTGGTTTTCTGACCCTGATAAGGAATCTTTAGTTTAGTGAACAACACTTCCCCTAACTGCTTTGGAGAGTCGATGTTGAACTTCACACCCGCCATCTCATAAATAGCCGCAGCAGTTTTTTCAATGTCTTTACCTAAGGTGGCGGAAAAATCCTGCAGGAATGGAACATCCAGATTGACACCTTCATATTCCATAGCTGCCAGGACAGGTACCAATGGTATTTCAACGTCTTTGTACAAGGTTGCAAGGCCTTCTTTTTCCAGCATGGGCTGGAAAGTGTGATGCAACTGAAGGGTGATATCGGTATCCTCTACGGCATATTCTGCTACTTTTTCCAATGGCGCATCGCGCATGCTCAGCTGGTTCTTGCCTTTTTTGCCGATGAGTGTTTCAATTGAAACCGGGGAATAACCCAGGTAATTTTCTGACAGGTAATCCATGTTATGACGCAACTCCGGTTCGAGCAGGTAATGGGCGAGCATGCTGTCGTGCATGGGACCCTGTATGTTTACTCCATACCACTTCATGATGAGGTAGTCGTATTTAAGGTTTTGTGCAACCTTGGCAATAGAGGGGTTTTCCAGCACCGGGCGAAAGGTCTCCACCACTGCCATAGCTGCATTGCGATCGGCAGGAACGGGAACATAGTACCCCTTGCCTTTTTCCCAGCTAAAGGAGAATCCTACCAGTTCAGCTTCGTTGGCATCAATGCCGGTGGTTTCTGTATCAAAACAAATTAATTTTTGTTGCATAAGTAGTTGCGCCAGATCTGCCCTTTCCTTTTCGGTGCTGGCAATCAGATAATTATGCTCGGTATTGGTAATGTCCTTGCCGCCACCAATTTGCTCGCGCGCCTGCTGCAACTCATTGCCGGTAGGGGTGCTGCCCCCGAACATATCCATCTGGTCGCCCGTTTTGGCAACATTCACCTGATATGCATCACCCAGTATGCGTTTGCCTAATTGTCTGAATTCCAGCTCCGCAAAAATGGCAGCCAGTTTTTCTTTGTCCGGTTCGTCAATGACTACCTTGTCTTCTTCGAAGGTGACCGGCACGTCCAGAATAATAGTGGCGAGTTCTTTTGACATCAGCGCCTGGTCGGCAAACTTTTCGAGGTTTTCTTTCAACTTACCTTTCTGTTCATCGAGATTAGCAAGTACGCCTTCTACTGAACCATACTGGGCTATGAGTTTCTGGGCCGTCTTTTCACCTACACCGGGTACGCCGGGAATATTATCGACACTGTCACCCATTAATCCAAGAATATCAATCAGCTGTAATGGATTGTCAATACCCCACTTATCCAGCATATCCTGCAACCGCACAGTATCAAATCCTTTGCCTGTGTAGGATGGACGGTACATATGAATGTTTTCACTCATCAATTGACCGTAGTCTTTATCCATGGTGACCATGTATACTTCGTAACCTTCCCGCTCTGCTTGTTTGGCAATCGTACCTACTACATCATCTGCCTCATAACCGGGAACTTCCAGAATGGGCACATTGAAAGCTGATACAATTTCCTTGATGATGGGTACACTCCACTTAATGTCCTCCGGGGTTTCCTGTCGGTTGGCTTTGTAGTCGGCAAAAACCTCTGAACGGCCTACCGGTGCTTTGTCAGAATCAAAGCAGACGGCAATATGCGTGCTGCCGGTATTCTGCATCAGGTCGTATAAAGTGTTGACAAATCCAGTTATGGCAGAAACATTCTGGCCTTTGCTATTGATCAACGGGTTTCGGGAAAATGCAAAATAGGCGCGAAAAATCAATGCAAACGCATCCAGCAGATATAGTTGTTTATCCGATTTATTACTCATGATTTCAATTTGGCTATCATTGGTTTTGGTTCAGTTCTTCCCAGTACTCAGCGCCTCTGCGGGTATGCGGTATCACAATGGTACCGCCAACAATGTTGGCAACGGCAAAAATCTCATATACCTCTTCAGTCGTTACACCTGCTTCCTGACATTTACCAAGGTGGTATTTGATACAATCATCACAGCGCAATACCATACTAGCCACCAGGCCCAGCATTTCTTTTGTTTTGACAGAAAGGGCACCCTCTGCATACGTATTGGTGTCGAGGTTAAAAAGACGGTTGATGACTTTATTGTTTTTGGAGAGAATTACATCGTTCATCCGACTGCGATATTCATTGAATGCTGCTACACTGTTGCTCATAATGTTGTATTTATTCCTGTAAAAATAAAAGATTCGCAGGTGCTCTCCGTCTATTCATTAAAACCAGGGAATCTTTATCTTTGGAGAAACCTACAACTATGACAGATACAACCCCAGCAGCAAGACGCTCCGGATTACCTAAATGGCTCGTGCCAATAGGCGTAATACTCGTTATTGCATTTATCATTTACCGGTTTTTTGCCGGTGCCTACAATAATATGGTTACCTACGATGAATCTACCAATGAAAAATGGGCAGCAGTGCAAAGCTCCTACCAGCGCAGGGCGGACCTTATTCCCAATCTGGTGTCAACGGTAAAGGGATATGCAGACTTCGAACAGGAAACCCTGACCAAGGTGATTGAGGCGCGCGCTAAAGCAACTTCAATTACCATAGATCCTTCCAATACTTCTCCGGAGCAATTTGCACAGTTTCAACAGGCTCAGGATCAGTTGAGCGGTGCCTTGAGCAGACTGTTGGTTACTGTGGAGCGCTATCCGGATTTAAAGGCCAACCAGAATTTCCTGGAATTGCAGGCAGAGCTGTCCGGCACCGAAAACAGGATTAACGTGGCTCGTAACGACTACAATACTGCCGTGAAAGCCTATAACACCTATGTGAGGAAGTTTCCGCAGAACATGATTGCCGGTATGTTCGGCTTTGAAAAACGGTCTATGTTTGAAGCAGCCCAGGGCAGCGATGTGGTGCCAACAGTAGAATTTTAATATGTCCGGGGCCAAGCAATTTTTCAACCAACAACAGCAGCAGGAAATTCTTGCCGCTATTCAGAAGGCTGAATCGCTTACCTCCGGAGAAATTCGCTTGCACCTGGAAGACCACTGTAAAGGCGATCCATTCCAGAGAGGTCTGGCATTATTTGCGAAACTGAAGATGCACACCACCGCTGAAAAAAATGGTGTGCTCTTTTACCTGGCTGTGGTGGACCATAAATTCGCCATCATAGCAGACGAAGGCATTCATCAAAAGGTTCCCGAGGGCTTCTGGGATGCTATTAAGGACGGCATGCGCGAACAATTTATGCAGGCTGAGTTTCTGAAGGGACTGATAGATGGCATAACAGCCGCAGGTCAGCAACTCGGAGCGCATTTTCCCAGGCAGTCGAATGATAAGAATGAGCTTTCTGACGAAATATCGTTTGGCAATGAGAATTAGACTGCTTTCGGTACTCGTTTTTATAGCATCGCTGGTAACAGCTCAGGTGGATGTAAAAGATCTTCCTGCCAGACCAACACCACCCAGACTGGTCAATGACCTTGCCGACGTATTAAGTCCATCGCAGGAACAGACACTGGAGCAGAAACTGGTGGCATTTAATGACTCAACTTCCACCCAGATTGCCGTGATAACCATGCAAAGCACGGGGCGTTATCCCATCGAGGACTATGCCTTGTACCTGGGAAGAAACTGGGGAGTAGGGCAGGAGGGTATGAACAATGGCGTCGTTTTGCTGGCCGCTATCAAAGACAGAAGGGTAACAGTGCAGGTTGGTTATGGCATTGAGCCCTACATCACCGACGGGCGGGCGAAACGAATTATTGAAAACGATATATTACCTGCGTTTCGCAACAGCGATTACAATGCAGGTATTGATGCCGGTGTGAACCGCATCATGGAGTATGTGAGTGGGGAGTTTGCGCCTAAGGACGAAGACCTTTCCAAACCGATGGGAATCGGACAAATTATATTTATCATAATAATTGTAATCATTGTCCTCATCTTCATGAGCCGCTCCAACAAGGGCGGAGGTGTAACCTATTCAGGCCGCGGACCTACCTACTGGGGGGGCGGCGGACTTGGAGGATTTGGAGGCGGAAGAGGTGGCGGATTCAGTGGGGGTGGCGGCTTCGGCGGCTTTGGAGGGGGCAGCTTCGGCGGCGGCGGCGCAAGCGGTGGCTGGTAAAGACAGGCCTTGCTAAAAACTATTCATCCTCCATCCAGGATTCCAGTAAATCTGCAACTTCATCAAACAACTTTACACCGGTCTCTTTTTCCGGTGATCCCTTTACCTGCAACAGCCCATGATGGAGCAGATGGTTATAGGTGGCATCCACCATCCAGTTAGGGGCAAGTTCAGCATTTTGCGGTAAGTCGGTGAGCAGAATGTACAGCGCATCTTCCGGAACAGAATTCCGTTGATCAAAGGAGGTATGGTAGGCCAGCAGGACTTCTGTATCAGCAATTTTAGCTATATCCGCTGCACCATACTGCGCGGAAAGTTCAGCAACATCGGGCTCCAGAAAGCGGATAATATTGAGCACATTGTCTGCATCCTGGTTATTGAACTCCGCAACAATCTGAGGTCCGGTAATCCATCCTTTGATCGCCAACGCCTCCTGGGGTGAAATATAGTCGGGCGACGCAGGGTCGAAGCAAAAGCCCAGATAAGCTACTTCGTAAGCGGCAAAGAAGCGCGCATCCGTCAGGTGGGTGATGGCTCCCGCCTTAATTATCTTCTTCAAAGGCATAATATTAACTTAGCTGCATGGCAAAAGTACGCTCTTCTGTCGGCAAACAGGACGACTTTTTTCAAATGGTCTGGGAAGTTGTTCGGTTGATTCCGGAAGGAAGGGTGACATCCTATGGAGCCATCGCCAGGTACCTTGGCGCCGGAATGAGTGCCCGCACCGTCGGTTGGGCCATGAATGCATCGCACCAGGCGGCTGCCTATGTCCCTGCACACAGAGTGGTGAACCGACTGGGTATTCTCTCGGGCAAACACCACTTTCCCACGCCAGATGCCATGGAGCTGGCACTGGAAAAGGAAGGGGTGGTAGTGAAGGATGATACAGTTCAGGATTTTGCTAATCTGTATTGGGATCCATCAAAAGAGCTGGAGCTGTAAGCCAATATTAATTCCTGATTGCCATAGCCGTTCAAAGCCTAATCTATTTTATTTTCGTAGCTCCTAAGAGAGTACAATACACCGGAAAATGAACAAACAAAAACTGGGAGCCTTGCTGCTTCTATTGATCATACTGCTGCAGGCACAGGCTGCAAATCCGCCTTGGGGGTTCTGGGCGCATAAACGCATCAATAAAATGGCGCTGTTTACTCTACCACAGGAGCTGTTTGCCTTCTACAAACCCCACCTGGATTATATAGAAGAGCATGCCGTAGACCCCGATAAACGCAGATATGCGGTGGTCGATGAAGCACCGCGACACTATATTGATATTGACCACTATGGCGAATATCCATTTCCTGAACTTCCCCGAAAATGGAAAGATGCAGTGGCAAAATATTCTGAAGACAGCCTGCAGGCCTATGGTATAGTACCCTGGTATATTGAATTGATGATGTACCGGTTGGAAGATGCTATGCGCAACAAGGAGGTCAAGAATATCCTCCGCCTGAGTGCAGAGATTGGACATTATATTGGCGATGTACATGTGCCGTTGCACTGTACCGAAAACTACAACGGACAGCTTACCAATCAGAATGGTATTCACGGCTTTTGGGAATCGCGTATTCCAGAACTAATCGGTGATGACTACGATTATCTGGTAGGTAAAGCCACCTATATACCTTACATCAACGACCGATTGTGGGAAGTGGTGCTTGAAAGCCATCTCATGAGTGATACTGTTTTGCAGTATGAGGCGCTTTTGAACGAACAGTTCCCGGCCAGTCAGAAGTATGCCTACGAAACCAGAGGTCAAAGTACGGTGAGAACCTATTCAACAGCTTATGCCCTAGCGTATAATGACATGCTGAACAATATGGTGGAACGAAGAATGAGAACTACCATCATTGCATTGGGAAGCTTCTGGTATACCGCCTGGATCAATGCAGGTAAGCCGGATTTAACTGGCCTCGATTTTCAGCCTTATACAGATGAAGAGCTGGAAGAAATGAACGCCATAGATAATGCCTGGAAGTCGGGGGGTGAAATGAAAGGCAGGCAGGAGTGATTCAGGCCGTCATGCGGTAACTATCCTTAGCCTTCAGCCATAGCCAGGTGAGCGTGAAGGTGGGCAGGAAATCTGTGCCGGGCAACAACTCTTCAATCAACAGCAAAGCACCACCCGGAGCGCGTTTCCGGAAACCGAAGAGGTGGATATAAATGAAAGCTGCCAAAGGAGCCCATATCAGGTCAGTGGCTTCACCCACTACCGGCAGTACCCAGGAAAGCATTCCGATACCATCCAGCAACAGACAGATAAAAAAAGAAGGTCGTTTTTCCATTGTATTACAACAGAATAACAACCTTCTTGGGTATTTATTTTATACTGACTATTCTATAAGCATCGGCGTTTTACCATCCGTTATGATAATCTTGGTATTATCCGATTCAGCAAGCTTCTGAAAAGCCTCAATCGACTTGAATTGAATAATCATTGGATTAAGACCTTCTGTGATAATCATCTGTGCATCACGTACACCTTCTGCCTCTACTTTCTTTCTTTGCGCTTCCTGTCTTTCTCTATCCAGAATGAACTGCATTTGTTGCGCGCGCTGCTCCGCTTCCAGTTTATCTTCAATAGCCCGTGACAGTCCGTCCGGAAGTCGAATGCTTTTCATGAGAACAGCTTCTATTTCCAGCCCTCTTCCCTGCATGCGCTCTGTCATTAGATCTCGAATTTCATTTTCAATGGAGGCTCGTTCTCCGGAATGCATGTCCTTGGCAAAGAAGCGCGCACTGACATCGCTGGCCGCTGACCTGAATATGGGCAGTATCAGCGTTTGCTCGTAATTCAGACCTACCTCCTCAAAAACTTTCGCTACAGACTCGGGTTCCAGGCGATACAGTATGGATATATCTGCGCGTATGGTAAGACCTTCTTTCGATGGAAGATCTACCGTGATTTCAATATTTTCAGTGCGCAGTGGCAATTTGATGATTCGGGTTGTAAACGGAAAGTAAGCTTTTGGTCCCTGCATTAAAACAGTTTCGTCCACTTTCCCCAAGGTTGTTTTTACTCCCGCTTCACCGGGTCTGATAATGGCACAACTTGAAAACATAAGTGCCAGTCCGATGGCTAGATATACTGTTCGATTTCCCATATGTAAGTATTTGTTTTACTACAATTAAATGGGCATTTTGTTCAACAAAAAACCCGGAATATTCCGGGCTTTAATATCAAATCAATTCGAAGGTTAGTAAATCGGTTTCACCCGAACCACCACTTACATCTCGCAGCCGGATTTGAGAGCTGGTGTACTCGAGAATATCCCAGTCGTCAGTTAATTCTTCTAACTTCTCAGGAGCAGCAAAGAAGATGTTCAAGTCAATATCTTCCGGGCTGTCGTCATCATCACTGATGCTCCAGGTGCCAAGGTGAGTCGTACCTCCGGAAGTTGCCTTCAACGTTCCATCATCTTCAAATTTGAAACTGTAACTGGTATAGTCGCTGGTTTCATTGTTGCCACTGTCGTCATACAGGGTGATTTTCCATGTTCCGCTGGTCACTGTCGTGGTGGCACCACTTGCACTTAAGGAGGTCAGCGTGTCGTCCTCGCTGGTGCAGGAACTGAATGCTAAAGCAAGAAAAGGGGCGGCTAAAAAATGAAATTTCTTCATAGCTTTTGTTTTTGATGAACAATTAGTGCTGAATGATCAGCTGTTGGGTGAACATGTGTGTGCCGCTAAGGAATTGAAGAATATACAGTCCGTTCTCCAGCTGATCCGTGGCAAGCTGAAATCTTCCGGAGCCAGGTAATAATGATGAATACACTATTTGTCCTGTCATATTAAGTACATGCATTTGTAATGGCTGAGGTGTAGGTTCCCATTGAATCTGGATGAAGTTACTGGCCGGATTGGGCGCAATGCGCATACCCATCAACACTTCTTCTTCAACACCATCTGTCAGGCAAGGGCCTTCTGACCAGAATAGTACACCACCGAAATTCTCTGCATAGCAAGCGTTATCGTAGGTTATGCCATTGCAACCGCACACGGGTTCATATTCATCGGTGCAGGCAAAACTGCTGTCAATGAGGGCAGGATCCACACAGTCGTCTAATCCGCCTACCAGCACTTCCTGGCAATAGGTATCAAAACAACCCAGCGTAGAATCTCCGATAGTAAGACACACTAGATACACACCTGCTGCTGCATAATAATGATCGGGATCGCTGCTGATAGAGCCATCGCCATCGCCGAACAACCAAATCTGACCTTCATAATCACCTTCTGATTCATTGGAAAAGCTCACCAGCCATCCATCTCCACTTGGCTCAATATCATCTACTTCAAAATAGGCCATACAATCTTCACCGGCTCCATCTATTTCTATTTCTTCACAATAGGTATCAACGCAGCTGTCTAAACCAAATACGGTAAGGCAAACTTCATACACGCCGGGAGCGGCATAGATATGTTCGGGATTGGCTAAGTAACTGATGGCACCGTCACCAAAACTCCAGCTATAAGCCAGGCCCATTCCATCAGAGTTATCTTCAAATACAACCAGTAATCCGTCTGTTTCGTAATCAAAATCGGCTTCACATTCGCCTGCTCCTCCACCTATGGTAATGTCAACGCAATATTCGTCGACACAGCTGCCATCGGCAGAAATGATAACTACACAAACTTCGTAAGTGCCCGGAGCTTCATAGAAGTGTTCTGCGTCATAGCTGTCTGCAACTGTACCATCGCCAAAGTACCAGAGCACCTCGCCAACAGCACCACCGGTTACAACAGACTCATTGTTGAAATTTACCACCCAGCCATCACCATCGGGGAAAATACCTGTGATATTGAAAAAGGCTTCGCAGGAGGATTCAGTGCTGTCTCCCACAATAATTTCGATGCAGGCTTCATCCGTACATCCGCTTCCGGTAACAATACTTAAACAAACAGTATAGATACCTGCCTCACTGTACACATGCGTGGGATCTGAACCTTCACTGGACCATACTTCAGAAAAGGAGGTGCCGTCGCCAAATGTCCAGGTATACTCTACCTCGGCGTATTCAGGTTCTACAAAGCCAAAGAAGTGATACGAAAATCCGTCGGTGTCCCATATCTCAATAATAGCTGCACAATCACCATCTACCAGGCCAACGCTTATGACATCGCAGTATTCCGCTACACAACCACCTTCGAAATACACAACCACACAAACTTCATAAGTGCCGGGTTCTGCATATTCGTGAGCGGGGTCATCATCACCTTCATCCGTACTACCATCGCCGAAATACCAGATATAATTATCAACGTCGCCCGGTCCGGGAAAGGTTACCGCTTCGAAGTCGACATCTAAACCATCTGCTACATAAAGAAATTCAGCAGTGCAATCTGCTCCTTCCGTAATGACTATTTCATCGCAGAAAACTGCAGTGCAGCTGTCCCAGAAAATGACAGTGAGACATGCCACGTAAGTTCCTGTCTCGGCATAATTGTGAACAGGGTCGTTGTCATAGCTGGCACTGCCATCGCCAAACTCCCAGAAGTAGCTCAACACATCTCCGGGGCCCGGTGAGGTGGAAGGATCGAAAGCAACACTGCTGCCATCTACTACAGTGGTGAAGCTGGCCTCACATGCTGATGCCGTGGCTGTGGTCATCACTATAATGAGAAATGAAAAGAATTGATTTTTCATAGGTGTGTATTTATAATTTAATAAATTGTTTATAGGATTGACTGCCATCACGCAGTTGTAATACAAGGAAATAGGTGCCGGGTGAGAGCGGAGAAACGTCGATGCCGGTAACTGTGCTGGAAACGGCATAGGTTGCTATATGCTGACCGGTCAGAGTCTGAACCCGGAGACCCAAAGTAGTATTCGGATCGGTTATTACGGATAGTTCATGGGTGACAGGGTTGGGTTGAATATTCCACTGCTGAGAAGTCGCTAAAGAAATATCAGTAGAAACTTGCAGCACCACAACGCTATCGCATTGGAGATCGATACCTTCGGCCAGTGTTGCATTGCCCAGGGCGTTGATGATGGTTGGTTCAATCGGACAAATCTCCAGCACACTGCTGATATCAGTCAGCCTTCCTGCCAGATTATCTTCCATAACAAAAGAGACCGTTCCAATATTACCGTAGCCGGTTACAGATGTTTTATTGGTCCTGCTCACAGCCACATCTGTTAAGCTGGCGGTAGCATCTGTTCGGGCCAGTGATATGGTAGAAGCACCCAGCCAGCCGGAGCTGAAATCAACGGTCAGTGAACCGGGAACTATGATATCAGAGTTATAACCCAGTGTAAAGGCAAGACCATACACATTTCCTGCTGGTAAATCTTCGGTGCCCAGGTATATAGGTATCGTTACTGTTGAACCGGCATAGATGGTGTCGCTGTAAAAGCCTACACCGAGTGGCGGAAATCCGGTACCTCCCTCTGTTGCACTGGTACGTGCATGCTCCAGACCATAATTATTTAATATCGGAGTGATATCCGCTGCATCAATGATGCCATCGCCATTGCAATCGATAAATTTTCTGTTCAGTGTTGCCAGTAAAGAGGAGTAGTCCCATTCGAAGGCATATTGCGCGTTCCATTCTTCTGAAATATCCGGACGCAAAGGACCGGTGTCGCCATATGCTAAACCAATGGCCAGCAGGTCGAGATGGTTGGCAATATTGTCGTCATTGGCATCGCCCGGCCAGACGCAATCAAGTCCATCGGAAACAAATATTTGCAAAACCCCGATATCAATATTACCCGCACTGTCAGCTACCAGGTAAATCAGGGCTTCGGCGGGATCGAAATCAGCAGCTACAGCATAGTCCAGTGAAATGGTGCCGTCCGGGTCAAAACTTACTGTGCCGGTAGAAGGGGGAACAAGAATATCTTCCAATACCAGTTCAATCCCTTCATCATTCGATAAGACATTGATGGCATTCGGGTATCCGGTGCAAATGCCAATCGTATCAGCATTGGCGACAACCTGAGCCATCAGGTGGTTAGCCGCCGTCAGAAAGAGAATAAAAATTAATGTAGTGCAGTTGCGTAGCATAGTAATTTGTTCCTGAGAGTAAAGTAAACCTATTCCATAAGGGCAAAAAAGAACATAAATCCAGTCTTTCCACCACTTTCCGTACCTTTTTGAAGGCTAAGTTCTGAAAAATATGGATTGAAAAATGTGTATAGTGTTGATTTACAGGTTTTAAGGTGTATTTTACGCTGTTCTGACACCCAACATATTCAGGTGTTTTCCGAATAATTCCGGTTTATTTTGAACTTAGCAGTATGCTAAATAGTAAGCTTTTCGAGTTAATTCGCCACTTCGATAAGAAGGAATGGAAGCGTTTTGGTGAATTCCTGGCTTCACCCTACTTCATTAAGGATGATGCTTTATGGCAGTTCTACAGCGGCTTAAATAAATATGCACCGGCGTTCGAAAGTCCGCAGCTCGAAAGGTCGAAGTTTATTAAGACTGTGCCCTGGACCAAACCAATGGACGAGAAAAAGCTTACCTACCTTATGAGTGCCATGTTGGATGCGGGGGAGCGGTTTATAAAGTTAGAACAACTGGAACAGCAGGAGCTGCAAGGTTACTGCGCTTTGCTGGGGGTGTATAATCGCTGGGAAGTAGATAAGCTTTTCAATCAGACCCTCAAAAAAGCACAGCAATATCTGGAAGGTTCAGATTACAGAAACACTGAATTTTATTACAGTGAATTTCTTTTGCAGAACCAGCTCAACGCTTATTTCGATAAACAGAAAAAAAGATCATCTGACAGAAGCTTACAGGAGGCAGCCAATTACCTGGATCTTTTTTATATATCTACCAAGCTGAAGTACAGTTGTGAGCTCATTAACCGCCAGAAAGTGGTTTCTGGTCAGTATGAATTGCGGATGCTGAAAGAGGTGAGGCAGCACGTGGAGGACTTCGATTACAGCGCCTTTCCTTCCATCATGATTTACTACCGCATATTGATGACTTTCATGGAGAACGACCAGCCCGATCATTTTACTGCACTGAAACATTTGCTCGAAAAGGCGGCAGGTCAATTCCCTCCGGAAGAAGCAAGAGATATGTATGCCTATGCGCAGAACTATTGTATCAGAAAAGCCAATGCCGGTAATAACCATTTTCTATCCGAACTATTTAATCTGTACCGCAGCAGCATTGAACTGGATTTGGTAATTATTGACGGGTATATCAGTCCGTGGACCTACAAGAATATCGTTAGTGTGGCCACTCGTGTGGGCGAAATACCCTGGGCGGAGAATTTTATAAAAGAATACCGCCAGTTGCTGCATGTTAAATTCAGAAACAACGCCTACAACTACAATATGGCTTATCTGCAGTTTGCTAAAGGTGCATTCGATGAGGCGCTTGTGGTGCTGAATAAGGTGGCTTTCACCGATGTGTTTTATGCATTGGACAGCCGGGTATTACAGCTGAAGATTTATTACGAATTGGATGAAATAGATCCCCTGAATAGCGCACAAGAGGCCTTTAAAGTGTTCCTTAGAAGGAACAAGACCATTAGTGAAAATGTAAAAACAATATATATGAACTTTGTCAGGTTCTTAAATAGAATGCTGGCTATTCCACCGGGCGATAAAGAGAAAAAGGAAAAACTCAGACAAAAAATATCCGCCACCGGTCAGGTAGCGGATATTAAATGGCTTTTGGCTAAACTGGATACTTAAGGGCAGGTCACCAAATCCTCGTAAGCGCTGAGCGTCCAGTTCGTGAAGATATAATCCGGGTCTGTGCTTCCTCCCGGTCCGTACCAGCTGGCAGGTCTGATTTCGTAATAACCCCAGTTGGCAAGGGGAGAGCAGGATGTGTTCTCCTGATATTTAAACCACTTTTCTTTGCTTACAGGTTTTTCAAACATACTGGGATCTATAAGGCGTTCCATTTCTCCTTTAGGAGTATTGACCCGCACCAGCGGTGCAACGTGGTACCACCAGTAAACACAACAATCTCCGGCATCAACTGCCAGAAAACTGCTGGGATCTTCGAAGCTAAAGCACTTCTCTAAAGTGTAGCCGTATTCTTCGTCCAGAATTTGTTTCATCTTGTGCGCACGGGCATAACAGCCGTCCACCACATATTGAAAACTGATACACTGGTCAATGGTAGCTGTTCCTTTTGAGCAGTCTTGTGCATCGATATAGTTCCATATGGCCAGTAATTCGTCAATGCCGGAAATCACGGAATCCAGCGTCATACGGGTAGAAATCTCGGGTTGATGCCAATCGGCAAACAGCTGTAAGTCTGCCTGTGTAGGAGCCTTCACTGCAGAGACTATATTATCTGTATTGTATATTCTGACAGGGGTTTTTTCCTGTTGGCTGTTATCGAGTAAGGCGCGCATATCATCGAAATAGGAGAGGTCTTTTCTGACTTCGAAAATGCGCGGGCTTTCGTAAAACCGGACAGCCAGTGCTTCTCCATCTTCAGTTTCCGTGTAATAGGCAACCTGCATGATGCGGTAATCATCCTGCTGCATGAAGTCCAGATAGCTGACAGGATTTTCTTTGTCGCTACAGGCAGCCAAAGATAACGTCAGCGCTAAAACGGTGAGGAGTGTTCGGGTATTCAACATGGTGAAAATTTTAGTCCAAATTACAAAAAAATGAACGGTTATAAGGCGGATGGAAAGTCATGACCGATTTCTGACAGATAGTCTTTCCAACATTTTGTTGCTAAGCGCTGCCTAAAGGCCTTTCTTATTGCGCATATAGTCACGGGCATCCCGCAGGAATTCGCTGGCAAAAATGAAGGAATCCAGATCTGGGTTTTGGGCAGTGAGAATCTCTCCGCTGTTGCCTTCCCATGCCTTAACACCTTTGTGCAAAAAGAGTATGTTCTCACCAATACCCATTACGGAATTCATATCGTGGGTATTGATAATGGTGGTAATCTGAAGATCTTCGGTCAACTCCTTGATCAAATCATCAATAACAATCGAAGTTTTGGGATCCAGGCCGGAGTTGGGCTCATCGCAGAATAGATATTTCGGATCGAGAACAATCGCTCGAGCAATGCCTACCCGTTTTTTCATCCCACCGCTGATTTCCCCGGGAAACTTCTTATTGGCACCTGACAAGTTGACCCTGTCGAGGCAGAAATTGACCCTGTCCAGCTTTTCTTTTTTGGTCGCATGGCGGAACATGTTCAGCGGCAGCATTACATTCTCTTCCACCGTAAGCGAGTCGAACAATGCAGAACCCTGAAAAAGCATACCTATCTGCCGTTGCACTTCCTTCTTCCGGTTGCGCTCCATAGCGCGAAAGTCTTCTCCGTTGAAGAGCACCCTGCCGGAATCGGGTTGCAGCAGCCCAACGATACATTTAATTAATACCGTTTTTCCCGACCCGCTGATACCGATTACAAGATTGGTTTTTCCTGCCTCGAAAACAGCTGAAATATCATTAAGCACCAGTGTGCCGTTGAAGGACTTGTGGATGTTTTGAACTTCTATCATAACAGAACCTCCGCGATTACATAATCGGCCAGCAGCACGTAAATACAGCTTAAGACCACCGCCTGGGTGCTGGCTTTTCCAATTTCCAGCGCGCCCCCTGAAACGTAAAAGCCCTTGAAGCAGGATATGGTGGAGATGATAAAGCCAAATGAGATCGATTTTATAAGCAGAATTTGAATATCAAACGGATCGAAAAACGCCCGCAGTCCGTAAACAAATTCCTGCTGCGAGCCATAACCTGTAAATTGAGCAGCGAACATGGCTCCGGCAATACCTGCTGAGGCAGCTATCAGCACCATCAGCGGCACCACAATTACAGATGCTACCACCCTGGGGGTTATCAAGTAGGCTTCTGTTGGAACTCCCATGATTTCCAGGGCATCAATTTGTTCAGATATCCGCATGGTGCCGAGTTCTGAGGCGATATTAGAGCCTACCTTTCCGGCCAGAATGAGACAGGTAAAGGTGGGAGCCAGCTCGAGTATGGTTGTGTTGCGCACAATCAGACCCAGGTAATAAGGTGGAACAAAAGGGGTTCCGTATAACTGATAGGCACTTTGTACGGCAGTTACAGCACCAATGAATAACGAAGCGAGCAGAACAATAGAAAGCGATCCAACGCCGATGTCATTCATTTGACGCAGCAATTCCTTCCAGTACATGTTCCAGCGTTCCGGTCGCGAAAACATTCTGCCCAGCATAATCATGTACTTTCCTAAATCAGCAATGTAGCGCATGGAGGTAAAATTAACGAATAATGCGGGTCACCTTAAAATGCTTCGTTGAATTGCAGGTATAAACCGCTGTCACCATCCGAACCAAAACCATAATCTAATCGGATATTGATATTACTTTTTTGCAAAAGGCGCATGCGCAACCCTGCACCATAGGAATATTTCATCCTGTCTATGGCAAATCCTGGAAGGTCGGGCGCCACCTGACCCACACCACCGAATGCGGTGGCACCAATAAAACGCCACACTGGAATGCGGTATTCAGCCTGCATGGTGATATAATGCTTATCACGCAATCTGCCTTCGAAGTTGCCGCGCATGTAGTATTGTCCGCCCAGCAGCGCCATTCTGTTAAAAGGTGGGTTGCCGGGATTGAATAATCCTAAAAAATTAAAAGCCAGCACCTGCTGCTTGTAAGTGCGGATGTATTTGCTGAATTCCACCTGATGGTCCTGATAATTATAGGCACCCCCCAGCCAGTTACCGTGAAAAATCGAGGAAATATCCACCTTCCAACCCGAAGTGGGATAAAAAATATCATCTCTGCTGTCGAACCATAACCAGGGGCCAAAACCGACATTATGCCCACCTTCCTCACCGGGAACATCCATCTGGTCGAAGATACCTCCCGGCTCAAACTCCAGAAGACGGCTGTATTCATAAAAACTCTTAAACCCCAGCGAGACATTGCCGGAAACTTTTCGGTTGAGGTTAACCCTGAAATAAGGCCGGTCGAAAGTGTAGCGCTCCGCGGCATCCAGACTGTTGTCATTGCCTATGCCATAAAAAATACCCGGATATCGGTAATAAGTGAAGTTAAAAGATAGGTAGTAGGTGTTGTTCTGAAAAAAGAGATCTCCGCCCAGCTCGCTTTGCACCTGCCGTTCGAGTGTGTAAACCATCAGTGCTTTGAGCAGACCGGGGTTGTTGTCGGGCTGCTCATTGTCTGTGAATGTATAGACGGCACCTCCGCCAAATGCCCATCTTGTTTCAGGTTGATAATACACCAGCGGTGCTCCAATCAACGCTCCCGAATACCTTGTTGCAGCGCTATCGGGTACCTGTCCCCAAAGCGGTAAGCTCCATGAGGTTAACAGCAACAAGAAGGAAACATACCTGAGCATCACAGCAGCGAAGGTAGAGAAGGGCGATTCATTTTGGAAGACAAGTGTTCTATGAATAGCTTACTGCCCATCGATATACTCCAGCTCCGGATAGCGGAAGGCTTGAGCCACCTCAGGGATATTGGTGTTATCTCGCTTGCGATGGACCAGGCGGCTCACGGTATGCGCTTGCATTTCTCCGCTGTAGGGTGTCATGAGCGATTGTATATCTTCTGCCGGTAGGCTGGTGTCCAGCCATAAAGCAAGAGCAGCTTCGGGTAGAACCAGCGGCATCCGCAACTTCACATTGTGAATGTGTGCCATGAAATCGTTGGCTTCAGTAGTTATGATACTGCAGGTTTGGAGAACCTCACCTGTAGATGGATCGACATAATTCTCCCAGATTCCCCCCAGCCAGAACACATTGTCATCGGGTGGATGAATAAAATAGGGGAATTTCTTGCCATTGATTTCGCGGCTTTCAAAAAAACCATTTACCGGAATCAGGCACCGCCGCTGCCGAATGGCACTCCTGAATGATGGTTTGCTGAATACACCATCATTGCGGGCATTCAGGGTTTGCCGGCTGATGCGGGAGGCCTCCTCCGGCGTGCGCACCCAGGAAGGAATCAGCCCCCATCGCAAGGGATGTAGCAGCCGTGGCTGGTCGGATGTGACAGCGAGAACAGAAGGGTGGCTGAAACCACTTACATGGAAGAACTGAAACTCCATCTGACCAAAATCTACCTTTTCAACTCCCAGCTGCCTTTCTGCCTGCCGCCGGATTTTGTCCCCCATTTGTTGGATGTCGTAACACATCAGTCTTTCTTTTTTCGGTGGAAGAGGTCCTCCAGGGAATCGCGCACCTTATCCATCGCCTCATTGGTTTTTTGTCCCAGATCACTCATCAGGTCCTCCATCCTGTCGCGGGCATCCATTGCTGCAGTATGCAAGGATTTTTTCATTCCCTCGCTTAAAGTGCCGCCGGCAAGCATGTGATCTATCTGCCCGCCAAAGCTCTCAGGCATTTTCTGCTTCAGATAGGCCGCGGTGGTTTCAATCGATATTCGGGCCTGTTCTTCACTTATGCCAGTTTTTTCCATGATTTGACGCGTGAGTTCTTGCATATTGTTTTGTTAAAAGGTAAGCATTCAAAAGTAATTATTCCACTAAAAAGGAAGGAATCAGGTGGTGTACGGTATCCAATGCGACCAAATGAATATCAACATTTTCTTCACCACCTTGAATTATCCATATGCAAACGCTAACTTTGCACCCGATTTTCAGAACGAAATAAAAACATTTCTGATGCCCGGAACAGGTAAAATCAAACAGATAATCGGAGCGGTGGTGGACGTTAGCTTCGACGAGGGAAATCTCCCCGAAATTCTCAACGCCCTTGAAATCAAACGCCCCAATGGCGATTCACTGGTTCTAGAAGTGCAACAGCACCTGGGAGAAGACAGTGTACGCACCATTGCTATGGACTCCACAGATGGATTGGTTCGTGGAATGGAGGTAGTGGACACTGGAAATAACATTTCCATGCCTACAGGCGAAGCCATCAGAGGAAGGTTGTTCAATGTAGTAGGAGAAAGCATCGATGGTATCGGTCCCGTTTCCTCTACTGAAAGAGCTCCTATTCACCGCAAACCGCCGTTGTACGAAGATCTGAGTACCGAATCGGAAGTACTCTTTACCGGTATCAAGGTAATTGACCTGATTGAGCCTTATGCGAAAGGTGGTAAAATTGGTCTTTTTGGTGGTGCCGGGGTAGGTAAAACCGTACTTATCCAGGAGCTGATCAACAACATCGCCAAGGCCTATCAGGGTATGTCGGTATTCGCCGGTGTAGGTGAACGCACAAGGGAAGGGAATGACCTGCTGCGTGAGTTCATCGAATCGGATGTAATCCGTTACGGTCACGAATTCAAAGAAAGCATGGAAGCCGGTGGATGGGATTTATCCAAGGTGGATCATGCCGAATTGGAGAAATCACAGGCCACACTGGTTTTCGGTCAGATGAACGAACCTCCCGGAGCCCGCGCTCGGGTGGCACTCAGCGGTCTTACCGTAGCTGAATACTTCCGTGATGGGGATGCCAAAGACGCTAAAGGAAAGGACATTCTGTTCTTTATCGATAATATATTCCGTTTTACACAGGCAGGTTCTGAAGTATCAGCCCTCTTGGGTAGGATGCCTTCTGCGGTGGGTTACCAGCCAACACTGGCTACTGAAATGGGACTCATGCAAGAGCGTATTACATCTACCAAACGCGGATCTATCACCTCTGTACAGGCCGTTTATGTACCTGCGGATGACTTGACAGACCCTGCGCCTGCAACAACGTTCTCTCACTTGGATGCAACAACAGTATTGAGCCGTAAGATTGCTGAGTTAGGTATCTACCCTGCGGTGGATCCACTCGATTCTACCTCCCGTATCCTGTCACCAGATATCGTAGGCGACGAACATTACAATTGTGCGCAGCGCGTGAAAGGTATCCTCCAACGCTACAAGGAGTTACAAGATATCATCGCCATCCTCGGTATGGAGGAATTAAGTGAAGAAGATAAGCAAGTAGTACACCGCGCACGTCGTGTACAGCGCTTCCTGTCTCAACCATTCCACGTGGCCGAACAATTCACCGGTTTGAAAGGTGTATTGGTGCCCATCGAAGAAACCATCCGCGGATTCAACATGATCCTGGACGGTGAAGTGGATGAATATCCGGAAGCAGCATTCAACCTGGTAGGTACCATCGATGATGCTATCGAAAAAGGTAAAAAACTGCTGGCTGAAGCGAATTAAGTAACCACCTAATAAGGATATTATGCAAGTGGATATTTTGTCACCGGAAAAGAAGGTATTCAGCGGAGAAGCGAGTGCTGTGCAGTTCCCCGGAACTACAGGCTCCTTTCAGGTTCTGAACAACCATGCTCCTATGATTGCCTCTTTGGGAAAAGGTGTCATTCGCGTTAAGACTGCCGGTGCTGTCAAAGATTTTAGTATCAAAGGCGGATTCGTGGAAGTACTCAACAATCAGTTGAGTGTCTTAGTCGAAGGGGCAGAACCCATCGGATAACAGCGTTTATAATTCATTCGAAATTCCGGTAATCAGCAATGGTTACCGGAATTTTAGTTTACATGCAGTTTGGGTAGCGTAAACCAGAAGGTAGACCCTTCCCCCTCAATCGAATCGACGCCTATTTCGCCCTGCAATCGTTGAACAATCTTTCTCGAAATGGATAGTCCCAATCCGCTGCCCTGAAACTCTTCACGGTTGTGCAGCCGCTTGAATAACTCAAATACCCGCTGATGATAAGCCGTTGGTATTCCAATACCATTGTCTTTAACTTTCCATAAATAGGCATTGGCTGTTTCTTCCAGCGTAATTTGAATACGAGGTTGCTCGGATGTATTGTATTTGACCCCGTTTTCAACCAGATTGCGCAACACCAGGAAGAGCATTCCTCGGTTGGTGATAATGGCATTCTGACAAAGACTGGTGTCAATTATAGCATTTCTGTCAGTGATGCTTCCATTCAATATTTTGATAATATCATCTATAACCTCTGTTAGAACAACTTTTGTGAGGCTGATTTCATCTTTATTAATTCTGGTAAAGTCATATATATCGTTTACCAATTGCTGCATTTGTCTGGCATTGAACTGAATGATAGAGACAAATTCATTGAGGTCGTCCCCGGAAATATCAGATGCTTTTCTTTTGATCAATGAACTGAAGCTGGTGATATTTCGAATGGGCTCCCGGAGATCATGCGACGAAATATGAGCGAATTCCTCCAGCTCAGCATTGGCCTGCATGAGAGAGGTATTCATATCAGACAGTTCTTTTGTTCTTCTGTCTACTTCTTCGCTAAGTAGGGTGTTTCTGCTTTTGTTGGTCCGATAATAATAGCCCATAAAGCCGGCGAGCAGTCCGGTAAGTACCAGCGCAATAGATATTAAGATGTTGGCCGTGCGCTGACCTTTGATGATGGCTTCATCGGATTTGGCCAGCAAAAGGAGCTTTTCTTGTTCTGCTTTCAGTTCCTTGAAACGAAATGTGGATTGAAGCAGGGCTATATTGTTGCGCTTGGCAACTTGATAAAGTGAATCAGTCTGTTCTTTGAATAACTTGTGAAAGTGCAGGCTTTGGGCAAAGTCACCTTGCTGCTCATAAATCTGCGCAAGCGATTCGTAAATATCTGCTAAAAAATCATGTGCGCTGTTGTCGCTGGAGTGCAGCATCGCCTCCTTAAAATAGTATTCGGCAGAATCTAATTGTCCCAGCTTGAGGTATCCCCTTGCAGCACATTCCAGGCAGCCCCCGGTTGTATTTTCTTCTCCCAATGCATCAAAGTAACGGTAGGCTTCCATACATTTAGCGATACCCAACCGCATATTGCCCCTGTATAAATCAATATAGCCCCTGCCATAGGGGTTCCACATTAAATGCAAGCTATCGTCAAGGCTCCTGACAATTGCGTCTGATAAGTCAACATAATACAATGCTGAATCCAGTGACTGTAATTCGGTGTAGGCACCGGAAATGGTTGCATATAATCCGGCTAGTTCCAGTTGGGCAATATCATCCAATTGGGAAATGGGGGAAGGTAGAAGTTTCAAGGCTGCAAATCCGTACTGCAGGGTGGTGTTGTATTCTTCTACGAAATAGTATAAATCACCTAATAGTCGACTGGCTTCGAACAAGTGGGTGAAGTTCTTATTGGCCTGACCAATTTTAATCATCTCCAGACAATACAGATTAATAGAATCCAGTTGATTATCCGGGTAAAAGCTCCATGCGATATCGCCAAGAAGATCAGTTATGCCGAAACTGTCCTCCTCCATTTTGGCAATGGCAAGTCCCTGATGGTAATAGATTCTGGCACTATCCATCTTTTCGTCAAAATAGAAGATGTCACCAAGTTGTTGAAGGGCAGATTGCTCAAGTGCATTCAGATGGAAGTCACGGGATAAACGAATGGCATCTCTTGTTGCAGATATAGCCGCCTCCACCATTCCTTCGTTTTCTAGCTGCCAGGCTGAATCAATCATGATTGTTATATGCTGAGCAGCATTTTCAGGATGTATGCCTGTTACATTATTGGTTTTTTTGACATTGTCTCCCTCTTCACCGGTCTCCGTTGCATAAACAGGAGTATAGCTGAAGTAAAGCGCAATTAAAAGGCTCCAATACCTAAGATGTGTTTTTTGTCGAGGGAACAACATAGCTGTCGAAATATTCTAAAGTACTGGCTTTTCAGCAGATTGTGTAACAAATGTCCGTATAATCTACCCTATGCCTAATAGAATCACTCCGAAAGAAAAATCACATTCTAGCAATATTATTGATTCAATAATGAATCGTTCCAGTCCCGCATAACAGCCTGAACCTGCTGTTCGAGAATGGTCAGCGCCTGCTCCAGCAATTCTTCATCAGAGGGGAAAGGTAAAGGACCTCCACCCAGTTTTTGGCGCGTTTCCGGTGATATGGCTGCATTGTAGCCGGTTGCAACGGCAAAGTAATTTTGAAATATCCCGTCAGCCTTTACCGGTATGCTTCGAAGAACGTTGCCGCGACTGTCGAGATAACGTACCTCGCCTGAGATACTGGCAATTTTTTCCTGCCAGGTTTCACTGATATAGGCATTGACCATCTCGTATTTGGTAACCTTGATGGGATTGCCAAGGCTGTCTTTTACCACATGACCATTATCATCGTATAAATAGGTCCATCCATCCTTCACTTCGGCAGTCTCCACATAGTTATTGGTATTGACCAGTTCCGGGAAAGCTTCCAGTTGCGTAACCCTTAATTCGATAAACCTGTCGGCTTTATCCGGGTTGTCGATAATCTGGTACCACATGCCTCTGGTAGCAACCGGCTCTATCTGGTACATCCTGTCATTCAGTCGGGTACTAAGTGTTTTATCGGAAGCGTTTTTTGTGTAAAAGCCGATCAGAACTTGACCTGCAGCCCTGGCTTCTTCCAGTAAGCGGTCGGTATCTTTATAAGTGCTGTACAAATTCTTGATTTTCTGCAAATCATAGTAAGCCTCCCGTGCATCATATATATTGCCGGTTGCAAGTTTTTGCTCTGCAGATGCATACAGGAAAGCAGCGGCATTTTTCTTGGATTCAATTAACGCGCTTACTACATCGACAAAATCGAGCTGGGCATTTCTTGCTTCGCTGTCAATGTACAGGGGTAACAATGGTGCAATGGCATTTTGCCGGCGACCAATTTGCTGGTAGACATCGTAGATCAATTCCCACCTGTCGGGTTGACCCTCTTTTTTCAAAGCATCAATATAGGCCAAATCGTTTGCGTTGGCGCGGGCAAACGCCTGCTCCAGTACCAGTATATAGGCATCTTTATCAGTATTGCGCTGCAGTTTGCGTACACTTATATCAATGGCACTGGCATAGTCGCCCTGACGCATTTGCTTTTCCGCCATCTTACAACTTCCCGCCAGCAGGAAGATGGAAAAAACGAAGAGTAGCTTTCTTTTCATGATAAAAGATTTAAAACTTCAAAGCCCAATATTATGCCACATTCTTTTATTCAAGCCCTGCTCGTTTTATTTCAGCTCAAGTATACCACTTGTTTAGAATTTGTCTAAATAAAAACGGTGAAAGCGTCCGAATTCATTGATACTTACGTGCATGTTGATATCCTATTTCCATTCCCACAATTATTAGAAGTTTTGTTAAATATTCTAAAATAGCTGATGTAGATTTGCAACGATTTTTATCAATACCTTACCATAATTATAAATACGCTGGTTGTGCTGAAACGAGTCTTATTCCCGTCCAGTCTGTTACAAGTATGCATGTTCTCCGTGTTGACATTGTTAACTGTCGCACCCGGTCAGCTGATGGCTACCGTTGAAGAGGGCAAGGAACTGTATCAGGCCAACTGTGCCAAGTGCCACATGATCAATCGGAAAATGACCGGACCCGCCTTAATGGGTGTTCGGGAAAGATGGCCCGATTCGACAAATCTCTATGCCTGGATAAGAAATTCCCAGGCATTTTTGGCCACAGGAGATGAATACGCCAACAACCTGTACCTGGAGTACAGCAAGAGCCCGATGCAGGCATTCCCCAATCTTACTGATGCCAACATAGCCAGTATCCTGATGTACATCGATGCTGAGACAGAGAAAATCAGGGAGGCGGCAGCAGGTGGTGGAGCCGGAGGGCCGGTTATGGTTGCGGCAGAGAAAAAAGATAATACTGTATTGTACGCAATACTGGTAGCAGTGCTCCTGCTGATATCCGTCGTTTTAGGCCGTACATTAAATTATCTCAACAAACTTTCCAGAGAGAAGTATGATGAAGACGAACCTCAAGCAGGTCCTTTCTGGAAAAACCCCAAGTTGAAGCCAGTATTCGGGATCGTTGGTCTGGTGGTATTTTGCTGGCTTTGCTACTCTATGTACGATAGCGCAGCTGCATTAGGTCGTCAGGAAGGTTATGCCCCAGAGCAGCCTATCAAGTTCAGCCATGAAATTCACGCAGGTATTAACCAGATTGAGTGTCGCTATTGCCACACCGGAGTAGAAAAAGGAAAATCTGCTGTTATTCCTTCCATCAACGTGTGTATGAATTGCCACTACAACATTCAGCAGATGTCTCCGGGTAATGAAGATTATCCGCCAGCTGAATACACCGCTGAAATTCAAAAGATTTACAAATTTGCCGGTTTCAATACCGACGATCAGGCCTATACAGAAGATCCTGAAGCTATTAAATGGGTGAAGGTGCACAACCTTCCCGATCACGTATACTTCAACCATAGTCAACACGTAAAAGTGGCCGGCCTGGAATGTCAGACTTGCCATGGAAAGGTGGAAGAAATGAAAGTGGTAGAACAGGTAGAGAATCTTTCAATGGGATGGTGCGTGAATTGCCACCGTCAGACCGAAGTCAATTTCACCAATGGTTTCTATACCGACTATCGGGAGTTGAAAGACAAGATGGACAGCGGAGAGATTGACCTGGTACATGCATCCGATATTGGCGCAACTGAATGTCAGCGGTGTCATTATTAAGCTTAATATTCCCTATTATATACTAAAGACTAGAAGACCAGATGGCAGAAAAAAAGTATTGGAAAGGATTGGAGGAGTTACACCCTACGCCTGAATTCATTGAGCTCAGCCAGCAGGAGTTCGGAGAAACATTACCTGTTGAAATGCTGGGTGATGGTGATAGCACCAATCAAGCAACCCGGAGGGATTTTCTCAAAGTATTGGGTTTTAGCGTTACTGCAGCTGCTATTGCCGGTTGCGAAATGCCCGTTAACAGAGTGGCTCCCTATATCTTCAAACCGGAAGAGGTTATTCCCGGTATTGCTACCTGGTACGCTTCCTCCTATATTAATGGTAGTGATTACTGCTCTATTCTGGTGAAGACCAGAGAAGGCAGACCTATCAAGATTGAAGGGAACAGAGATTCCATGATTACAAAAGGAGGTACGTCTGCTAAAGTGCAGGCCAGTGTCCTCAGCCTGTATGATACTTCCCGTCTTACCGGACCTATGACCAGGAGCGCAAAAGGTGCATTCGAAGCTGCAGAGTGGGCCGTTGTAGATGCTGCCATTGTGGGTAAATTGAAGGAAAAAGAAAATGCTGCTGTTCGAATTTTGACTTCCTCCATTATCAGCCCATCCACAAAAAAAGTAATGGACAGCTTTACCGCTGCCTACCCCAATACCAAAGTTTACACCTACGATGCTCTTTCGCTCTCCGGTATGCTGGAAGCCAATATGCAAAGCCTCGGCCAGAGTATGATTCCTCACTATCATTTTGAGAAAGCAAAAGTGGTAGTGGGCTTTGAGTGCGACTTCCTGGGTGGCTGGGTTAGCCCTATCGAACATACCAAAGGTTATGTAGCGCAGCGTAAAGTGAGCAAGAGCAACCCTGATATGTCCAGGCACTATCAGTTTGAAAGCAGAATGAGCCTTGCCGGTTCCAATGCAGATTACCGGGTGCCGCTGAAGCCTTCCGATGTGTATATTGCTCTCGTTAACTTGTATGATGCCATCACTGGCTCGAATGCTTCTGCCGGTAAAAAAATTGCCGATGAGAAGAAGGCTGCGAAAATCAAGGATGCAGCAAAATCACTGATGGAACATCAGGGTCAGTCGCTGGTTGTATGCGGCATCAACGATGTTAATGTACAGCTGATGGTGAATGCCATCAACCTGGCTTTGGGAAATTATGGTGCTACCATCGATACTACCATGCCAAGCATGATGCACAGCGGTATAGATAGCAACCTTAAAGATTTTATTGCAGATATCAATAATGGTAATGCCGATGTGGTAATGATCAATGGCTGTAATCCGGCTTATGACTCAACCATGGCATCACAAGTAGCTGAGGCACTGAAGAAAGCTCCTGTTAGCATCTCATTTGCCGGAAATATGGATGAAACCAGTCAGCTCTGCCAATATATTTGTCCCGATCACCACTACCTCGAATCGTGGAACGATGCAGAGCCGGTGAAAGGATGTTATTCCCTGGCACAACCGGCCATCCGGAACCTGTTCAATACGCGTCAGATGCAGGACTCCCTGCTTACATGGGCCGGAACAGGTACCAATTATTATGATTTCATGGTGGCCAACTGGACAAGTGGTCCATTAGCTGCCGAAGCTAATCCGATGCGTGCCTTCAACAAGGCATTGCAAACTGGTTTGTACCAGCCGCCCATGACTGCAATGACGGACATGGCTGCTCCTCCAGTATTTGCTGTCGATACCGCTGCGGCGCAGGTTATCAGCACTGCCGCTAAAATGGCAAAAGGTGTGGAGCTGCTGGCTTACGATAAAATTGGTTTGGGCGATGGTCGCTATGCCAATAACCCTTGGTTGCAGGAAATGCCGGATCCTATTTCTAAAATCACCTGGGACAATTACCTGAATGCTTCTCCTGAATGGGCTGAAGAAAACAAGTTAATGCATGGTGACCTGGTAAAAGTTACTGCCAACGGTAACTCCATAGAACTTCCGGTGGCCATCCAGCCGGGACAGGCGAGAGGCTCTGTCTCTGTGGCACTGGGATATGGCCGCACCGTAGTGGGTAAAGCAGGTAAGGATGTAGGTGTTAATGCCTACCCGTTATTGTCAATGAACGGCAGTAATGTGAGTTACTACGCAGCCGATGTGCAAATAGAAAAGCTAGGTAAAAACAGCGCATTTGCCCAGACCCAAACGCATTTTAACCTTTATGACGGATTAGCTAAGCGGAGTATTGTTAAAGAGACCACATTAGCTGAGTATAAAAAGAATCCACTCGCAGGTAATACCGACCGTGCAGATAAACTGGCGCACCTCGATACCTTCTACCCCGACTATCAGGCGGGTAAGAACGGTTTTGACTGGGGAATGAGCATCGACCTCAATTCCTGTATCGGTTGCGGTGCCTGTACTGTGGCATGTGTTAGTGAAAACAACGTGCCGGTTGTAGGTAAAGAAGAAGTAATACGTGCACACGAAATGCACTGGATACGCATTGACCGCTATTATGCAGGTAACGATCCGGAAAATCCGGAGGTGGTATTCCAGCCGATGATGTGTCAGCACTGTGAAAATGCACCTTGCGAGAATGTTTGCCCGGTGGGTGCTACCAACCACAGCTCCGAGGGCTATAATCAAATGGCTTATAACCGTTGTATCGGTACCAGATATTGTGCTAACAACTGCCCTTATAAAGTACGTCGTTTCAACTGGTTCGACTATGGTGGCAATGACACCTTCGGTACCATGAACGATCCGCAGGCAGTAGTGGAAATGGGTATGATGGAAGATCTTACCCGTATGGTACTGAATCCGGATGTTACCATCCGCTCCAGAGGGGTAATTGAAAAATGCTCCTTCTGTGTGCAGCGTATTCAGGAAGGTAAGCTCACTGCCAAGAAAGAGTCCCGTCAATTAAAGGATGGCGAGATTCGCACCGCTTGTCAAAGTGCTTGTCCTGCCGACGCTATTGTATTCGGTAACATGTTCGATGCCTCTTCCAGTGTATATCAACTGAATACCAGCGAACGGGCTTATGGCATCATCGAAGAGAACCACTGGTTGCCTTCTGTATTGTACCTGACCAAAGTCCGCAATAAGGATAAGGCAGAACATGTGCATGAAGAAGGTGAAGGTTTGAGAGAAATAATGGATCTGTATAACTATCAATAAGAAAAGAGATGTTCGTTTCACCAATCAGGGAGCCACTCATTCAAGGGCATAAGACTTATGCTCAAATGACCGAAGACATCATCGGGCCGGTAGAAGCCAAACCTACCAAGACCTGGATGATGGCGGTTACTTTTACTGGTCTGCTCGCTATCGTCGGTTTTATCATGATCGGTCTTACCATTACCTATGGTATCGGGCTGTGGGGATTGAATAAAACCATCGGCTGGGCATGGGATATCACCAACTTCGTTTGGTGGATTGGTATCGGTCACGCCGGTACGCTGATCTCCGCTATCCTTTTGATATTCAGGCAGAAATGGCGCACAGGCGTTAACCGCTCCGCTGAGGCGATGACCATCTTTGCGGTGATGTGTGCCGGCTTGTTTCCGCTGATACACATGGGTAGAATCTGGCTGGCCTTCTTTATTTTCCCTTACCCCAACACCAGGGGTCCGGTTTGGCCTAACTTCGATTCTCCTCTGTTATGGGACGTGTTTGCCATCTCTACCTACTTTACTGTATCATTATTATTCTGGTATGTCGGCTTGATTCCTGACCTTGCAACGGTAAGAGACAGGGCCACCACGGCATTCCGCAAGAAAATGTATAATATTTTCAGCTTTGGCTGGACCGGAACTGCCAAGCAATGGCAGCGCTTTGAATCACTGTCGCTGGTATTGGCAGGTCTTTCTACTCCACTTGTACTTTCTGTACACACCATTGTATCCTTTGACTTTGCCACATCTGTAATTCCGGGATGGCACACCACCATTTTCCCTCCTTACTTCGTAGCAGGTGCCATCTTCTCAGGTTTCGCCATGGTGTTGACACTGATGTTGGTGGTGCGGAAAATTTTCCACCTCGAAGAATATATTACCCTGGCGCACATTGAGTCGATGAACAAGGTTATTATCTTGACAGGTTCCATCGTAGGTGTGGCCTATATTACAGAGCTCTTCACGGCCTGGTATTCTCAAAACCAGTACGAGCAGTATGCCTTCATCAACAGAAGTATGGGTCCATACTGGTGGTCTTACTGGGGTATGATGACTTGTAACGTGATTTCTCCCCAGCTGTTCTGGATCAGAAAGTTGAGAAGAAGTGTTGTATTCACCTTCTTTATGTCGGTGGTAATCAACATCGGTATGTGGTTCGAACGCTTCGTGATCATTGTAACCTCCCTGCACAGAGACTTTATTGTATCCAGCTGGTCTTACTATACTCCTACAGTGGTTGAAATATTCATTTATCTGGGTACCATCGGGTTCTTTATGACACTCTTCCTGGTGTTTGCCAAGGTTGCTCCGGTAATTGCGTTGGCGGAAGTGAAGAGTATCTTGAAAACTGCCGGGGATCAATACATTGGAGCCGGTGCCAAGCATGGTCACCATGAAGAGGAAACCAGCAAGCCGGGACATTACGAAACCTTAATTAAACCGCAATAATATGTCGGCAAAGAAAATTTTATACGGACTTTTCGATGATGAGGAAATTCTCCTCAAGGCAGTAAAAGGTGTTCGCGCAGAAGGGGTTCGGATATCAGATGTACATACACCTTTTCCGGTCCACGGATTGGATGAGGCTATGGGATTGAGAATGACGAAACTGCACAGTGCCGGCTTTATTTTCGGTGCAACAGGTACCCTGACTGCCCTGGCATTTATTACATGGATAAGCACCGTCAATTACCCGATCAATTACGGTGGTAAGCCTTATTTCTCTTTACCGGCGTGGATTCCAATTACGTTTGAACTTACCGTTCTCTTTTCGGCAGTAGGTATGACATTGACTTACCTGTACCTGAACCGCCTTGCTCCCGGTATAGAACCCAGAGTGCTGGACAACAGGCTTACCAGCCATATGTTCGCTATGACCTTCGAGTTGGAGGAAGATACACCTTCCGAAAAACGCGAAGAAATCAGAAAGATGCTGGAAGCGCAAGGTGCCGTGGAAGTTCACGAAAAAGATTTCGACCAATAAAAGCAGGAAATAATGAAGAGGATTCTGATATACGTTTTAGTACCTGCGCTGGTGGTTTCCAGCCTTCAGGCTTGTAAGAAAGCTTCCGGAGATTATCCGGGCGATCGTTACACATCCGACATGATGTACTCCAAGGCTTATGAACCTTACGCTTTGAATCCTGTAATGGGTGACAGCGTAGGCGCTCTTTTACCTGCTCCGGGTACAGTGCCTTACACCGGTAACGCCATCAGTGGAAACTACGATAACGAAATGGGCGATATTCAACTGCCTTATCCCTACCAAAATACCATCGAGGATTACGAAAAAGCGGGACTGGAAGTTGTAAGTCCTTTGCAATACAATGAGATAGACTTGGCAGAGGGACAACGTTTGTATACTAATATGTGTGCCATCTGTCATGGCGCGGAAGGCAATGGTAAAGGTTACATCGTAACTGCCGGCAAGTATACTGCAGCACCACCTTCCTACTTCAGCGAAGGATATATCGATATGCCCGATGGTAAAATGTTCCATTCCATCACCTATGGCAAGAATGCAATGGGATCATACGCCTATGCCCTGAATAAGAAAGAAAGATGGCAGGTAATCCTTTATATCAACTCTTTACAGGATGCACGGTTGGCTGAGAATGCCAGCCCTGTTCAGGAAAATGTTTCGCAATAACCACAGAAATTATTCATAGAGATGAGCAGCACCACTAAATTTGAATTCACCTCAAAGCTCAGACGGACCTTTATTGGCATGTTTGTGATTGGTTTGATTGCCGTAGTTATCGGAATTGTATCCGGTCAGGCAGATAACCAAAAGGCTTGGGCGAATTTTTTATTGAATTCGGTCTATTTTACAGGCCTTTCTGCAACAGCCATATTTTTTCTCGCAGCCCATCAAATAGCCTTCTCAGGCTGGCATGCACTGATTAAGCGGGTTCCGGAAGCAATGATGAGTTTCGCTGCAATTGGCGGTGTATTTATCATAGTAATAGCCTTAGGTACTGCTTTAGATTATCACCACCTGTATCACTGGAGCGATAATTTCATCAAAAAGGAATACGTTTCTGCTGCAGAGTTACACGATTATGAAATGGAACATGCGCACAGCGCCGGACATGGTGATGCAGAGCATCATGGTGAAGGCGAAGAGCATTCCTATTTAGGTTCCGGTTCCGCACTGCTTGTTGGCGGTGGAGAAGAACATGCTGGCGACCATACTGCTGAAGCTGCGCATGCAGGAGCAGGAGATAAAATCCTGAATCCCTATTACGACAAAATAATTGCAGGTAAATCTGCCTATCTGAATGATGGCTTTTTTATCGCCCGTACCATCATTTACATTGTACTTTGGGTATTCCTGGGATATCAGTTGCGCAGATTCTCCTTAAAGGAAGATTCAGCATCTGATGACAGGTGGTATCAGAAAACCCGCACCTGGGCGGCTTTATTCCTGGTGGTTTGGGCTGTCTCCAGCTCTATGATGGCCTGGGACTGGGTGATGTCGCTGGACCCTCATTGGTTTAGCACACTCTTCGGCTGGTACAACTTTATATCTCTGTTTGTTGGTTCTTTGGCTGTTATGATTCTGGTACTCATTTTCCTCAAGAATCAGGGCTATATGGTGCAGGTAAATGAAAACCACCTGCACGATTTAGGAAAATACCTCTTCGGGTTCAGTGTATTCTGGACTTACCTCTGGTACAGCCAGTTCATGCTCTACTGGTATGGTAATATTCCAGAGGAAACAATTTGGTTCCTGGAAAGAAAAAGAGAGTATGGTGGCTTGTTTGGAGCAAACCTTATCATCAACTTCTTTGTTCCTTTCTTAGTATTGATGAGAAGAGACGCCAAAAGAAACTTTTTTGTACTCGGTATAGTAGCCAGTATCCTGATTGTTTCGCATTGGTTAGACTTCTACCTCATGATTATACCTTCTACAGTGCATAGCGGCGGTTCTATAGGATATTTTGAGGTAGGTATGCTGGTGGCTTTCGCTGGTTTGTTCCTGTACATGGTCTTTAATGCATTGACAAAAGCATCTTTAATACCGTTGAATAATCCGTTTACGAAAGAAAGTATTGAACATCATATTTAATAAATAGTATAATGACAGGTTGGTTGATTTTTATTGCGGTTCTGCTTGTACTGATAGTACTCTTTCAGGTTACAAGGACATTGGATCTGGTAAGTCAGCTTCGGGGAGATGATGACCGTCAACTGGAGCAGAATACAAAACTCCATGCGACAGGTTTGTTCATATTCATGGTGCTGGGAATCATCGGGTTCTTCTGGAGCTTCCGACACTATTCCGATACCAATATACCGGTAGCATCTGAGCACGGGGTGTATATTCATAACATGTTCATCGCGACATTAATTGTAACAGGAATAGTATTCGTTGTTTGTAATGTTCTGTTATTCGTTTTTGTCTACATGTACCGTTACAGAAAAGGCAGACAAGCTGTCCACTTTGCGCACAGCAATAAACTGGAGTTTATCTGGACAGTTATTCCTACCATCGTACTGACTGGATTAGTGGTGTTCGGATTGCAGGCATGGACCAAGATTACCGGTCCGTCTTCCAACGATGCCCTGGTATTTGAAATGACAGGACAGCAATTCTTCTGGACCTCTCGTTATCCTGGTGCAGATGGAAAGTTGGGATTACGCGATTACAACCTCATTTGTCCTGAAAACCCGCTGGGTGTTGTAACTAAAGAGTATGTAGAGCACAGACTTAATCTGCTGGAAGGAAATGCTGCTTTAGGAGTGATGGGTGAGATTCCCTCACTGCAGAAAAGAAAGGAAGAACTACCTGCGCTTATCGCCAATCTCGAAGCTGAAATTGCAAAACGCCCCAATCGCTACAAGAAAGAGGAGCTGGAGGCTGAACTGGAAACCCTCGAGGACGAACTGGAGGATATCGACGATAAGATTAAAATCAGAATGCTCAATGTGGAGCGCATAAAGAATAAGTATACTGAAGACTACTATATGGCTAACAGTGAAGCGATGACCTGGGGATACGATGATATCCTTCCTTCGCAGCTTCACCTTCCGGTAAACAAAGAGGCATTGGCCAAGATTACTGCCTTAGATGTGTTGCATGACTTTGACGTGCCGCATATGAAAGTAAAAATGGATGCGGTTCCCGGTATGCCCACATCTTTCAAGTTTACGCCTACCATCACTACCGCAGAAATGCGCCAGACTTTAAGCAGCAATCCTATCTGGCAGAAAGTGAAAGAAGGAGATACCGATCCAATGTGGATGAACTTTAATTATGAGGTAGCCTGTGCTGAACTTTGTGGCGTAGGTCACTCAGCGATGAAATACATACTTGTGGTGGAGACTGAAGCAGAATACGAAGCATGGTTGGCTGCTCAGACACCATACTGGAATGCTGTCGCTTCCTCCCTCAAGATAAGCGGATTGAGTGAACTGGCTCCTCGTCCGGTGGTGGAAGAAGCCGCGTCAGATTCAACTGCTGCTCCTGCAGCTGCAGACACTACTGCCATAGCAATTAATTATTAATAAAGTTTGATATATGTCCCAAGAAACAACAATCAGAGAAAACCTGGAGACCCACATAGATGAACATGCACATGATCACGGACATGACCACCACGATCATCACCAAAGTTTCATCTCCAAGTACATTTTCTCTACTGACCACAAAGTAATTGCCAAGCAATTCCTTATCACAGGAATTATTTGGGCAATCGTGGGAGGAGGATTGTCGGTACTTTTCAGAATTCAATTGGGTTATCCCGATGCCGATCTGAACTGGATGCGTCCTTTCCTGGGGAAATGGATTACACCGGAGGGACACATTGCCCCTGAGTTCTACAACGCATTGATTACGATGCACGGTACTATTCTCGTGTTTTTCGTGTTAACTGCGGGACTCAGCGGAACATTCTCCAACTATCTTATTCCATTGATGGTGGGAGCAAGGGATATGGCTTCAGGATTTATCAATATGCTATCCTATTGGTTTTTCTTCCTTTCCAGTGTGGTAATGGCAGCCTCCTTTTTCCTGGCAACAGGTCCTGCATCAGGTGGTTGGACAGCTTATCCGCCGCTCAATGCCCTACCACAGGCCGCGACAGGTAGTGTGCTCGGGGTGGATTACTGGCTGTTAAGTATAGTATTGTTCATTGTGAGCGTGTTGTTAGGTGGTTTGAACTACATAACCACTGTTATCAACCTGCGCACAAGGGGTATGAAGATGTTCAGACTGCCTCTGCCTATCTGGGCTTTCTTCCTTACTGCGGTAATCGGATTGCTTTCCTTCCCGGTATTATTATCTGCCGGTGTTTTGATGTTGTTCGACAGAAATCTCGGAACAAGTTTCTACCTCGACCAAATTTATATTGGTGGAGAAGCGCTTGCCAACGCCGGCGGTAGTCCTATCTTATACCAGCATTTGTTCTGGTTCCTGGGACACCCTGAGGTATATATCATTATTCTTCCTGCGATGGGTATTGTGTCAGAGGTGCTCTCTGTGCATTCCCGCAAGCCGATATTTGGTTATACAGCGATGGTGTATTCCTTGCTGGCCATCACCGTTTTATCCTTCATCGTTTGGGCACACCATATGTTCGTTACTGGTATGAATCCTTTCATTGGATCCATATTCGTGATATTCACGCTCATAATTGCGGTGCCATCGGCAGTGAAGGTCTTTAACTGGCTTACCACATTATGGCGCGGGAATATCAAGCTCAATCCGGCGATGCTGTTCGCCATTGGATTTGTTTCTCTGTTTATTTCAGGTGGTGTTACCGGTATTTTCCTTGGGAACTCTTCCATTGACGTTGAGTTGCATGATACCTATTTTGTGGTTGCCCACTTCCACCTTGTGATGGGGGTTGCGGCATTTTTTGGAATGTTTGCGGGTGTCTATCACTGGTTCCCTAAAATGTTCGGAAGACATCTGAACAGTACTTTGGGTTACATTCATTTCTGGGGTACTATCATATGTGCCTATCTGATTTTCTACCCCATGCACTTCGAATACATGCTTCCGCGCAGGTATCCTACGCATGCTGGGTTTGATACCTTTGGGATGTTTGCTCAGTTGAATGAGTTTATAACCATTGCTGCCATTGCGTCCTTCGCTTTCCAGTTGATGTTCGTATTCAATTTCTTCTACTCCATATGGTACGGAAGAAAATTACGGGTACAGAATCCTTACCATGCCAATACACTGGAATGGACCACACCAATCAGACCGGGCCATGGAAACTGGGATGGAGAAATTCCAACTGTTTATAGATGGGCATACGATTACAGCAAGCATGGACGTGATTTTATTCCTCAGACAGAACCGCTGAGTGCTTATGAATTGGAGCATGGCGAACATGGTGACGAGTCTGATAGTGATATTATTCAACACGAAAAACACAACGGTTAACACCGGCGATTAAACGATGCCGCATACAGAAACATTAAAGACTGCTGTCTGGGACAGGCTGAAGCAGAAGATAGGTGACTATCTCCTCTTGGTGAAGTTCAGGCTGAGTTTCATAGTTGTCTTCTCTGCCGGTATCGGATACATGTTTGCCGCCGGTGATATCAGATTGTTTTCCTTATTTCTGTTGTCCGGGTTTCTAATTACAGCAGCATCCAATGCCATGAATCAGGTACTGGAAGTGCAAACGGATAAGATGATGACGCGCACGAGCGACAGGCCGTTGCCCACCGGAAGGATGAGTACCACCGAGGCTATTCTGGCAGCCGGCGTAATGGGAATCAGCGGTATCATTATTATGTGGATTTTCTTTAATCCGCTCGCAGCATTGATAGGGGCTATTTCGCTTCTATCTTATGCGTTCATTTATACACCGATGAAAAAAGTGTCACCTGTGGCCGTTTTTATCGGGGCGTTTCCCGGAGCTATTCCACCTCTTATTGGCTGGGCTGCCGCAACAGGAACAGTAGGGCCGGTAGCATTGCTGTTATTTGCCATTCAATTTATGTGGCAGTTTCCCCACTTTTGGGCAATAGCCTGGGTGGCTTATGAAGATTATGCGAAAGCCGGATTTTATTTACTGCCCACTTCGTCGGGAAGAACCCGTGCTTCAGCGTTTCATATTGCCCTCTATGCCCTGGTGCTGATACCGGTAAGTTTACTGCCCTTTGTAACAGGATACACAGGTTGGGTGTCTGCTATCATTACAGCTGCAACGGGAATGGCTTTCCTGTATCAGGCGTTGGCACTTTATAAGAATTGTTCAGAAAAAAAGGCTAAGCAATTAATGTTCGGGTCGTTTCTTTACTTACCCATTGTATTAATTGCCTTATTTGCCGATCAGATATAAATATGAGTCAAGTTTTGCAAAACAGAAGGTCTGTAATCCATCCGTATAAGTTCAACATGTGGCTGGCAATCGTAGCTATGGTTATGATGTTCGCTGCATTCACAAGCGCTTATGTGGTAAAAAAAGCGGATGTCAGCAATTGGCTTGTATTCGAGCTTCCAGTAATGTTCAGCTACAGCGCTGTTATCATTGTCATTAGCAGTATCTGCATGCAGCTGGCTTACATAACCTTCCGCAGGAACAGGATTGGTCTGCACCGCCTGTTCATGGTAGCTACATTTTTCTTAGGTGCTACATTTTTAGTGCTGCAGGTATTGGGATGGCAGGAATTAAAAGCAGAAGGCATCCTGCTAAAAGGCAATGTAGCAGGATCATTTCTGTATGTTATTTCAGGTGCACACTTTCTCCACGTGGCAGGAGGTGTCATTGCCTTGCTGGTTTTTGTAATTTTAGCTTTCACCAGGTATAACAAGCCTGAGGATACGCTTTTAGAGAATATACATCCGGATAAGCAAATAGGAGTGGAGCTGATGGCTACCTACTGGCACTTTGTGGATGTGTTGTGGTTATATTTGTTTTTCTTTTTTCAAATGAGTTAAATTAGACAACCTTGGAAACGACCGTTCAAACAAATGCAAAGGAACTATGGAGTGGAGGTGACTCGCCGTTTAAGGTGAGTTATGGAAAAATCATGATGTGGTATTTCCTGATTTCAGATACCTTCTCTTTTGCAGGCTTATTGATTTCTTACGGAGCCATCCGTTTAAGTCAACCTGCCCACAATCCGGAGATTGCCAATAGCTGGCCTGATCCCAACGAAGTATTTGCGGCAGTACCATTTGTACATGGCCATTATCCGCTGGTGTTTGTCACCTTCATGACCTTTACGCTTATCCTTAGTTCTGTAACTATGGTGCGCGCGGTGCAGGAGGGGCATAATATGAACCGTAGTGGAGTGCTTTTCTGGTTGTCTTTGACAATTCTGGGTGGACTAACATTCGTTGGCAGCCAGGCATTTGAATGGTCGCACCTTATTCATGAGGGCATGACATTAAAAGGAAACCCTTTTGGAGCAGCAGGCTTCGGTCAACTGTTCTTCTTAATTACAGGGTTTCATGGTTTCCACGTTAGTATTGGAGTTCTGCTGAATTCATGGGCATTCCTCATGACCTTTTTCGGAGCATTCCATAGAAGAGGACATTACGAGATGATTGAAAAACTGGGACTCTACTGGCACTTTGTAGATCTGGTTTGGGTATTTGTTTTCCTCGCATTCTATTTATTGTAAAACAAGATTATGAGCAATTTAACGCACGAAGAGTCTATAAAAAAGGTTTGGAAGGTTTGTTACATCCTTGCCTTCGTAACTATTTTCGAGATTGCAGCTGCTTTGTTGCATTACTACCAAATGCCGGAAAGCCCCAAATGGTGGTTGAACATCTTGTTCGTGGTATTGAGTGCCGCAAAGGCCTATTATATCATGAGTGAGTTCATGCACCTTAAATATGAGTTGCGCACCATGACGCTTACCATTATTACTCCGTTTCTATTCCTGGTATGGGGTATCATTGCCTTCCTTTGGGAGGGTGGTTACTGGTTGAGCCTTCGCCAGCTTTGGCAATAGTATGAAGATTGCTCCAAGAAGGATCCTCCTGCCACTAATGACTATTGTCTTATTAGTGGTGTTTCCGCTTATCAGTTATCTGGTTGTCAAAAAGGGAGCTGATATTAGGAAAAATGCTACCTACTCATCCTTTCTGCATCCATCAAAAGAAGGAATCCCTCCGCTGGAGTTGATTTCCCACCGTGGTGATACCATCACTAATAAAGTGCTGAAAGGTAAGGTTTCTGTTTTGGAGTTTATTGACCATACCTCTGTAGACCTTACCAATGAACGGCATCCATTATTCGAACTACAGGAGGCATACAAAGGAAAAACACTGAGCCTGAGAATGCTCTCGGTGTGGTCTGATTCAACCGTTACAGCTACTGTCGGGCTACTTAATTTTTTTGCCACGCGGTTTGCAGTGCGCGAGAACTGGCATGTGCTTTCAGGAACCGGTATCGATGCTTTGCAACATTCAATTGCGGCGTTGTACAATGAAAATTTAACACTTTCGGGGGATGATTTTTTCCCGCACAGCGTTTACCTCATTAACAAAGAAGGAAAGTTTTGTGGAGCATACGATCCAATGAACAAAGCTGAATTTGACGCATTATTTAATGATGTTCTGTATTTGATAGATCAGTGAAGAAGAAACAATTAATTGCACTTATTGCAGCGCTCGCTCTTTTCATAGCGTTTTTCATATTGGTATACCAGCCCTATGCAAGGCAGCAAAGTGGTATAACCAAGCAAGCGGATGATTTGAAACCTTCTGAGAATCTGCGTGAGCCATCTTCTCAGGTACCACCGTTTGCGTTGACCAATCAGTATGGTAAGACTTTTACAGAAAAAGATGTCGATGGAAAGGTGTTTGTAGCCGACTTCTTTTTTACCTCCTGTGATGCTATCTGTCCTATGATGTCCACGCAGCTTTCCCGGGTGCAGGAAGCCATGGGTAATGAGGACAGATACCGGATTCTTTCTTATTCGCTCGACCCTGAAAATGATTCCGTTCCGGTTCTCCGTTCCTTTGCGCGGAAGTTTGGTGCGCGTGATTCAATTTGGTACCTGATGACGGGTGATAAGAAGACCATTTACAAACTGGGTAGGGAGGGGTATATGCAATCTGTATTAAAAGACTCCAATGATGTCATCAACCATTCCCCGAGATTCGTGTTAGTTGATGAGAACCGAATGATAAGAGGTTTTTACAACGGCTTGGATTCACTCGAAGTGGATATGCTCATTAATGATATGTCTTATCTAATCTACAAAAAGCAATAACATGTCTGAACAGTTACAGAATAGGCTCATCTGGATTATTAGTATCGCTGTACCTGCAGTTGTTGCAGCGCTGTTTTTTTTACCCGGAATGAACGTTGATGCTGACCTCACCACATTGCCGGCATTGAATGCCTGTATCAATGGTACTGTTTCAGTCTTACTGATTACCGGTTTGATGTTCATTCGCTCCGGTAACAGACAGTGGCATAAAGCATGCATGACAGCTGCCCTGGGACTTTCGGCTTTGTTTTTAGTTTCTTATGTGATTTACCATTCTGCTACAGAATCAACTCCTTATGGAGGTGAAGGCTGGGTGCGATACGTTTACTTTACTATTTTGCTAAGCCATATATTACTGGCCATCATCATTCTTCCACTGGTACTTATTACCTTCTCAAGGGCTTTGAGCGAGAAGTTTGACAAACATAAAAAATTAGCCAGGATAACCTTCCCCTTGTGGTTATATGTATCAGTAACCGGCGTTATCGTATATTTAATGATTGCTCCATATTATTGACTATGAAGAAACTGTTGGTATTTGTCCTTTTTCTCGGATTGACTGTCTTGCTGAATACGGGTGTTCAGGCACAATGTGCCATGTGTAAAATGGCTGCAGAGAGCGGAACACAGGCAGATAACAGTCCGGTTTTAGGTCTTAACCAGGGTATACTATACCTTGCTGTTGTTCCTTATATCTCTTTTTCTGTCATCGCATTTTTGTGGTGGCGCGGATATAAACGCAGGCAGAAAGAAGAGGCTGAGTTGGGATATTAATGGATGTCAATCACACGAACTCACAAGTCTCCTTCCATTGGCCGCAGTACGATATCTTCCATAACGGTTCTATCTGACAGCGAAATGGCCTGCCATATAACTGCTGCAATATCTTCTGCAGGCATAAACCTTTCTTCAGGAATATCGGCTCCTTCCCAGGAGGCAGTATAGGTAGCACCCGGTAAAATACTAGTTACCCTGATACCAAATGGTTTTAACTCCTCTCTCAGGTTACGCGACAAACCATACAGCGCATACTTAGAGACACTGTAGGCGCCACCATTGCTGTAAGCCATTATGCTGGCTACTGAACAGATGCTGATGATGTGGCCTTTTCCGGCAGTTTTCATAGCGGGAATAATAGTCCGCGATAGGTGATAGGCACTAAAAAGATTGGTTTGCATCATCTGCTCCAAGGCTCCTTCCGGCTCGGTATGCAATTGCCCGGGAAAGAAAACCCCTGCATTGTTAATCAGTATATCCGGTGCGCCTAACTTTTCAAGACAGAATGCACCAAATGTAAGGACAGCATCCCGGTCACTCAGATCTGCAACACTGGTATGTATTTTAGATTGCGGTGCAATGCGTAATACATCTGCTACCAACTCTTCCAGTTGTTGCTTTCCTCTTGCGCAAACAGCGATTTCTGCGCCCTTCTCAGCCAGCAATAGTGTTGCTGCTTTGCCTATTCCCTTCGATGCGCCTGTAATTATTACTTTCATACTGGTGATTTAAATACCAAAGTAAATACAATTACTTTAGAGCCAATGACCCAGATGTACGCCGATATCATTTTGCCTTTTCCGCTGGATACTCCGTTTACCTACAGTATACCTGCTTCATTGGTTCAATCGGTAGTGCCGGGCACGCGTGTGGAAGTTTCGTTCAGGAATAAAGTGTACACCGGAGTGGTGGTGGCAATCCATGACAAAGCCCCTGCTACCTATAAGGTCAAGTCAATATTGTCCGTTCCGGATGAATACCCCTTGGTAGACAGCAGTCAATTGAATTTATGGAAATGGATGGCAGATTATTACCTGTGTACTATGGGGGAAGTATTCAATGCTGCTGTGCCGGCCTTTTTTAAACTCGGAAGTGAAACCATAATCACCGAAAAGCCGGATAGTACGGTAAACGATCAGGACCTGGACGACAAAGAATTCCTTATCAAGGAGGCGCTCTCCCTCCAACATGAGTTATCTGTTCAGGATATCCGACAGATATTGGGACAGAATACTGTTCAACCTATACTTAAGCGTTTACTCACAAAGGGCGTTATTGCCATACGCGAGGAGATCAAAGGAGGGTACAAACCTAGAGTGGTAAAGCAATTGAAACTCGGCAGCCTTTACAGGGAGGAGGAGGCATTACAGGCGGTTTTTGAAACCTTGAATAAAGCGGTAAAGCAACAGCATGCATTAATGGTTTACTATCAGCTGGCTCCTGATTTTCAACCTGTCAATAAAGCTATGCTTTTGCGGAAGGCTGCTGTTTCTCCGGCTGTTATCAAGGCAATGCTGGACAAGGGGATTTTTGAAGAAGTAGAACTGGAAGTATCGCGCATTCTAAAAAGCGATACACGTAAAGCTGAAAAAAGTATGTTGACTTCCCCCCAATTGGAGGCGCTGGATAGTACCTTGAAGCAGTTGCAACAAAAAGAGGTGGTGTTGCTGCACGGGGTGACGGGAAGTGGAAAGACTGAAATATACCTGGAGCTAATGGAGTCCATTGTGCGCGAAGGCAAACAGGTACTTTATCTGTTGCCTGAAATAGCACTTACAGCCCAAATTATTCACCGCTTAAAAGAGCGGTTTGGTGCAATAGCTGGCGTTTATCACTCCAAATTTAACCACAGTGAAAGGATAGAAATCTGGCAGGCTGTAAAAGAGAAAAAGTACCAGGTGATACTGGGGGCCCGTTCGGCCTTATTGCTTCCTTTTGCAGATTTAGGGTTGGTCATTGTCGATGAAGAACATGATTATTCCTTTAAGCAACAGGATCCGGCACCCCGCTACCATGCGCGTGATACAGCTATTTACCTTGCGCGGTCTGCCGGAGCGAAAACAATTTTGGGAACAGCCACTCCTTCTGTAGAATCTTACTTCAATGCCAGATCAGGTAAGTATGGTTACGTGGAGCTAACAGAGCGCTATGCGGGAATGCAAATGCCGGACACGCAGCTGGTGGATATGAAGCAGCGGAATGGAAAGAAGAAAGAGCTGCACTTCACCAATGATTTACTGGAGAATATTCAACGAGCAAAGGAGCAACATCAACAGGTAATATTATTCCAGAACAGAAGGGGGTATTCGCCTTATATTGTTTGCAGTCAGTGCGGATGGAGCCCCCAATGCGCGAACTGTGATGTGCATATGGTGTACCACAAGGCAAAAGATGAATTGCGCTGCCACTATTGTGGATTTCGACAAGATACCTACCATGAATGTCCTGCCTGCAGCAGCACCCAATTGCTGATTCAGGGTTTTGGTACTGAAAAGGTAGAAGATGAATTACAGCTGCAGTTCCCCGATTTGAAGATTGCCCGTTTAGATATGGATGCCGTTAAAACGAAAACCGGCCATGAACGAATTATTCAGGATTTTGAAGAGGGGCTGGTGGATGTTTTAGTAGGTACACAGATGGTAACCAAGGGATTGGATTTTGATAATGTAAGTCTGGTTGGTATCCTCAGTGCTGATCAATTGTTGAACTTCCCTGATTTCAGGGCATCGGAAAGGGGCTATCAACTCATGATGCAGGTAAGCGGCAGGGCGGGCAGAAAGCACCGGCAAGGGAAGGTGCTAATACAGGCAACCAACACGCGGCATCCTGTATTGCAATACATTATTCAACACGACAGACATGCCTTTTATGCGGAAGAACTGGAGCAGAGAAAGAAATTCCTATATCCACCTTTTGTGAGACTAATTCAGATTACCCTGAAGCACAAGTTTCAGGACAGGTCGCTCAACGCTGGGTATGCTTTTGTGCAGGCATTGGGCCGGATAGCCGGGTGTGAAATTTTAGGTCCGGTTACTCCCGGCATTGCAAGAATAAGAGGTAAGTACAGGTCAGAGATTTTGATAAAAGCGACAACCGGAGCGTTAAAGACAATTAAACAGAAAATAAGATCCTCGCGCAAAAGTACGCTCTCTATAAAGCAATTTCAATCGGTTGAAATTGTAGTGGATGTAGACCCGGTTTAGTTATTTGCCCTTTCCCTGAAATATGATGACCAGCGTATAAAATAGAATCTTGAAGTCCATCGCAAGGCTCATATTTTCAATATACAGCAAATCGTATTTCAGGCGCTCTACCATTTCATCTACATTGCTTGCATAGCCAAACTTAACCATTCCAAGCGATGTGATGCCGGGTTTCACCTTTTGCATGTATTTGTATTCGGGCGCTTTTTCGATGATTTTATCAGCGTAGTATTGTCTTTCGGGTCGCGGACCTACCAGACTCATATCGTTGATGAGAACATTGTAAAACTGGGGCAACTCATCGAACCTCCATTTGCGCATGATCTTACCCCAGGGAGTAATACGGGAATCATCTTCACTTGACAGCGCAGGACCTGTCGATTCAGCATTTTCATACATAGACCGGAATTTATATATGACAAATGGTTTCCCATGGACACCAAGCCGTTGCTGCTTATAAAGAATGGATCCTTTAGAAGACAGCCTTACCTTGATGGCAATAAACAGGTAGAGTGGCCAGATCAGCAGTAACATGGAGGCTGCAACGACAACATCAATAAGTCTTTTAATGATACGCTGCCATTTGGGCATCAGGTCGGGATAGATTTCTATCAGCACGGCACCAAAGACGTTATTCATTTTTACAGAGCCCGACATGATATCATACATATCAGGAATAATCTTAATTACTAACCCCTGTTTGTCTGAAAGTCGATTGATGATTTCGTTGAGCAAGTGATGCTCGGAAGTTTCTATAGCGATAATGACTTCATCGACGGCTCTGTCATCGAGTATCCGACTGAGGTCTTTCAGGTTTCCCAGGTTCGGAATGTAGTTACCCAAAGTGCTGCCATTGTTGCCATTGGCATGTACATATCCAATAAAATCATATCCAAGGCTTTTTTTGTTACGCGAAATTTCACGGTGCAAATCGAGTGCTCGCTGGTTGCCGCCAATAATCAATGTCTTATAGGCAATCTGGCCTGTCTGCAGTTGCCTTTTGGCTAAAGTCAATAGGGTGAGCCGGGGCACAACAGTCAGCAGGAAGTGACTCCCTGTTAGGACCAGGAATGTTTGATAATAGTCTTTGTACCCCGTGATGTAATCGTCGAGAATTAAAACAAAGAACAGCAAGAGAGAACCAAGTACGGAAGCAAGAAAGGTTTTGTAGAATTCAGCTAATCTCGACTTTCGGTAGATATCGGTATAAAAGCCGGAAACGAAAAACAACAGCAGCCAACCTAGTGCAATGGAGGTAGCACCCAGGTAGAATTTGCTGTCGCTTAAAACATATTTAACCAGATCAGCAGGTAATCCTTCAATGACAAACTTCCGGAAAGAAAAAGTGACTGTCCACGCCAGGAATGCAGCCATGAAGTCGAACAACACATATGTGGCGATTCCTATCTTCTTTCGGTTTCTCATGCGGAAATCAGAAAGCCACGATTTTTATATTATCGAAGTATAGAATGCCGGTATCCAGAGAATCGTTTTTAAGCGCCCTGATTTCGAGCCCGTAACTGTCGGCCTGAAACTGTTGCACCTTAACACCCAGGTTCAGGTATATTTTATTCCAGCTGTCACGTGGTGGCACTGATATCATGTAAGAGCTGACGGGTACGCCACCTGCATAGAAACCGGTTAACCAGAATTCAAATTCAGTATTGCACTTATAATCTATTTCTGCCCATACAGGCTGTCCTACGGGTGGCAACGTAACCGGGTCGGTGGTAATGCGCAGGTAATTGGTGGAATCAATTAAGGCTACTGCCGAGCGGTTACCTTCCAGGACTTCATCAGGATTGGTAGTGATAGACAATGCTACATTACCAGGGGAGGTTACACTAAATCCGTTTCCGATTTCAAATCTTTCCAGAAACAAAAAACTCAGCCCGCTTTGATAGGTAACTGCCGGTGTAAGGGTATCTGTTTGAAACGGTACCAGCTGCCTTTCAAGTTCATACCCCCTGTAAAATGGATAGATGGTGCTCAGGCCTGTCAGACCGTTTTCTTTTACCCCGCCAAACACAGTTATTTCTACCATACCGGTATCCAATACGGGAATGGTTGTAGGTAATTGAAAAACGCCCAGCTGTTGACCGTTGATATAGACCCACCCATCCTGCACTTTTTCTGTACCGCTCCCCTGTGTTATGGGGTCAGCTGTTACACTAAAGGTGTCAATAAAAAGATACGCAGGTTCCAGCGGTTCTCCGTCGAAAATGGAGCAACTTGATAGGAGAAAAGCTACTGCCAGAGAAAGGAACAATCCAAACCATCTTACCCTCATCCTTTCATTTTATTTTTATTAATCTTTTCCAATACCTGATGGGCAACTTCCAATGCATAAAACCCATCGGCAACAGTTACAGGAGGATCCTTGTCTTCTATGATGGATGCAGCAAAAAGTTCCAACTCCATTTTGATGGCATTAACCGGGTGAATTTCAGGTTTCTCAAGGCGTATGGCTCTTTCCTGATAGACACCGCCTGTATTGACCTCTATTGTTAACGCATCTTCGTTCTCCTTTGTATCCGTGAGGGAGAATATCTCCGCTTCTTTTTCTGCAAAGTCAATAGAAATATAAGCGTCCTTCTGAAAAAGGCGCATTTTCCGCATCACCTTCAGACTAATTCTGCTGGCAGTGAGATTAGCTACACAGCCGTTATCGAACTCTATGCGCGCATTGGCTATATCGGGTTTGTCACTAATGACAGCTACGCCGCTGGCATGCACCTTTTTTACAGTAGAGCGCACCAAATGCAGGATGATATCGATATCGTGAATCATTAAATCCAGCACCACCGACACATCTGTGCCTCTCGGATTGAAATAAGACAACCGGTGCGATTCGATGAACATAGGTTTAAGGGCCTTGTCTTTTACCGCCAGAAATGCAGGATTGAACCGTTCCACATGTCCTACCTGTGCCTTGATGCCCGCCTCTTTGGCGAGATTATGAATGTCTCTTGCTTCCTGTACGGTATTGGCCAGGGGTTTTTCAACAAAAATGTGGCGTGTATTCTTTAAAGCAATGCGGGCGCAATCATAGTGGGAAAGGGTAGGAGTGACGATGTCAACGGCATCCACTTCCGCAATGAGTGCTTCAATAGAGTCGAAAGCACGGCAATTGTAGTCGCTTGCTGCTTTTTTGGCATTTTCAGGATCGGGGTCGTAAAACCCCACCAATTCAAGCGTTTCAATCTCTTTGATGAGTTTGATGTGAATCCTCCCAAGGTGCCCTGCCCCTAATACGCCAATCCGAACCATATTGAAGGGCATAAAGTTACGTTGTTCCTGCTTAGCACGGAAGCAATTCTTTCCGCTTTTGGCAATGATTTTCGCTTAACCGAGCTTTTGTTTTAAGTATCTTCGGGCCATTGTATGATGCTTTCCAATCGTTATCATCTGCCGCTTGCTGTTATAGGGGGAGCCTTGCTCTGGCTTTCCTGGCCTCCTTTGCCATTTACCTTCCTGATATTTGTGGCACTTGTTCCTTTTTTATTGCTCTCTGACCTCTATCCGTCTGCTTCAGGGAAAGCTGCCGGCAGGCGCTATTTTTTACTACTGTTTATCGGCTTTTTGCTGTGGAATGTAGCAACCACATGGTGGGTAGGTAAAGCCTCTTTCTGGGGAGGTGTATTTGCGAACCTGGCCAACGCAGCGCTTATGTTATTGCCTTGGAAACTTTACAGGATGAATAAGCATGCCAACGGAAGAGTACTAGGCTACATTGCGTTGATGGCAGCGTGGATGTCGTTTGAATACCTTCATTTAAGATGGGAGTTTACTTGGCCCTGGCTCAATCTCGGTAATGTATTTGCCGCTCAGCATAAGTGGGTACAATGGTACGATACGACAGGTACCTTCGGAGGTACACTATGGATATGGATGGTGAATATCCTGGCCTATGAAGCGATTCGTCCGATTATTTTACCGCATACAGGCAGTTACGCACCTGGCAGATTTGCCTTCTTTCAAAATCGTCTTTTCCGCCTGTCGCTGCCGCTGTTTCTCGTTGTAATACCCATTCTTGTTTCCCTGAACATATATAACAATTATACACCGGAAGGTGAACCGATTGCTGTTACGGTTTTACAACCGAATTTTGATCCCTATACGCAGAAGTTTTCCATGCCTTACGGCAAGATGATGGATAAAATGGTGGCAGCCTCTGAAGCAGCCATACGCCCCGAAACAGAATACCTCGTTTGGCCCGAAACAGCCATTCCCGAACCTGTTTGGCTCGATAGAATAGATCGCGCAGTGCCCCTGCGCAAGCTGGAGATTCTGCGAGACTCCTTCCCTCACATTACGACCATAGTAGGAATAAATGGATTCATGCGGTATGATGCTCCGGAGGATAGAACTGTTACTACGCGTACCCTCATTAATGAGCGCTTTAACGATACGTTATGGTATGATGCTTTTAATTCGGCTATCCAAATGCAATACGATGAGCCTACAGTCTGGTACCATAAGTCGAAGTTAGTGCCGGGAGCAGAACGCATGCCTTACCCGCAGGTATTGAAGTTTCTGGATGTATTTACCATTTCGCTGGGTGGTGTGAGCGGTACTTATGGCACCCAAAAAGAGAGGACCGTATTTACCAATAGCAAAGGACATTCTGTTGCCACTGCCATATGCTATGAAAGTATATTTGGAGAATATGTAACGAGGTATATTAAGAATAGCGCCGGGTTGATATTTATCATTACCAACGATGGATGGTGGGGCGATACGGGAGGATATAAGCAACACTGTGCCTATGCCAGGTTGCGGGCCATTGAGAACAGGAGAGATATTGCAAGGTCAGCCAATACAGGAATTTCGTGTTTCATTGATCAAAGAGGTGATATCAGGCAGGCTACAGGATGGATGGAAGATGCGGTTATTTCAGATACATTGTTATACAATACGAATAAAACATTTTATACACTTAACGGAGATGTTATTGGAAGAACATCAGTTTGGTTATTGGTACTTTTTACCCTGATGGCTTTTGTGAAGGCAAGGTCTTCAGACATGCTTCCGCGAAAAAAAATAGGATATGGAATTAGCAGTTATTTGTAAACAGGCGGAACAGGTAGTTAGGGCCGCAGGAGCTTATATTTTAGAGAACCGGAAGATTTTTTCATTTGATGAGGTGGAGAAAAAAGGTGACAGGGATTTTGTAACAGCCATAGATAAGGCAACCGAGAGAATCATTACGGCAGGTCTGAAGGGTCTTGTTCCTGAAGCCGGATTTATTACAGAAGAAGCCACCATTGAACAGGGAACAGGTACCCTTAACTGGGTAATAGACCCCATTGATGGAACTACGAATTTTATACACAATACTCCTGTCACTGCCGTGAGTGTTGCTTTGATGTCAGGCAAGGAGGTGCTCATAGGACTTGTTTATGAAGTCACCATGGATGAACTGTTCTACACCTGGAAAGGAGCTCCATCCTATATGAATGGCAAAGAAATACATGTGAGCACATGCTCTGATATCAGAAAGGCATTGGTCGCAACCGGGTTCCCCTATTCCAGGGAAGGTAGATTACCCGGAATACTGAACAGCGCCGGATATTTTCTGGAACACGCTCAGGATTTAAGAAGGTTTGGTTCAGCGGCAACAGATTTGTGTTATGTTGCCAGTGGAAGAGTGGAGATCTATTATGAAGCGTACCTGAAATTGTGGGATGTCGCTGCCGGTTTATTGATAGTAGAGAATGCCGGCGGAACCATCAATGTGGTGTATGAAAGCGACGTTTATGGGGGGACGGCTGTACTCGCAACCAACGGACTCGTCAGGCAGCAGGCAATGGAAGGGATATTCTTCCGGGATGCTTTCAGGTGAGACTGGTTAGCAACAGGTAAACGATTGCACTCATAACCGTTGTCGCCGGAATGGTAAATACCCAGGCACCTAAAATTTTATAAACTACCTGCCACCGGACAGCTGAAACCCTTCTGGAGGCACCCACTCCCATGATGGCACCCGTTATCGTGTGTGTTGTGCTTGCAGGAATGCCTAACATACCGGTACCGAAAAGCGTTAACGCCCCGGCTGTTTCAGCACAAAAGCCTCCCATCGGTTTCAAAGCTGTTAGGTTATGCCCCATGGTTTTAATCACTTTCCAGCCGCCGACCATGGTGCCCAGCGAAATGACTGCATAGCACAAATAAAAGACCCACATCGGCGGATCATCCAGGCTTTGCACATTGCCTGATGCATACAGCAGGAGTATGATTACGCCTGCTGTTTTCTGGGCATCGTTACCGCCATGACCGAGACTGAAGGCGGCAGATGAACTGAGTTGCAGGACCCGGAAAAGAGAATCTACACTTCTGGGTTTTTGTTTGCGAAAGACCCAAAGCGTTATGACTTGAAGGATATATGCTGTCACCATCCCGATAACAGGAGCAAGCAGGATGAACAGGAGTATCATGGATAAACCTTTTCCATCTTCTGCGAACCAAATCAGGGTTGCCGCGCCGCCTTTCATAATGGCTGGACCAATGAGCCCTCCGATAAGTGCATGTGATACGCTGATAGGCAAGCCGAAACGCGTACAGATAAACACCCAGATCATAGCGCCGGAAAGTGCACATAGAATGAAAAGATTATCCCCGTCTACAACCGATTGCTCGACAACACCTTTACTGATGGTGCTGGATACTTCCTGACCAAATAGCCAGATAGCGGCAAAGTTGAAAAATGCTGCCCATATAACGGCAACACCCGGCCTTAATACCCTTGTGGCAACAATAGTGGCAATGGAATTGGCGGCATCATTCATGCCGTTTAAAAAGTCGTAGAGTAGGGCTATAGCAATGGTTACGATAATGATCGTTTCCATGCTTAGGTGGTTTTCACTATAATGGAATCAATTACATTGGCGATGTCTTCGCACTTGTCGGAGGCACTTTCTATCTTGGCAATAATGTCCTTTACCTTAATGAGTTCTATCGGATCCTTTTCATTGGCGAATAAATCCGTGAGTGCTAATTCGAAAATGGTATCACTCTGATTTTCAATGTTGTTAATTTGAAACAGCGTTTCCCGTAACTTTTCGATATCATCCAGCTTGCTCAATTCAATGATGGCCACGCGAACCAGTTTGGTTCCTTCCGTAATGAGCTCGGCCATTTTAATAAGAGACAGCGGCATTTTAGCCGGCTGATAAAGTTTTATACGCAGCGCAGCATCTTTTATTCTGTCTGCAATATCATCGATGGAAGTAGATAGATAGTGGATGTCTTCGCGGTCGAACGGTGTTATAAAGACCGTATTGAGTTGTCCGGTTATTTCATGGTTGATATCATCGCCCTTGTGTTCGGCATTTTCAATCTCTTTGATAAGCCGGTTGCGCTTGACTAAATCAGATTCCTGAACGGTCTCCAGCAGAAGATTGGACATATTCACAAGGTTCTCAGATGCTTCTATGAACAACGGGAAGAATACCCTGTCTTTGGGGGAGAAGAATCGAAGAATTTGATCAATGCCCATTAGCTATCAATTTGGAGCGCAAAATTAATGGTACCACCATCAACGACGCCTTTTCTATGTGAATTTAATGTTTAGTTAACATGTGGTTAAGAATGCTGGTCCCTCCTGACAGTTAAGCCCAGTAGTTCTAATTGTTGTTCGTCTACCATGGCAGGGGCATCCATCATGAGATCCTTTCCTCCGTTGTTTTTCGGGAAAGCGATTACATCCCGTATGGAGTTTCCTCCAGCCATAAGCATTACCCAGCGGTCCAGTCCAAAAGCACAACCGCCATGCGGTGGAGCTCCGTATTGGAAAGCATTGACCATGAAGCCAAAGCGTTCCTGTATTTCCTGTTCGCTGAAACCAAGTATATTAAATATTTTATTTTGAAGGTCGGCATTGTGAATTCTGATGCTGCCGCTCAGAATTTCATTACCGTTCATTACCAGGTCATAGGATTGCGCTCTGATGCGCAGCGGTTCTGAATCAAAAAGGTCGACATCATCAGGATGCGGTGCGCAGAAAGGGTGATGGGCAAAAATAGGATCACCGGTGGTTTCATCTTCTTCAAACATTGGCATGTCCACGACCCAGAAAACACTCCAGCTGTCTTTGGGTATCCATGATTCCCGCGCAGCGAGTTCCAGCCGAAGGTCTCCCAGTATTTTTCGCGTTTTTTTCTTTTTGTCAGCTACAATCAGCAGCATGTCACCCGGTGAGGCGTCATGAGCTTTCAGGATAGACTCCAGTTGCTCGCTGCTGAAGAACTTGTCTACAGATGACTTGATGCTACCATCTTCGTTATACCTGATATAGATGAGGCCACCTCCACCGCGATGCGGTGCTTTTACAAATTCGGTCAATGCATCGATCTGCTTCCGGCTGTAACCTGCACAGCCCTTTGCCAGCAATCCGCCAATAAGCCCTTCGTTGGCTATAACATCATTGAAGACAGCGAAGTCTGTTCCTGAAAAAGCGTCGTTGAGTTCAATGATCGGGCAGCCAAACCGCAAATCAGGCTTGTCGGTACCAAATAGGGCAATAGCTTCTCTGTAGGGCAACCGAATAAAGTCGGGGAGCTCAATTTGGCTCACTGTTCTGAACACATGCTTCACCAGACCTTCAAACATATTCCAGATATCCTCCTGTCGAACAAAAGACATTTCACAGTCTATCTGAGAAAATTCCGGTTGACGATCACCGCGGAAATCTTCGTCTCTGAAGCATTTAACTATCTGATAGTAACGATCCATTCCACCTACCATTAATAGCTGCTTAAGGATTTGCGGCGATTGTGGCAGCGCATAAAACATTCCGGGTTGCAATCTGCTGGGAACAATAAAATCCCTGGCACCTTCGGGTGTAGATTTAATGAGCGTCGGAGTTTCGATTTCAAGAAATCCCTGACCATCCAGATAGGAGCGAACGGCAGCAATTAATCTGGAACGCATAATCATGATGCGTTGCATCGCCGGTCTGCGTAAATCGAGGTATCGGTACTTCATCCGCAACTCTTCTCCACCATCTGTGTAGTCTTCCATAGTAAAAGGCGGGGTGGTGGCTGCATTCAATACGCTTAGCTCTTCAACAGCAACTTCAATGTCACCTGTCGGCATTCCCGGATTTTTATTGCTGCGCTCCTGCACTTTCCCTTTCACCTGAATAACAAATTCTCTACCCAGTTTTCGCGCCTGGAGACATAACTCAGGTGCGGTTTCCATATTGAAAACCAGTTGCGTCATTCCGTGGCGGTCGCGGAGATCAATGAAGGTCATACCACCTAAATCTCTGCTTCTATGAACCCATCCTGAAAGTAAAACTTCAGTTCCGGCATGTTCTATGCGAAGTTCTCCACAATGGTGGCTGCGGTAAAAGGTTGCTGATTGCATGGTTATAGTGCACTAATTAAGACCGCTAAGTTACGTACACCAATTGAAAGCAGCATTTTTTCAGCCGTGGCTGTTTCCCCTGCGACCCAGTAACCTGTAAAGCCGGAAAATAGTGAGCAGGTCATGAGCCGGTTGATATTCCCTGGCATAGATCCTGTCCAATACCAGTGGGTCCGGCGTAGCCGACGCTCGTTGCTCAACTAAAAGGTCTGCCGATAGTACGCCTTGCGGAATCTGTGGCAGACCCTCAGATAGAATGTCTGCCGGAGGGCTGGCGTAACCTACCCATGTGCACTTACCTCTTAATACAGCCCATGCATTTTTCATCAATTGCAAGGGGTGTCGTACCAATAGCCATTGCACCGGAGCAGTGAGCAAGATAAACAGCGACATGATAACATCTATTAGTCGCTTCAGCCTTAAGTTGTAAGCATGCCCCAGGCTGTAGATGGTAGAAAGGTATAAATCGCCTGCGGTATTTTTGGAATTGCTTCCTACTATCGCAGATCCTCCGGGTACCACCAGTTTGAAATCGGTTTTGCCGGCAAGCATATCCATCTTTTCAATTATTTGCTTGTAGGTAAGTTCACCGGCGACGAAAATCAGTTCACCGGGCTGGTAGATATGTGTCAAGGAAATAATGTCCGTCGCTTTTCCCAGATGGCGCATAGGGTGCTTGCCAGAACCCGGCTCTCCGGCAAATCCTAAAATATGCAGACTGTATCCCCCCTTGTCCAGGAGCTGGTAGACGGCATTTGCTTCAGACTCTTCTGCAACTATTATGATTCTTTTCAGGGCCTGTTCTCCAAAACGAATATTGCCCGTTTGAATGAAGTGTGTGATTAAGCGAGCAAGGAGTAACACAGCTCCCGAAACGGCTGCACCGGCTACTATCATTCCGCGCGAAAAGCGAAGACTATCGGGGAAAAAACCATATGCTGCTGCAATTAAAATGGTTCCCCAAAGCAAGCCTCTCAATATGCGTGCGACAGTTGCACCTTTGTCATATCCTCCGCTGAAATAAATAGAAACAATCCAGAGAAATGTATATAAAGGAATGTTAATATAAAGGTAGCTGGGCGGATAGGTTCCACCGTCTATGTAGCGAACATAATATTCCCAGTATTCCTTAACCAGTAGCATGGAAAAGAAAATCAGGATGATATCCAGCAAAACAACACCCCATCGGTTAAATATTCTCGTAAGCACAGCTATGCCGGCACGCAGGTATATAGCCAGGTTAATCAATGCTACGAATATGCCTCTGTTGTTGCCGGAGAAGTGCTTCCCGGCAAATATTTTCATGGCATTGTAAAACATCTGCACATAGTTCAGGGAGCCTTTTTTTGTACTTTCTCCTTTGAAATGAATAATGGGAGCATCTGCAAGATAGTAGTTGGTATGACCGGATTGACGAATACGGTAAGACAAATCAATATCCTCACCATACATAAAGAAGTGTTCATCCAGCAGTCCGGTGTGGTCCAGGACTTTTCGCCGCATCATCATAAAAGCACCGGCAAGTACATCCACAGGGTGATTGGCTTTTTCATCCAGAAATCCCAGATGATAAGCACCAAAGACTTTGGATTTAGGAAACAGACCGGACAGACCGAATGCTTTATAAAAGGCAACTGCAGGGCCGGGGAAGGCTCTCTTGGATTCTGGCAGAAATGCCCCTGTACCATCTATCATCCGCACGCCCAATCCACCTGCATCAGGATGTTGCTCCATAAAGGCGATGCATTTTTCGAAGGTATCTTCAGCAACAACCGTATCGGGATTGAGCAGCAGAACATATTCGCCGCTAGAAATGCGTATTGCCTGGTTGTTGGCAGCCGAGAAACCTACGTTTTCTTTGTTGGCAATGACCTGAATGGAAGGAAAGCGCTGCTGCAGAAATGCAACACTTCCATCTGTAGAACAATTGTCAACGACGAAAATTTCAGTCGCAATATTTTTGTTGGCAGCCATCACGGCTGAAATGGCCAGCTCCACAAAATACTTCACGTTATAATTAACAATAACGACACTCAGCTTTACCACTCATCCTCCTTGTTTATGCGATAGGGAAGACGGGCAGCGAGTGACCGGGCCAAAGTTATTTCGTCGGTGTATTCAAGATCACCTCCAAAGGCCACACCGCGTGCTATGGTTGAAATTTTCATTTCCGGGTGGGAACGCTTTACCTGGCCTGCAATATAGAAGGAAGTGGTATCGCCTTCAATGGTTGGATTGAGCGCCATAATCAGCTCGTTCACATCTTCATTTTTCAGTCGGTTGAGTAAGCTGTCTATCTGCAGGGCTTCCGGTCCAATTCCTTCCACAGGTGAGATGACGCCCCCGATAATATGATAGGTGCCATTATACTGTTGGGTGTTTTCTATGGCCAGCAAATCGCGAAGTCCGGCCACAACGCAAATAAGTTGTTTGTTCCGTGAGCCGGATGAGCAGATAGAACAGAGTTCTGCCTCTGAAATATTGTGGCATTTAACGCAATAGTGAATGCTGTCTTTCAGGCGCAGCATGCTTTCAGAAAACCCCTGTACCACATCCTTATCCTGTTTCATCATATGCAATACCAGCCTTAATGCTGTTTTCTTCCCAATTCCCGGTAAACGGGCAAAGGAGTTAACAGCATTTTCCATGACGGTAGAAGGCAGCTTCATGTATTTGATTGGGTATTAAGGTTGTTGAATGTAGCAGTTCCGAAGGAATCTGCCATCCACCACACCGATTACGGTTACAATTTCGCCTGGTACAATATTAGTGATATCAGCTTGTCTTTCAGCCAGAAAATAGCAGTTAAAATCAGCAGGGCTGCCATTTGCCGGTTCTAAGGCGAGATAGGCACCTTCTGAAAAATCAACCCCCTGACTAATTACGGTGCCGGTAACTGCAATAATTTTCCGGTCGTATTTTTTTCTGAAGGCACTTTCGTCATGGTTAAAGGCACTTGACAATTCTGTGGAGGAAAGCTGATAGAGCGGCTGAGCCTGACTCGTGTCTACAATAGGTCCTTTCCATACATATGCTGAAACAACGAAAATAGCCACTGCGGTTGCAGCGCAGGAGAGAGCTACCCTGCTCCATCGCGAACCATATTGTGTATCTTCTTTGCTTCCACTCCGCCAATGAAAGAATACCAGAGACAGGTGAATGCAGAGAATGGCTGCAACAAAAATGGTGCGCAACATGGAGATATTCAAAGAGGTTTGGGTAATGGCTACCCATAAAACGGCAGGAAGCACAAACCAGCTGATCAGGAGTAAACGCCAGCCTTCTTTATTTCTTCCGCTTAACTGCAAACTGGCGCCGGTACTTCCCGAAAGTAAGGCTATCAGTAGGATGCTCGATTTGTTTTTCATGGCTATTGTTACCGCAAAGGTAGAAATCTGCTGCTGTACTGTTCCTTTGATTCTAAGCGTATTTTCGGTACATTTGGTAAGATTTTTACAAAAATCCGACAAAACCAACTGTCGTGCAAAACCAGATTGTATTGTTTTGGAGCAGGTTAATCCTCGCCGGAGTTTTATTGTTGCAGCTGCCTACAAATGCCCAGTATTATGAATTAGGTGTGTTCGGTGGGTTCAGTAATTATCAGGGTGACCTCGCGCCTTTTGCATTCAACCCTGCAGAAACGCACCTGGCAAGTGGTGTTTTTGCCAAGTATAATTTCAACAAATTTTTGGCGGTAAAAGTGAGTTATTATTCAGGTTCACTAAGTGGCAATGATGCTTTATACGACCAGCCTTTTCGCGTAAAGAGAAATCTTCACTTCGAGACCGCCATCAATGAAGTAGCGGTTATGGGTGAAATGAATATCACCGGATTTCAACCACATCGGCATAAGAACCTTCTGTCACCCTATGTTTTTGCGGGTATTGGACTTTTTCACTTTAATCCTAAGGCCAATTTTGAAGGTAACTGGGTAGAATTGCAACCATTGGGCACAGAAGGTCAGGGGACGGAGGCATATCCCGACAGAGAGCCCTATAGATTGACCCAGATAAATGTTCCGTTAGGTATAGGCTTCAAGGGCAATATCTCCCGAAACTGGAATATCGGTGTTGAATTAGGCTGGAGGAAGACCTTCACAGATTATATCGATGATGTCAGCAATACATATGTAGCCAAGGAGATATTGATTGCTGAAAATGGCGCACTGGCCTGGGAACTGTCTAACCGATCAGACGAAATTAATGATGGAGTGGAGTGGTTAAAGGACGATAATTACCTTCGGGGTGACCCCACAGATAAGGATTGGTACTTTTTTACTGGCTTTATAGTATCCTATAATCTCAGCTTAATTCAGGAGGGGCTTAGGCGAAATCAATACTATGTAGAGGGTAAACCTTATAAGGGGACTCGGCAGGCAAGAAAAAAAATGGGATGCCCTGGAAAAAGATAGGAATTGGCAAACTATTTGTTCTTTCAAACGTATACATAAAAGATATACGTAATTATGAACAGGTTACTCTTCATTGGCGTCACATTGGTCGCCTTTAATATTACTTTAAAGGCCCAGGATGTCGATATTACTGTCTTTGCAGGTGGCTCCCTATAATATGGAGATTTAACCCATCAATACATTGATCTAAAAACCGTACACCCTGCCATTGGTCTAGGCGCAGAATTGCACCTGAACAGTCGCTGGGCGTTGCAGCTGGGGTACAAAAATGCTGCAGTGAGCGGAGCAGACTCTTACAGCACGCAAGAAGGATTCCGGGTGCGTAATTTAAGCTTTGAGTCGAAAATCAATGAGTTGCAGGCAAGTCTGCGCTATTACCCTCTTGGCTATATACCGGAGCAAAAACGATGGTCACCTTATTTTTTCACAGGGGTGACACTTTTTCATTTCAATCCTATGGCAGAATACCAGGGCAACTGGGTAGAACTTCAGCCCTTGGGAACGGAAGGTCAGGGAACCTCAGCTTTCCCGGATAGGAAACCCTATAGACTTACTCAAATTGCGGTTCCACTCGGTGGCGGCGTCAAATACCTCCTGAGCCCCTCCCTTGCAGTGGGTGTAGAAGGCACCTTGCAGGTCACATTCACTGATTACTTGGACGACTTAAGTAACACTTATGTAGATCCGGCAATTCTAATTGCAGAAAACGGATTAATGGCCTACCACTTATCCAACAGGACCGGTGAATACCTTGGAGGAGAGCCAACGTTGAAGACTTCAACTTCGCCAAGAGGTAATCCTGATGTGAACGATTATTATGGTTATTTCGGAGTTACTTTTTCTTTTATATTTCCATCCGGGTTTATTGAATCAGCTGCCGCAAAAAGAGCTAATATAGGTTGTGGTAAATAATCTCAAGACTTACCACCAGATTTAAGTTGTCACTTAGTTGGCATAGACTTTAGATGAATCTACAGATAGCCTTAAATCTTATCTGTCTCAAATGGCTTTTAAATGTTCCTAATGGATCATTCAAGGAAACTATTTTTACCCCCGAATGTTTAACCCTCATTGTTTGCCGGTATACCCATGTTTGAAACCAACCAAAGGTCCTTGTTATGAACTTTCATTTACGGCATAAATCAAGTAGCTTATTAGCTGCATTTGTAGCGGTTATCATGTTTCTTCCCTCAGAAAGTGTTACTGCCCAACATACAGAGTTGGGCCTGATGGCTGGTACCATGGCATATACTGGTGATGTCATTCATACATACATGCGGCACAATGATTATCAGCCGGCATTCGGTATTTTCATTGCCAAACCAGTGAGCAGCCATTTTTCCCTGAGGTTGATGCTGAATAAAGGTTACATATCAGGCGCTGACTCTTTGGCAGCCAGACCTTCTTCCAGAGAAAGAAATCTCAGCTTTTACTCAGATTTATACGAAGGCAGCGTATTGGTCGATTTTTATCCCTTTGCATTTTTGCCTACCAAGGGTAGAAACAAAATAGCCCCTTACTTTTCAACCGGGTTAACGGTGTTCCACTTTAATCCCATGTCTATTTATCAAGGGCAGGAATATGCATTGCAGCCCCTAAGTACGGAAGGACAGGGAACCTCTGCATTCCCTGACAGGAAACCCTACCAACTGACCCAAATAGCTATACCTGCTGAAATGGGTATAAAATTTATGATAGGTAATAGCTTCTCTCTCAATGTGGCTGGCGGTTTTCGCTACACATTTACAGACTACCTTGATGACGTTAGTACCACCTATGTTAATGCTGACGTGTTGATTGCTGAACGGGGGGAAGTTGCCTATGCGCTTTCTAACCGCACATGGGGCACCAACGAAGGTGTTCCTGATGACTTAGGTAATGGTTCCAAGCGTGGTGGTCTTGCCAATGATCATTACGGATGGATTGGCACAACACTCTCCTATTACTTTGCTCCCAGGTACAAATTTGCTCAAAGCAGAAAATCAGGCTTGCATTGTCCTAAATTTTAGACCTGATTTGCAATAAATCGGCAAGAAATGGTGTTCTGATGTATGCCTCCTGCTTTTTTTAAAGGCAGTACTGTATATTTGTACATCATTAATTGTAACCAATGCGCGGATTTCTTGTAATAGCAGCCGTTAGCCTAGCTTCCCTCGTCCAGGCGCAGGCCCCGCTTTCTTGGGTGGAAGTAGGTGTATTTGCAGGAGTTTCCAATTATTATGGAGACTTGACGCAAGACTATGTAGTAGTAAAGGAATCCAATCCTGCATTTGGTGGATTTATTAAGTACAACATGAGCTATCAGCTGGGTCTGAAGCTGAATGTGAACCACGGACAAATTTCTGCGGACGATGCCAATTCTGATCGGGCTGATCAGCAATTGCGCAACCTAAGCTTTACCTCAGATGTCACGGAAGTGGCTCTTACCTTGGAATACTCTTTCCCCGGCTTATATCCCAAGGAATTGAGAAGGCCATTTTCTCCTTACGTTAATGCAGGTATTGCCGGTTTCCATTTTAATCCACGGGCTTTCTATCGTGGTGAATGGTACGAATTGCAACCTATTGGCACCGAAGGGCAGGGGATTAATTTCTTCGATTTCCGGGAACCGTACAGCTTATATGAATTGGCCATCCCCTTCGCTATTGGCGTTAAATGGGCTTTCAGCGAGCGCTGGAATCTGGGATTAGAGTATGCAGCAAGATGGACATTTACGGATTATCTCGATGATGTAAGCAGGACTTATGTAGATCGCAATCTGCTGATAGAAGAAAATGGTATTGATGCCTATGCGCTTTCCAACAGAACCGGAGAATTTCTGAATGCAGACAATATTGATTTCGGCAACAACGATTTCCGTGGTGATCCCACCAATAACGACTGGTACATGTTTTTCGGATTTACTTTGAGCCGTAACTTCATCGCAGGAACAGAAGAAGGTTTCATTAGTCTTGATAAGCCGGGACTGGGTTGTTTTCAGCCCAAATACCTGAAGAAACATACCAAGAAGAACTACAGAAGCACGGGGTAATGCGCGCTCCATGTGAATAATTTCTCCCGGAATATTCCTAAATACTTCGCATTTAACTGTTGTTTTGTTCCGTGAACGAACAACTCATTCTTTTAGTCCTGGCAGGATATTTTATGCTGCTGATAGGGGTTTCATTCCTGACGGGAAGAAAAGCCGATAATGATTCCTTTTATATAGGGAATCGAAATTCAAAATGGTATCTGGTAGCATTTGGTATGATTGGCGCCAGTCTGAGTGGCGTTACTTTTATGTCTGTGCCGGGTGCCGTTGGTACCGGGCAGTTGGGCTATTTTCAGATTGTTTTGGGCTATCTGGCCGGTTATCTCGTTATTATTCAGGTACTGTTGCCCCTTTATTACAGGTTGCAACTCACTTCCATCTACGCCTACCTAAAAGAGCGCTTTGGTGACCGGGCCCATAAGTCGGGTGCAGCGTTGTTTCTGCTGAGCCGCATTCTTGGGGCCAGTTTCCGACTTTATCTGGTGGCTATTGTGCTGGATGCATTCCTTCTTTCTCACTTTGGCTTCCCATTCTGGCTTACCGTGACAACTACCATTTTGTTGATTTGGGTGTATTCCTTCAAAGGCGGAATCAAGACGATTGTCTGGACGGATACTTTACAGACTGCCTGTATGTTGCTGTCGGTTATTTTTTCTGTCTGGTTTATTGCAGGAGAATTGGATTTAAATATCTGGAACATTGGGTCAGCAGTGCGGGAAAGCGGGTACGGAAAAATATTTGTGTGGGAATGGCAACCCGCCGATTCATTCTTCAAGTACTTCATTAGCGGAATGTTCATCACCATTGTAATGACTGGGCTGGACCAGGATATGATGCAAAAGAACCTTAGCTGCAAGACATTGAAGGAAAGCCAGAAAAATATGCGTTGGATGAGCTTGTCTTTGCTGCCGGTCAATCTGCTATTTTTGATTTTAGGAGCGCTGTTGTACATGTACGGGACCCAAAATGGATGGGTAGAGCCTCAATTTGATAACCCTGAGCAAATGAACGCAGGCTGTCAGCTATTGATTAATGGCGAGTGCTTTAAGAAGGACGCGCTGTTTGCCTGGTTATCGCTGAACGCATTTCCAGCATGGATGGGAGTGGTTTTTATCTTAGGACTGACGGCAGCGGCATATTCCAGTGCGGACTCTGCTCTTACAGCACTGACCACAAGTTTTTGTCTCGATATCCTGGGCAAAAAGGATAGGGGCATCAGCACCTCGCTGCGGTATGGTGTGCATGCCGGCTTTTCGATATTACTTATTGCAGTCATCCTTGTATTTAAGGTTGTAAGCAATGAATCTGTAATACTTGAGTTGTTTACCGTAGCAGGTTATACCTATGGGCCTTTGCTCGGAATGTTTGCTTTCGGAATTATTAGCTCCAGAAAAGTAAATGACTGGTTCGTTCCAATGATTTGCGTAGTTGCTCCATTGCTGTCTTACTTGCTCAATAAATATGATGTGTATCTTTTCAATGGATACCAATTTGGATTTGAATTATTGCTGGTGAACGGACTGTTGACCTATGGGATGCTTTATTTGATATCAAAAAAATAATACTATGACTGATAAGTATCGGAAGAAGAAAATATATAAAGCCAAAGACTGGACCGAATTCAGTGCGGAGTCTTCGTGGCGCATGTTTAAGATTATGGCTGAGTTCGTGGAGGGTTTCGAAAAGATGGATAAAATCGGACCTTGTGTTTCCATTTATGGGTCAGCCCGCACACAACCTGATAATCCTTATTACCAGTTGACTACCGAAGTAGCCTCCAAACTGGTGCAGGAAGGGTTTGGTATCATAACCGGAGGCGGACCAGGCATTATGGAAGCGGGCAACAAAGGTGCCCACCAGATGTCAGGGAAAAGTGTAGGCCTCAATATCGAATTGCCTTTCGAGAAATATGCCAATCCGTATGTTGACCAGGATAAGCTTATCAATTTTAACTATTTCTTCGTTCGTAAGGTGATGCTCGTAAAATATGCGCAGGCATTTATTTTTATGCCGGGTGGTTTTGGAACACTGGATGAGCTCTTTGAATCGCTCACCCTCATTCAAACGCATAAGATAGAAAGGGTTCCGGTTGTTTTTATTGGAAGAAAATATTGGGAAGGTTTATTGAACTGGATTCGGGAAGTAGTGTTAGATATGGAGGGTAATATAAGTAAAGAGGATCTTGACTTGTTTTTTATTACCGATGAACCCGAAGAGGCTGTGGCACACATTACCAATTTTTATGCTACACAGCATCTTCGTCCAAACTTTTAAATATGGCAGTAACTAAAACAGCACCCACACAACTTAAACCAGGAAAAAAAGCTCCTTCTTTCAGGGCAGTTGATCAGGACGGCAATCCATTTCAGTCTAAGGATTTGTTGGGAAAAAAATGGGTCTTGTTCTTTTACCCGGCAGACCTAACACCCACCTGTACGGTAGAGGCTTGCAATCTCAGAGATCACTTCAAACAACTGAAAAAAGCGGGGTACGAAGTAGTCGGTATTTCCAAAGGGGATGCTGCTTCCAAAAAGAAGTTTGCGGAAAAGCATGACTTGCCTTATCGTTTGCTGGCAGATGAGCAGCTGACTATCGCGGCTAAATTTGGCGTGTTTGGTGAGAAACTATTTATGGGAAAGGTCATTGAAGGTATATTCCGGACAACCTTTGTCATAGATGAAGAGGGAAAAATCGAACGCATCATTGACCAGGTGAAATCGAAAATTGCTGCAGAGCAAATTTTAGAAGGTAAAGGTTGAATGTCAGTTTTTTGACACTTCTATTTAGTTGTTTGAACTTTCTTTTGATTTAATTGTAACCTTGATCTAACAACTCAAGATGAAAACCTTTATCTCTATTTCGATTGTTCTTACAGCCTTGACTTTTACTGGAATGCATCATATGGTTTCTGCCAACAAAGCAGGAGCGCCCAGCGGTAATACCGGTTCGCCGGGCGATGGTGTTTCATGTGCTAAAGTGGGTTGCCATACAGGTACTGCTACATTCGCTGATGGCATTATAACGACAAACATACCTGAAGAAGGCTACCAAACCGGTGCAACTTATACCATTACAATTACAGCTACTTCTCCAACCAGAAATCGTTTTGGATTTCAACTATCACCGCAAGATATTTCGGGTAATATTCAGGGAGAACTGAATCTTACCGATGCGAGTAGGACTAAATTAATCGGTGGAGGAGCTTATGTCACTCATAATAGTACCAGTATAGACGGTGTCAGCGGGGTGAACACGTGGACTTTCGACTGGAATCCTCTGATGTCAACAGGTGATGTCACCTTTTACGCAGCAGTAAATGTTGGCAATGGAAATGGAACAGCAAGTGGTGATTCTATTTATATTACCTCCCTAACAGTAGCGGAAGATCCGGCCAATAATCCTGTAAGCATTGAATCTTATCTGCTAAATCAGCAACTCGTCTGGAATAATCCCGTGCGCAATCAGTTGTTGCTGAATGGCGACATGATAGAGAGCGGCGAGCTTATCCGGATCTTTGACTTACACGGTCGTCTGGCCGACAGCTGGATACACACCGGTGAAAGCAATGTGACCTATGACGCACAGCACCTCACTCCCGGTATGTATATAGTACAGTCAGGACCGGGGATACAACAAACGCAGCAGTTTATTAAATTATGATTGGACTTCCTCTTCAGGAGCCTCGGTATTATCATCAGATGCTGCCGGGGCTTCTGTATTTTCTGCGGCTTCATCGGCTCTCGCCTTGATTTCATCATCCATGATGCCCTTCTCGTCGAGGATGTTGTACCAGCGTATTAGCTTCTTAATATCGCTGATATACACTTTTTCCTGATCATGGTCAGGCTGAATGCCCGTAAACCAATCTCTTAATGTTGTAGTATCTGATGCCGGATCAGGTACAGCATGGCTCGCTTTCATTTCATGCACTTTCACCAGTACATCTGCCAACTCAACATTATCTGTCTCGGTGTAGATGGATATGTTTTCCAGTAAGGAGAACATGTTTTGTCGATTGGAAACGAATTTCGTCCAACCTTCCTGTAACGAGGTGACAATTAATCCGTTTGGCTTCTGACCTTCTACTTTAAAAAGACCTCCCATTCCACTGATGGCAACTATTTCTCTAATCCGCATTGCGCAATTTTTGGCAAAGTTAAATTTTTGTAACCGTACTTGGAACGCAAGGATGTGAGAAGGGGTTGTAGATTTGTCGAATGAAGTTCAATCTCACCTCCAATTATATACCTTCCGGTGATCAGCCCCAGGCCATAGAACAGCTTGTAAGGGGCTTGTCTGAGCAGGAAAAAGCGCAGGTATTGCTGGGAGTAACGGGTAGTGGTAAGACTTTCACTATTGCCAATGTGATTCAACAAGTACAGCGTCCAACACTCATTTTAAGCCATAATAAGACCCTCGTAGCTCAATTGTATGGTGAATTCAAGCAGTTTTTTCCGGAAAATGCCGTAGAGTATTTTGTCTCTTATTACGATTATTATCAGCCTGAGGCTTACATTTCTTCATCCGATACCTATATAGAAAAGGACCTATCTATTAATGATGAGGTCGAAAAGTTGCGTTTAAAGACAACATCCAGTCTGCAAAGCGGTCGGCGGGATGTGGTGGTGGTGGCAACGGTTTCTTGCATTTATGGCATCGGTAATCCGGCAGAATTCAAGGAAAGCATAGTCAGGGTGAATGTAGGAGACGCTATGACCCGTAACTTTTTATTGCACAGGCTGGTGGAAGCATTGTATTCCCGAACAGTAAATGATTTCAGGAGGGGAACATTCCGTGTTATAGGTGATACGGTAGAAGTGCATCCTGCCTACGCCGACTATATTTACAGGATTACCTTTTTTGGTGATGAAATAGAAGAGATAGAATTGCGGGATGCAGCTACCAACAGTAAGATGGAAGATGCAGAGCACATAGCCATTTTTCCTGCTAACCTGTATATAGCACCAAAAGAAATTTTTCCGCAGATTTTACATGAAATCCATGAAGAACTGGATGAACAAGTAGCCTATTTCGAATCTGCCGGGAAATATCTGGAGGCGAAACGCCTGAAAGAAAGGGTAAATTTCGATATCGAGATGATAAAAGAGCTGGGCTATTGTTCGGGTATAGAAAATTACTCTCGCTTCTTCGACCGTCGAAAACCGGGCTCAAGGCCCTTCTGTCTGCTGGACTATTTTCCGGATGACTATTTACTGGTGATAGATGAAAGCCATGTTACCGTGCCTCAGATAGGTGCCATGTATGGGGGCGACAGGGCCAGAAAAATCAATCTGGTGGAATTTGGATTTCGACTTCCATCTGCACTCGATAACAGACCATTGAATTTCGATGAATTCCAGCTGGTGGCCGGCCAGACCATCTACGTAAGTGCAACGCCCGGGGATTATGAGCTTGGACAAACCGGTGGTGTGATTATAGAGCAGGTGGTAAGACCGACAGGTCTGCTCGATCCTCAGATTGAAGTGCGCCCCAGTCTCAATCAGATTGATGACTTGCTATATGAAATTGAGCAACGGATACAAAAGAACGAGCGTGTGCTCGCCACAACACTTACCAAGCGCATGGCGGAGGAGCTTGCCAAATACCTGCAGAAAGTAAATATAAAATGCAGGTATATACACAGCGAAGTGGATACCCTTGAGCGGGTAGAAATACTGAGGGATCTGCGCTTAGGTAAACTGGATGTTGTCATTGGTGTAAACTTGCTGCGAGAGGGTCTGGATCTCCCCGAAGTTTCGTTGGTGGCCATTCTGGATGCTGACAAAGAAGGCTTTCTGAGGAATACCCGTTCATTGACACAAACCGCTGGTCGGGCTGCAAGAAATGTGAACGGAATAGTAATCATGTATGCCGATAAGATTACAGAGAGTATGCAGCGCACTATTGATGAGACCGAACGGCGCAGAGCCAAACAACTGGCTTTTAATAGCATGCATAATATTACACCGCGCACGGTGACGAAGTCAACGGAAGAGATTTTCAAACAAACCTCAGTGCTGGATGTCCGAAAAAAAGCACCCCAGCCTTATGTGGAGGATGATGTGATTCAGGTAGCAGCTGATCCGGTCATAGAAATGATGACGAAACCACAACTGGAAAAAGCCATAGCAGAAGCAAAGAAAAAGATGCTGGCTGCTGCTAAGGATATGGATTTTCTGGAAGCTGCGCGATTACGCGATGAGATGTTCAGTCTGCAACAATTGATGGAACAGAAGTTTGGTTAATGTAACCATACTTTCAGATGGATGACTTTTTCTCCTAAATGTCCATGAAGTATATAGATGCCTTTCGATATTTTTGGTAGTTGGATGGTGTGTTTATGTTCACCTGCTTGCAGGCTGCCGATAAATAATGAAGCTACATTCTTGCTTTGCAAATCTTGCAGATATAATTCCACATTTGTGGATGAGGCAAGTCTTATAGTCAAGTATGCCTGATTATTGAAACTATATAAATCTACCGTAGAAAGAGCCTCAGGAGTTGTAACTCCAACTGTTATGGGGCAATCCATTACCTCTAAGGCTACCCTTGCTCCACTTTCAAGAGCTCCATGAACGGTAGCCGGGTGATGGTGGCTTGTCGCTTCTCCTGCGAAAAAAAGTTTGCAATCTACAGGTTCAGCCAGTACCATACGTTCGCTATTTGTAATGGAAGCATAGGAGTTCGGCGATGGATAGGAATACGCACCTTTTATGTAAGGCTCTTTAAACCAATCGACAATGTAATGGTCCATGTACAGTGCGCTGGCAGCCCCTTCAAAAAGCGCATCAAGTTCATCTAGTATAACCGTGATAGCTCCTTCTCCAAGGGCGCTCAAGGTCTCAGCCCGAATTCCCATGACGAAAAATGTTAAGATATTATCGGTTGCTTCGGGTTTAAAAAAGGTAGGGTCCCAGGCTAATGTCCCTTCCTGCTTCAACGTTATTTCACAAATGTCTTCCCCCCAGAAGCGTTCAGAAAAACGAATATTGATTTTCATTCCGGCATCCATACCTATTGTAGATATGGCGTTTTGTTTTGGTACGCTTAATGCAGGTAAGAATGCAATTACATCTGCTTTAAGGATGGAAAGGGGTACTGTTACAATTACCCTATCTGAAAAGTAGCTCGATCCATCCTCACAGTTGATAATGACCTGATCCCCTGAGTAGTCAATTTGGTTCACAACCTTGCCGTACTGAACATAGGTAAGAATAGGATTAAAGAAAACATCATCCAAAACGTCTAGATAAGGAGTTTTGATGATAAAGTCTTTACCACCGGTAAGCCATAAGTTCTCACTGATGGCAATGCTTTTCATTCCGATGCGTTTGATAGAAGTTCCAAACTCTGAACCTATCCAACTTTCATATAAATGCCATGTTCGGTCTCCTTCGTTAATTCCCAGACTGGCAAGATAGTCGTTCATCAAAATATCCTCCCCATCGTAGAGGTACATATTAGTATAAAAGTTACTGGCAAATTCGAGGTCAGCATCCCAGTAGGGGGGACTTATTACATAGCCATCGTCTAACGAATACAGTTCCTGAAACCCTTTATATTCTTCCATTAAATCAGGGTTATATGCATTAATTGTACTCCATAGAAAAGAGGGCGGATCACCGGCACTATTACCCTTACCGTGTACCCATTCTGCTCCAGCTTCCATGGTAAATGATGCATAGCCTTCGAGTTTGCGGACCCGACCTCCGTGCTGGTTTCCAGCTTCCAGGATAGTTACACTGTAGCCTGCTTCAAACAGGATTTTTGCGGCATATAATCCGGCAGCTCCTGCGCCTATGATTGTTACATTTCCGCCGGTTAAAGTACCAGCCATCACCTGTTGAATAAAACCGGGAGCCAGCAATATTCCAGGTACGGCATATCCGAGGTTGGCCAGGAATTTTCTTCTTTTCATATTATAGCGAACTTAGATTTAGGACGACCAATAAATTGGCTGCGTTGCATTCTCCAACCAACCATGTATGATTAAAAGTACTGTCCCAGTCCTAAGACGAATCCATTTTCTTTCCCTTTCAAAGGGTTGAATCCAAAGTCCGCTCTCAGGAACAAATGATAGAATCTTGACATATAGATCCTTCCACCTGCTCCGGTTCGCCATACTACATTGTTTTCATCCAGCATGTCTTTGAATGTGCCGCCCGCAGGTCGCAGTGTGCCCAGGTCGCTGAAGCCCACTAATTGAAAGGCTCCCCAGTTATTTTCGTAAAGCGTGTACCTGTATTCCTGGTTTAAAACAACCTCCGCAGTGCCACGCGCAATTCTGTTCCCGGCCCCGCGAATGTTCACATAGCTGTCCAAAACAAATGGTGGGAAAGGAGAGAAGGTGTTAGTGGCTACACCCAGTCGAAGGCGTCCGGCGTAGTTACCGTCACCGCCACGCACATACCATTTGTTTTCGTTGAATACTTTGAAAAAGGGGACAGGGTCAAAGGGAGAGTTGATGTGTTCGGCATGCAGTTGACTTACCCACCCGCCTACATGTTGTCTGTCATATTGCCTTCGGTCGGCCGTAATCAGTATTTTAAATAACCATTTTTCGGTATCAACAACCTCCGGTAATCCTATATCAAAAATAGCTATGTCATTATTGTTGGTATATGTTTCTTTCAGCCATGCACCTCCACCCTGCACATAAATAAAACGATTGATATGAATACCCGGCATCATTTCTACTACCCAGCGTGTAGCCAGGTAGGTAGTACTGAATGTATCGACATATACGGGCTCCAGTGTAGCTCTTCTTTCTATGTTGGCAGCGATACCGAATGGGGTGGTTCTTATGTAGCGCTGGTGCAGATATGCCTGAAATGAATGCCTGTCATAGTAGTTATAAATGAATGCCGCCTGTCCTGTTCGACCACCGACATTATAGTCAGCTAATCCAATCTGAATATTTACATTTTCCTGAATACCACCTATGCCGATAATGGGTAGTAGCGCTAAGGACTCTTCCACCGTAAAGGTGATAACTGCATTCTGGTTGATGGATCCGGTATCTGTTTCGATTGTATATGCTACAGATGAAAAAATGGAAAGATTCTGTAAAAATTTCAGGTCTTCTTCAAGACTGGGATGGTGCAGACTGTCTCCTTGTTTGGATGTTAACCATCGGTAAAGAAAATCTTCTTTTGTCCTTTTTGTGCCTGTGAATTCTACGGCACTGATGGTCTGTCCGGCAACCATGAAGGTGCCCGACATGAGTATCGCATAGAGGAATAGATGCTTTGCCGAAAACACTATCGAATATATTTGATACCTAGATTCCAGGTAACACCTGCTCCTGCATTTTGAGATGCTGCAAAATTGGTATAGAGAAATTCCAGTTGTAAATGTGGGGTTACCTGGTATTTGGCACCGGCACCAACCTGCAGGAAGTAACTGTTGTAATAGAATTGTGAGGAGCCATCATCGGGTTGCTCTGCTAATCGCTGAAATTCCGGACTGTATTGCGACATGATATAAATGGTGCTCTTTGCTGTTGGGAACCACGACAAAAACAGGCTGGTAGGCAGGCTGAGAATCGTAGACTGTCCGCTGCAACGTGGAAATCGGAACAGTAAATCAGTCTCCGCAAAAAGACGGGTGTTTTCGGTGAGTTTCTGGTCGTAGAAGAATTGGTTCCACCAGGTAAAACGATCCCATGCAAGAAACGGATATTGCTCCATGCTGTCTGCCACCGGAATCCAAAATGCACTTGAAACTGAAAAACCCGACCATTTATCTACTGGCCGAAACTTCACTCTTGGGCCGATGCCTGTTATAGCCGTTCGCGCATAGGGAACATCCTCAAAACGAAGTACCCGAAACATAGAGCTTTCTGCATCGGGATCGAGGCGAACTGACTGCAGATTGACATCGAATCCGAGATTGAAACGTGCGTTCTCGCTGATGCCGTAATTGAATTGAAAAATACCTGTGTAATAGGTTTGTCGCTCCATCACATCCACGAACTCCCCGCTGCCGTCGCGGAATCCTTTCTGGGTATAGAAATTATTGAACAGCCCTGTTTCTGTTTGCCCTTCCGCGAGCAGCACACTAGGGGTGTACGTTTGCACATTCGATTGCGCAAATCCTTTCGAAAGAACTAAACAACTGATAAAAAGTAGGCTCAGGTTTTTCATGCTTTGGCGGTTATCTTTCGACCATCAACAGGGGCATAATCCATCAAGTTCCCGAATTAGACATAGAATTGTCAGTAATTCCATATTTCAGTTGGACATGAATCTGTACTTTTGTTGGAAGAAATAACCCTATATGCCTACAATTTCTGAATTACAAGCTATCTGCTCGCAGGTAAGAAGAGACATTATTCGTCAAACGCATGGCGTACAAAGCGGACACCCGGGCGGATCTCTGGGATGCACCGAGTATATGGTGGCGCTGTACTTTGAGATTATGCATCATGATAAAAGTTTTCAAATGGATGGTAAGGGTGAAGACCTTTTCTTCCTGAGCAATGGCCATATCAGTCCTGTGTGGTACAGTGTACTGGCAAGAAGCGGATATTTCCCCGTGAGCGAATTAGCTACTTTTCGCAAGCTTGACTCCAGATTGCAGGGTCACCCGGCGACACATGAGCACCTGCCCGGCATTCGGGTTGCCAGCGGTTCTCTGGGGCAGGGCATGAGCGTTGCCATTGGTGCAGCATTGAGCAAAAAACTCAATGGTGATAGCAGGATGGTCTACAGTCTGCATGGCGATGGAGAGTTGCAGGAAGGTCAGATATGGGAAGCTGCCATGTATGCAGCGCATAATAAGGTAGATAATCTGATTTCTTCAATAGACTTGAACGGTCAGCAAATAGACGGTCCTACAGAGCAGGTGTTATCCTTGGGTAATCTGCGCGCCAAATGGGAAGCGTTTGGCTGGGATGTGCTGGAATGTGCCGATGGAAATGATATAGAGCAATTGCTGGCTGCCCTGAACGAAGCCAAGCAGCGCAGTGGTAATGGAAAACCGGTTATGATACTGATGCGGACCGCTATGGGCAAGGGTGTTGACTTTATGGAAGGCACGCACCATTGGCATGGAGTAGCCCCTAATGATGAGCAGAAAGATAGGGCACTGGCCCAGTTGCCGGAAACATTGGGAGATTACTGAAATACTCCTGCCGAGAGTGGAATACCGGGTAAATGACCTACGGTGATTGCTGAATGCATGCTGCGTCTATTATTAGGCACAATGATTGTTGATGGATAGGGTAAAAGCAATATTATTTTATTTACTATTGCGTTAACCATAGACAGCCCATCTTGAAAAAGAACTTGCTTCTGGTATTACTATGCTGTTCGATTGCCGCTTTCGGGCAGGACGATACGCGCAGAATATTGATTCTACTCGATGGAAGTGGCAGTATGATGGACAATTGGAAAGGCACTAACAAGTGGCTGCTCGCCAAGGATTTGGTAAGTCAAACCATCGATAGCATTCAGCGCAGCGATCCCAGTGTGGAAATTGGACTGAGGGTATTCGGTCATCAAAGTCCGCGCGCACTCAAAGACTGCAAAGATTCGAAACTGGAGGTTCCGATAGGCAAAAATACCGCAGCAGGTATAATTGAAAGGCTGGAATCCATTACTCCCCAGGGGCATACTCCCATAGCTTATTCTTTGTTTCTGGCTGCGGGAGATTTTACATCCCAGGGTATTAACTCTATTATACTTATTACAGATGGTATTGAGAATTGCGAAGGTGATCCCTGTGCCAGCACTTCTGCACTTACAGATAAGCGGATTACCCTGAAACCCTTCATTATTGGTATTGGGATAGATGCAGCAGAAAAGAATATGTTTGATTGCGTAGGAACCTACTATGATGCAACCGATTCGATTCAATTTAAAAATGCCATGGATGTGGTGGTTTCGCAGGCGTTAAACAATACCACCGCACAAATCAATTTGCTGGATGCATTCGGACAGCCCACTCAAACCAATGTGGAGCTGACGCTGTACGATGCTTTTTCGGGAGTTGTCAGGTATCATTTTGTACACAGTCTAAATGCAAAAAATGAACCCGATACCCTCCTTATAGATCCTTTGGGTAAATACGATATTGTTGCCCATACGACACCGCCTGTCGCCCGAAAAGGGGTGGAGTTGCTGCCGGGAAGGCACAATATCATCGGTTTGAATACACCACAGGGCGACCTGCAGTTATATGAGAAAGGCAAGTTTGGGTTAAGTGAGAAGCAATGTATTGTAAGAAATCCCTCCACCGGCGAGATTGTCTACGTTCAGAATCTGAATACCACACATACCTACATTAGCGGAAACTATGACCTGGAGGTGTTAACCCTTCCGGTGCTGTTCATTGAGGATTATGATATGAGGCCATCTGTGGTGAATAAGGTGGACATTGATCAGTCGGGTATACTTTCTATCAACGCAACGGATAATATGCAGGTGACTATCCTGTACCAGCGCAATGGTAAGCTGGAAAAAATTTGGGAATCAGGATTGAACAAAGAGATAGCTAGTATCGAGCTGCTGCCCGGTGAATATACGGTCGTGTACCGGAGTAATACAAGAAAGTCGACAGAGAACACCCGGGAGAAAATAGTTCAAATGAAGAGTGGTAAAACATATGTATTGAAAATATGATGCGATTCCGCCTCCATATTGTTTTGGTCTTATTAGCTCTGATGGGTGGCCGTCAGGTTACACAGGCACAAGAGCAGCATACCATCCGCATGCTGATCATTATGGATGCATCACGCAGTATGCTTTCTACCTGGGGTACCACAACTAAATGGACAGCAGCCAAGCAGATACTCATAGAGCTGGTAGATAGTGTGAACACCATTCAAAATGTAGAAACAGCACTTCGGGTCTATGGTCATCAGACGGTGCAAATGGAAAATGATTGCTTCGACTCCAAGCTGGAAGTACCCTTTCGAACCGGCAACGCTTTGCGCTTCAAGAATACCATGAATTATCTTCGACCCAACGGGGTTACCCCTATTGCCTATTCCCTGGAGCAGAGCATTAAGGACTTTGGAGAAGTTAAAGCCAGTCAGCATAACGTAATCGTTCTGATTACAGATGGCGCAGAATCCTGTGGTTCCAATCCTTGCGAAGTTGTGGAGGAGTTGCGGATGAAAGGAGTGGTTATGAAGTCCTATGTTATCGGACTGGGTATAGAAGAAGAAGATTTTTCTCAGTTTGAGTGCATGGGCGACTTCATGAATATCGATAACCCATCCGGTATTGATGATATTCTGGAGCTAACCCTAAAAAAGGTGTTCAATTCAACCACAGTGCGGGTGGATTTACTGGATAGCTATCAAAAAGCCAGCGAAACCGACGTGGTGATGAGTTTTTACGATTCTGAAAACAACAAGGTTAAGTACAACTATTACCATACCATTAATCCATTAGGCAATCCCGATACACTTGCCGTAGATCCAAATGTGAACTACAACATGCAGGTGCATACCTATCCCCCTGTTTGGAAAAATAATATTACTGTCACACCCTTCAAATACAATGTAGTGGAGAAGCCTGCCCCTCAGGGCAGCCTGCGTGTCAAAGTACGGGGTGATTCATTCAAGAGCAGAATAAATTGCGTTGTTTCGAAAGACCAGGACTTTGTGCATGTGCAAAACAGCAATGAAGTGGTGCAATACTTGCTCGGGAATTACAAAATCGAAATTTTAACTTTGCCTGTAATCATTGCTGAAGGGGTAGTTATTGAGCAGAATAAAACTACTACCATTGAGATTCCTGCACCGGGCACTGTAACTTTCCAGCGCTCAGCAGATATTAAGGGTGGAATTTATGCCCCGGATGGCAATGCGTGGACAGAGATTTATGAATTGGCTGGCGATGGTAACAGGGAAACACTGGCCCTGCAACCAGGAACTTATAAAGTGATATACAGATATAAGAATTTGCGTTCCATGTCAGCCACCCAGGAACAGATTTTTGAAGTGGTAAGCGGACGAACATTAACTATAAAACTATAAGCATTGATACAGGTAGACTACTCCAACAAAAAAGACACCCGTTCAGGATTTGGTGCCGGAATGGCAGAATTGGGAAGAACCAATCCCGATGTCGTGGCATTATGCGCTGATCTAATCGGATCCCTCAAGCTGGAAAAATTCATTGAGGAAAACCCGGAGCGCTTTTTCCAGACAGGAATCGCAGAAGCCAATATGATGGGCATTGCTGCCGGGCTTACAATTGGAGGTAAAATTCCCTTTGCCTGTACCTTTGCCAACTTTGCCACAGGTCGCGTCTATGACCAGATCCGTCAGTCTATTGCCTATTCCGGTAAGAATGTGAAAATTGCAGCTTCGCATGCCGGTCTTACCCTTGGCGAAGATGGAGCCACACACCAGATTCTGGAGGATATCGGTTTAATGCAAATGCTTCCCGGCTTTACAGTTATCAATCCATGCGATTACAATCAAACCAAGGCAGCAACGATAGCTGCGGCTGCACACGATGGTCCGGTCTATCTGCGCTTCGGCCGACCTAAATGGCCTGTGTTTACTCCGGAGAATCAGGAATTCACTATTGGAAAGGCCTGGCATATACAGTCGGGGACAGATGTAAGCATTTTCGCTACCGGCCATATGGTGTTGAAGGCAATTGAGGCTGCCGCGCAATTGCAAGATAAAGGTGTTAGTGCAGAGGTGATTAATATTCACACCATTAAACCTTTGGATATTCAAGCCGTCATAGAGAGTGTGCAAAAGACCCGTTGTGCTGTGATTGCTGAGGAACATCAGCGGTTGGGGGGATTGGGAAGCGCTATAGCGCAGGTTACTGCCGAAGGCTGCCCGGTTCCATTGGAGTTTGTTGCTGTGCAGGATTCTTTCGGCGAAAGCGGTACAAGTGATGCTTTGCTGGAAAAATACGGACTCGGAGCAAGCCATGTGACAGCAGCAGCTTTAAAAGTACTCAGCCGAAAATAACGGACAGGACACGGGACGGCACCACACAATATTATGGAGTGGACGGACGACGAAATTCTGGAAGCTTTTAAAAAGCCCCTACAAAAAGAGCAGGCATTTAATCTCCTGGTTTCGAGGTACAGCAAACGTATTTACTGGCATGTCCGCCGCATGGTACAGGAGCATGAAGATGCCAATGACCTTACTCAGGATATCTTCATTAAAATCTGGAACAACCTAAGTGAGTTCAGAGGAGACGCTGGTCTTTATTCCTGGATTTACCGCATTACAGCCAACGAAACACTGAGTTTTTTGCGCAAGCAACAGCGCATACCTGTCCGGCAGCAGGAAGTTCAGGCGGATCCTGTTATGACCGCAGAGCAGGCAATGTCTGCCACTCGCGACAGCCATGCCATCCTGGTGCATTTGGAAGCAGCCATCGCCCAGTTGCCTGACAAACAAAGGCAAGTCTTTATCATGCGCTATTATGACGAATTAAAGTATGAGGAAATTGAACAGATTCTGGGTACTTCCATAGGAGCCTTGAAAGCCAGTTACCACCACGCAGTGAAAAAGATAGCAACTTACCTGCGCAAGATTTAAACCTTTTCATGCCAATAACATCCTATATACAAGATGCAGAAAAAGCCTTCAGATATCAGCGAAGAATTAGAAAAACTGGCGCCCGGTTTATCATCCTTGCTGGAAGATAGTGCGAGGTCGGTACCTGAAGGATATTTCCCCCGGTTGGAGGCTACCATCCAGCAACGGGTGCGGAACGGAAAAGTACGCAGCATCAGAACTTACTTGTATTGGGCAGCTGCAGCTATTTTGCTGGTAACTGTAGGGACTGTTTTTATCCTGAATAGCCGGGAATTGACAGCACCCAGCTTTGAAAAGCAGCTGGCTGCCCTGAATGAAGCAGAACTGCTGACCATCATTGAAAATGAAATAGATGACTTGTCGGCAGAAGAGCTGGTGCTGAATGGGCTGGTGGATGACTACTCTCCCCTGGATGATACACAATTGCTGGAAGCCGCTTATGATGCGGAGGATGATATAGAGGCCGAAACAACTGAATCTGACTTTTTTGATAACAGCCTTCTGGACAGTCTGAGCGAAACAGAATTGCTGGAGCTGCTGGAAGACCCTTTTGGAATATAAAAATGTAGTAATATGAAAAAATTAATTATTTTATGGGTGATGGTTATGTTGACATGGAGCGTCAATGCTCAGCCACATAAGGAAGACGACAGAACCGCAGCACTGCGAATTGCCTTTCTGACTAAGTACCTCGAACTTACCCCGGCGGAGTCGGAGAAATTCTGGCCGGTTTACAATGAAATGCGTGCTGCCGGTAAAGCAGAAATGGATAAGTTCAAGGAACGGCTGGATAAGAAAGATCCGGCAACCATGAGCGATGCGGAGCTGGAACAGCTTTTAAACGCACAATTAGAAAATGAGCAGGCAATGCTGAATATCAAGAAGGCTTATTTGCAAAAATTTAAGACAGTGCTGCCGCTGCAAAAGGTTTGGCAGCTTTCGACAGCGGAAGAAGCATTCCGGCGGGAACTTCTGCAGCATGTCCGGGATCGGAGAGATGGCCCGGGAGCTCCCCCTCCCGGAGAACGCAGGGGCCCGTCAGAGGACCTTAGATATCAACATTAATAGCATAGCGGGCCACTGCCCGCTTTTTTTTACCTTCAAGGCACAATATTTCAAGTACTTTTGTACAATAGATTATGGGATACAATTATAATTCGACGAGAGAGAAGCTCATTATGAAAGAATATGGGCGCAACATCCAGTATCTCGTCCAGATGGCTACAGAAACAGAAGACCGCGAAAAACGAAAAGAGCTGGTGCAGGACATCATCGAGCTGATGGGGATACTTAACCCTGCTTTGCGCAATGTGGAAGACTACCGGCATAAGTTGTGGGATCATATTTTCATGATATCTGACTTCAAACTGGAGGCCGATTCTCCCTATCCGATTCCCGACCGTGAAGCGCTGCGCAGGAAAAACCTGCAGATGACCTACCCCCGGGAAAAGGTACACTTCCGCCACTACGGGAAATATGTGGAAGCGATGATTAGGAAGGCCATTGAGATGGAAGACCCTGACAAAAAAGCTGCTTACACCGAGGTGATCGGTAATTATATGAAACTGGTTTACCAGAACTGGAATCAGGAGAATGTAAGCGATGAGCAGATTCGCATGGACATCGAGTTCCTTTCTAAAGGCCAGTTGCAGCTGGAAGACATGGCCAACCTGGATACTTTGTCCAAAGCCAACCGCACCAAGCAAGGCAGTCAACCGCAACCGGGAACGCAGCAAAGACAGGGCGGTCGTTATCAGCAGAACCGCAACTACAAGCAAGGTAAGAACAGGAACTACAAGCGCAACAGGTAATGGAGGCTTTTGAGATTAAAGGCGGTGCACCTTTGAGTGGATCCATAGTACCACAAGGTGCCAAAAATGAAGCCCTTCAGATTCTATGTGCTGTCTTATTGACAGGAGAAACAGTTGAAATATCCAATATCCCCGATATTCGGGATGTCAATCTACTCATAGACTTGTTAGGAGATCTCGGAGTGGAGGTAAACCGCGTAAGTCGCGATACCTGCATCTTCAAGGCGGCCAATGTGGATATTGATTTTTTGCAATCGGCAGCGTTTAAGGAAAAAAGCAGACGACTGAGAGGTTCCGTGATGATTTTAGGTCCTTTGCTGGCGCGTTTTAAAAAAGCCAGTCTCCCCAAACCCGGAGGAGATAAAATTGGCAGGCGGCGTCTGGATACCCACTTCCTCGGCTTTGAAAAGCTGGGTGCCCGCTTCAATTACGATACCGAAGATGCTTTCTACACCATAGACGCTTCCCACTTGCAGGGTACTTATATCCTGCTGGACGAAGCTTCAGTGACCGGCACTGCCAACATTGTAATGGCAGCAGTGTTGGCTAAAGGCACAACAACCATATATAATGCTGCATGCGAGCCCTATTTGCAGCAGCTCTGTCGGATGCTGGTCCGCATGGGGGCTAAAATCGGCGGCATAGGCAGCAACCTGCTCACCATTGAAGGAGTTGACCAGCTGGGAGGCACTACCCACAGGATGTTGCCGGATATGATTGAAATAGGCAGTTTTATCGGACTGGCTGCCATGACCTCCAGTGAACTCACCATTAAAGATGTTGCCTACGATCAACTGGGATTGATTCCGGATGTATTTGGCAAGCTCGGCATACAAATGGAGCGTCGTGGCGATGATTTATTTATTCCCGCGCAGGCTCATTACGAGATTCAGACCTTTATTGACGGTTCTATCATGACCATTGCTGACGCTCCGTGGCCGGGATTTACCCCCGATTTGCTGAGTATCATACTGGTGGTAGCTACACAGGCCCGAGGCTCTGTTCTGGTACATCAAAAAATGTTTGAAAGCCGGCTCTTCTTCGTAGATAAGCTGATAGATATGGGCGCACAAATCATTTTATGCGATCCCCACCGTGCCACCGTCATCGGATTGGATCGGAAATATGCACTCAGAGGACTGGAAATGAGCTCGCCCGATATCCGGGCAGGTGTTTCCCTGCTTATTGCTGCCCTTTCCGCCAATGGTACCAGCATTATCCGCAATATTGAACAAATTGACAGAGGTTATCAACAGATAGATACGCGTCTGCAAGCATTAGGAGCAAATATCCAACGCATCAGTGCAACCTGAGCCCATCGGGCAGCCGTCATTGATTGAAAAAAAGGGTGAACTTGAAGAGATTTTTCAAATGGGAATGGACGGTTGCCATCTTGGTAATATGCAGCAGTTATTCTTGTAGCACATCGCAGCCGGCTAAAGCAGGCGCCAATATCGGCAATCAGGCACCGGAAATCGTTTGCGACGCTGTAGAGGGTGATTGTGTCCCCCTCTCTTCGCTGAAAGGCCAGTATGTCTTGATAGAATTCTGGTCATCCACTTGCAACTCCTGCAGAGCCGACCACTTTGAAATGGAGCGTTTGTATCTGGATTTTAAGGATAGCAGATTTAAAAACGGTTCCGGCTTTACCATATACAGCATTGCCCTGGAAGACAATGTAAACAACTGGCTCAAAGTGCTGAAAAACGATAGGATGTCATGGCCTCAGCAATTCTGCGATACCCGCAAGTGGGATGCACCTGCGTCCATCGATTACATGGTCAATACCCTGCCCAAGTATTTTCTGCTGGACGGGGATGGCCAAATTATCGAGAAGAATATTTTGATAAGAGACCTCGAAAAACTCCTGGAGCGCTGCGAGATTCGCTAATTGAGTGTCAAATTGGCATATTTAGGTGCTGTGGCAATATTTTTGCTCCTTCGCATTTAATTTATAAATCACAAAAGGTAGGAAAGCATGTCCAAGAAGAAAGAAGCACCTCATGAAGACGAGGTGCAAGAAGCTACAGAAACGGCTCCGAAAATGAATGCGGAGGAGTCTGAAGCAACTGAGCAGGAGGAGGCCATCGAAAAATTGCAGCAGGAACTGGCGGAACAAAAGGAAAAGTTCATTCGGTTGCTGGCCGAATTCGACAACTACAAGCGCCGCACCGCAAAGGAACGCCTGGATATCATTAAGACGGCCGGGCAGGATATAATCAACGATCTGCTTCCTGTCTTAGACGATGTGGAAAGGGCGGATCAGGTTATTACCAAAGCCACAGATATCGATGCCCTCAAGCAGGGTCTTGAACTGATAACCGAAAAACTGCGTCATGTAACAGTACAAAAAGGACTTAAGGCCATGGAGGCGCAAGGGTTGCCCTTTGATGCGGAAACCATGGAAGCAGTGACTGAATTGGATGCAGGGAAAGAAATGAAAGGCAAGGTGGTAGATGTAATAGAGAAGGGCTATACTTTAAATGATAAAATTATCCGCTATTCGAAAGTGGTGGTTGGCAAATGAGGCTGAGGTACAATAATGGCTAAAAAAGATTTTTACGAAATACTAGGTGTAAGTAAGCAAGCTTCTGCTGATGAAATCAAGAAGGCTTACCGGAAAATGGCATTAAAATATCACCCCGATAAAAACCCGGGTGATAAAGCTGCTGAAGAAAAATTCAAGGAGGCAGCTGAAGCATACGATGTCCTGAGCAACGCGGAGAAAAAGCAACGCTACGATCAATTTGGACATGCAGGCATGAGCGGCTCCGGTGGATTTGGCGGTGGTGGCAACATGAATATGGATGACATATTCAGTCAGTTCGGGGATATTTTCGGGGATTCCATTTTCGATTCATTTTTTGGTGGCGGTGGTCGTGGCAGAAGCGGCGGCGGTCAGCGAAGCCGCGGTAAGCGTGGCAGTAATATCCGTATTAAAGTAAAGCTCACACTCGAAGAAATAGCCGATGGCGCCAAGAAAACCATCAAAGTAAAAAAGTATGTGCCATGTGATACCTGCGGAGGCAGTGGGGCAAAAGACAGCAACTCGGTAAGTACCTGTAAAACCTGTGGTGGACAGGGAGCTGTGCGCAGGGTAGCGAATACCATTCTCGGCCAGATGCAGACCACCCAAACCTGTCCCACTTGCAATGGCTCAGGACAAACTATTACCGCGAATTGTACCAAGTGTCATGGTGAAGGACGCGTTTACGGAGAGGATACTATTACCCTCGATATCCCAGCCGGTGTTACAGACGGTGTTGAGCTGTCCATGAGTGGGAAAGGGAATGCAGGTGAGCAGGGCGGACCGAATGGCGATTTGCTTATATCTATTGAGGAAGTACCACACGCTGATTTAAAGCGCGAAGGGCAACATGTATTGTATAATTTATATTTGAATATAGCAGATGCTGCTCTGGGCACACAAGTGGAAGTTCCTTCTATTGGCGGTAAGGTAAGGGTAAAAATACCCGAAGGAACTCAGAGCGGGCATATCATGCGTCTCAAAGGCAAAGGCCTCCCTTCCTTGAATACATATGGCAACGGCGACCAGATCATTCAGGTAAATGTCTGGGTGCCCAGACACCTGAGCAGTGAGGAGAAAAAGATAATGGAGCAATTGCGGAAGTCCGGTAATTTTCAACCCGATGAAGGAGAGACCCGCAAAGAAAAAAGCTTTGTTGATAAGATAAGAGGCATGTTTGGCTGACGTGCAGATTTAAGGGCGGAGCATTTGTCAATACGGTGTTGACTATTAGCTATGCGCTTTTGCCGAAGGGGTGAATTCTGATCTCACTTTCAGTGCAGGAAGTTTATTCTTTTTGTCTTCCGGGACATCTCATTTAATTTGAAAGACATGGTTATGGCAGCTATTCATCACTCGTGCCTTTCAACCCAAAGATTATTCAACCATCTTTTACCGGCAGCAGTCTTGAAATACTTTTCGCGTATGCTGGCGGCATTATAATCGGGCTGTTCTTCCATGAAGAAAATTTCCCAGGGTAGGAAAGCCTTGGTGTATCTGTTTTTCCCTTTATTATGTTCTGCCAATCTTCTGACTGGATCTGCTGATATGCCGACATACACTTCGTCGTTCAAAGTGTTTTTGAGGGCGTAAACGAAAATAGTGGGCATAAAAAAAGCACTCTGGTTTTGGAGTGCATGTTGTGTAGTTTGAGTTAGAGTTATGAGTGCATAGCATTCCAACTCTTTAACTCAGACTTTTTATCAAACCATATAACATCTTTGAAAGTTCGGCGGCACTTCCCATTAGATGTTGAAAGGTTTTATCATCAAGAGTATTTTCATCATGCATAATATCAAAGATAGCAGCACACTCCACGACGGAGCCTCGAGCAATGATGAAAAAATTGCGCTTATCTGGTTTAGTGAAACGTCCTGTGCTTTCAGCGATGTTTAAAGGAATGCTCAAAGCAGCTCTTCTAAGTTGATTGGCTAAAATCCTGTCCTTCGGCATGACTTGTTCCACCAATGGCTTAATTCCCTGTTGGAACAGTTTTGCTTTTTGATACACGAGTAATTTTTCGAAATCGAACATACCTGCCAGATTAACAGGTAGAAGGTGTGTGGTTGGAGTTGGAATTATAAGTGCATAGAACTGTTAACTCAACACTATGCACTCCAACTCTTTAGTAGCCCGTAGGGGAATCGAACCCCTATTTCAAGAATGAAAATCTTACGTCCTAACCGTTAGACGAACGGGCCAGCTTTTTTACTAAAGCGACGGCAAAGATAGATGATTTCCTATTTTTCATAAACATTTCGGGAAAAATTTTCTTAGGTTCTGCAAAGTATAAGCATCTAACCATGTATTTTTGCAGGTATGAACCAAGTTAAAATAGCTATCAACGGCTTCGGCCGAATAGGTCGACTCGTATTTCGCAAGATTTATAACATGGAAGGAATTGATGTAGTGGCCATTAATGACCTCACATCTCCGGCCACGCTGGCTCATTTGTTGAAGTATGACAGTGCCCAGGGCCGCTTTGGTCAGGAAGTTACTGCCACCGACAACAGCATAGTAGTAAACGGCGAAGAAGTGCGGGTATATGCCCAGAAGAACCCAGCCGATATACCATGGAAAAACCATGATGTAGATGTAGTGGTAGAAGCAACAGGCTTCTTTACCAGTGCTGAATCTGCTCAGGCACACATCACAGCCGGTGCCAGAAAAGTGATCATCTCAGCACCTGCTACCGGAGACCTTAAAACTGTGGTTTTCAACGTGAACCACGATATTCTCGATGGCAGTGAAACCATCATTTCATGTGCATCCTGCACTACCAACTGTCTGGCTCCCATGGCGCAGGTGTTACAAAACAACTATGGCATTGAAGTGGGTAGTATGACTACGGTGCACGCTTACACCAATGACCAGAATACATTGGATGCTCCTCATCGCAAAGACGATCTCCGTCGCGCAAGAGCTGCAGCTGCCAATATCATTCCGAACTCTACAGGAGCTGCCAAGGCAATCGGTCTGGTACTACCTGAGTTGAAAGGTAAGCTGGACGGTGGTGCACAGCGGGTTCCTGTTATTACAGGTTCGCTGACAGAACTGACTGTGGTGTTGAACAAAAAAGTAACCGCAGATGAAATCAATGCTGCGATGAAAGCAGCTTCCAACGAGAGCTTTGGCTACACCGAAGAGCCCATTGTGAGCAGCGATGTAATCGGTATGAGCTTTGGTTCTCTGTTTGATGCTACCCAAACCAAAGTAGTAACAGTGGGAGATAAGCAACTGGTTAAAACGGTTAGCTGGTACGATAATGAAATGAGCTATGTAAGCCAGCTGGTGCGGACAATGCGCCATATTGCCGGATTGTAATATCATTTTTCATCTAGCCGGGTAGCCCTGACTGCCCGGTTTATAACCTGCTTATGCAAACAGTTAACGATTTTGATTTTAACGGAAAGAAAGCACTTATCCGGGTTGATTTTAATGTCCCATTAGACAAGGAAACACTTGCCGTTACAGATGACAACCGCCTGAGAGCTGCCTTGCCCACCATCCGAAAAATTCTGGAAGATGGCGGTTCGGTAATTTTAATGTCGCATCTAGGTAGGCCCAAAGAGGGTCCTGAAGACCGTTTTTCCATGCGCCATGTTATCGGTCGATTGTCTGACTTACTCCACCTGCCTGTTCAATTTGCCGAGAATTGCATCGGAACTGTTGCCCAGCAGGCTGCAGCTGCACTTCAGCCGGGAGAGGTCCTCTTACTTGAGAACCTTCGCTTCCACAAGGAAGAGACCAAAGGTGATGTAGCTTTTGCCGAACAGCTTGCTGCACTGGGAGATGTATATGTAAATGATGCCTTTGGAACTGCTCATCGCGCGCATGCTTCTACCACTATTATTGCACAATTTTTTGATCAGAAGCACAAAATGGCAGGATTGCTGATGGCGGGTGAAGTTACTGCAGGTACCAAGGTCTTGCATCATGCTGATAAGCCTTTTACCGCCATCATTGGTGGTGCCAAGGTGAGCGATAAGATTATGATTCTGGAGAAACTGCTGGACATAGCTGATAATATTATCATTGGAGGTGGAATGGCCTACACTTTTTACAAGGCCAAAGGTGGGAACATAGGAGCTTCGCTTTGTGAAGAGGATCGACTGGAAACAGCAAAGTCCTTGCTGGAGAAAGCTGCAGCAAAAGGTGTGAGCGTTTACCTGCCGGAGGACAGTATTGTGGCTGATGCTTTCAGTGCAGATGCTCAAACCCAGACTACTGCCAGTGATGCTATTCCTGAAGGTTGGATGGGCCTGGACATTGGGCCTGCCGCTCTGCGGGAATACCTGGTTGTCATTGCCCAGTCTATGACCATTATGTGGAATGGCCCCATGGGGGTCTTTGAAATGGAGGCGTTCAGCAAAGGAACTATAGAGGTGGCTCAGGCAATAGCACGTGCGACCGCTCAGGGTGCCTACTCGCTGGTAGGAGGAGGAGATTCTGTCGCTGCCGTAAACAAATTCCACCTTGCCGATAAGGTGAGTTACGTTTCAACAGGCGGCGGCGCCATGCTGGAATTCTTTGAGGGCAAGGAATTACCAGGTGTAGCAGCATTATCCTGATTACAAGCTTATTACTTTATTTAGGCGAAGCAGAAGCTTCGCCTTTTTTTATGCCTGAACCTGCCACAGGTCGCTATTCAGGCATTTGAGGTGGGTGGTCGTCGTGGCCAACTTCCTTTATTCCTTTCTGCAAAGCAGTGCCCATCCTCGATTAATGGCGCTTATCAACAGCCTTTCATTTCAGTAATACACAATTGCATGTCCGATTAGGAAGGTCTTCGGCGACTTTTTCTACTATATCCACAGCTGGAAAGGGTGGATGTGCATTATTTGTGAATAATTTTTAGTGGGTAAAAGTGGGAGAAAGTGGGAGGAAATGGAATTTTACCCCTAGATTTACGTTACATTTCCACTACAAACCAAAATATGTCGGGTTTACTAGGCGAATTTGAAGTTAACATGGATCCCAAGGGTCGGCTAAAGGTGCCTTCTGCGCTGATCAAGCAATTGTCAGCAGAAGACAATGCCCGCTTTGTGATTACCCGTGGCTTTGAGAAATGCCTGGTCTTGTATCCTTTCAGTGAATGGCAGAAGGTGAGTGCGCGGCTCAATGGATTGAACATGTTCGTGAAAAAGAACCGTGACTTTGTACGCTACTTCATGAGTGGTGCCACAGAATTGACGCTCGACAGCAGCGAAAGGGTATTGGTACCGAAGCCATTGCAGGCCTATGCGGGTATTACCAAAGAGATTGTACTATCTGCTTTCCAGGGTAAGGTGGAAATATGGGATAAGGATCAATATACTTCGGTTATTGATATGCAATCCGATGATTTTGCAGGGTTGGCTGAAGAAGTAATGGGCGATACTCCTGATGAGTGACGCCTTTCACATACCCGTTCTTTTACATGAAAGCGTTGATGCGTTGCTGGTGGAAAAAACCGGTGTGTTTGTCGATGTAACGTTCGGAGGTGGCGGTCACACGCGCCATATTCTTGATAAAATCAATGGAGATAGTAGAGTAATTGCCTTTGATCGCGATCCGATAGTGCAGCAACATCTACCTGACGATCCAAGATTTACACTCGTCCCATGGAATTACAGGCATATGAAGCGGATGTTACGGGTGGCAGGAATTAGCGGTGTGCAGGGAATACTGGCAGACCTCGGAGTCTCGAGCCACCAATTCGATGCAGGCGAGAGAGGTTTCTCTTTCAGGAATGATGCACCGTTGGATATGCGCATGAATCCAGAAGCACATGTTCACGCCGGACATATTTTATCTAGTGCAAGTGCAGCCGATTTACAGCAGATTTTTAGTGATTACGCTGAACTGAGAAATGCCCGGCAGCTGGCTATGGAAATTGTAGCATCGCGGGAACTGATGCCTATCCGCACGACGGGCGATCTGATGACGATAGCCGAGAAAGTTATGAAAGGAGAGCGGCATAAGTACCTCGCGCAGGTTTTTCAGGCACTGCGGATTGCTGTGAATGATGAGCTGGAATCGTTGAAGGAGATGCTGCGGGATGCGGCAGATGTGTTATCGCCCGGCGGAAGGTTGGTCGTGATCACCTACCATTCCCTGGAAGACAGGTTGGTAAAGGCGGCATTTAGAAATGAATCGACGCAGGATGATATAACTAATATGACAGGTCAGCGAGAAGCATTGTACAAAGTCATAACAAAGAAACCCATTCTTCCGGGTAAGGAAGAGATGAAAAGAAACTCGCGTGCCACAAGTGCCAAGTTGCGGGTAGCGGAACGAATATAATTTTTAAACCATGAGTGAAGGAAATAAAACAGGTAAGAAGAAAAGAGCAGCATCTCTGTCGTCTTTGATGCGCAATCTGGATGGTGTTTCCTTTCTAAAGCTGGAATGGATCAATGCCAATATCCCATTCTTACTTTTCGCAATGTTTTTATGCATTGTTTACATATGGAATAATCACAGAGGTGTTCGCATGGTGCGTGAACTGAGGAATACGGAAGAGGATATGACAGAAGTGATGTGGAACTACAACAGTATGAAAGATGAACTCACCCGAAGCAGCAGACAGAGCAAGGTTGCAGAAAGGGTGCAGGACCAGCAAATGTATGAATTAACCAATCCGCCATATACCATTATTGATAAATGACCGAGGTTAAGAAGGACATATTATGGAGGTTGTACCTCACGTTTACCTTACTCATTATTTTGGGTCTTGCCATCGTTGTGCAGATTGCCAAGGTGCAGTATGTGCAGGGGGACGAGTACCGCGCCATGGCTGATGATGCCCAGCTCGACTATAAAGTCATTCCGGCGAAACGGGGAAATATTTATGCGCAGGGTGGCGATCTCTTGGCTGCATCTTTTCCCTACTATATCATCAGCATGGATCCTACAGTAGTAGCGTCAGATTTATTCCGTTCCGGAATTGACTCGCTTGCATGGGGTTTGTCAGAGGTGCTGGGGGATCATCCTGCATCCTGGTATAAGCAAAAGATTGTTACTGCCAGGAACAACAAGCGGCAGTATCTCATATTGCATAAAAAAGTTTCTGTTCCTCAATTGATTCGCCTGCGCGAATTACCCATATTCAGAGAGGGGCGCTATAGGGGTGGATTTATGTACACTAAGACAGAGCGCAGGGAGCGCCCTTATGGAAGTCTCGCCAGCCGAACTGTCGGATATGCACGCGAAGGAACCAATGTTGGTATCGAAGGCGCTTTTGATGAAGAGCTTGCAGGTACGCCTGGAAGACAATTGATGCGGAAAGTATCAGGCGGTGTGTGGATGCCCGTGAGCGATGAGACAGAGGTAGAGCCGCATGATGGCCTGGACCTCATTACCACCATAGATGTCAATATTCAGGATATCACTGAGAATGCACTTCGCAGAACATTGGAGAAAAATGGAGCGGACTGGGGTACAGCAGTAGTGATGGAGGTAAGGACGGGTAAGGTTCGTGCTATAAGTAATCTGACTCGCCAGCAATCCGGGAACTATGAAGAAGTGCTCAACTATGCGGTGGCTGAACGCGTAGAACCCGGTTCCACATTCAAATTATTTTCGCTGCTTGCATTACTGGAAGATAACTACGTTTCCATCAATGACAGTGTAGATCTTAATCAGGGTCAGATTCAGTATTATAAGCGCACTATGTGGGATAGTGAAGGTGCCCACCACTACAATAATGTTACTGTAAAAACAGCATTTGCAAAATCTTCCAACGTCGGTATATCAAGGCTGGTCAATCAATTTTACACCAAAACACCAGAGCGTTACCTCGAACACCTCAGTGCAACAGGCATAGATAAGCCTACAGGAATTGCCATTCAGGGGGAGCCTGCTCCTATCTTCAAAAAGGATCCGTCTGCTCGTGACTGGTATGGTACCACGCTTCCATGGATGAGTGTGGGATATGAATTACAGGTAACACCACTGCAAATGCTGAACTTCTACAATGCAGTTGCCAATGGGGGCAGACTGATGCAGCCCATGCTTGTGGAAGGAACTTCTCAGTATGGCCGAATTATAGACAAATATGATCCGGTAGTATTAAAAGAAAGTATATGTAGTGAAAAGACCCTATTACAGCTGCAGCAAAGCATGTTAGCTGTGGTGGACAGCGGCACAGCCAGAAGTTTGTGGAATGAGCACTATGGTATTGCAGGAAAAACAGGTACCGCACAAAAGCTGGTGAATGGAACTTATGCATCGGGACAGTACCTGGCCAGCTTTATCGGCTACTTCCCGGCAGAATCACCCCGCTATTCTATCATGGTGATGGTGAGCAATCCTACCAATGGTATCTATTACGGTGGATCAGTGGCAGGTCCGGTGTTTAGGGAGATTGCAGACAAAGTTTATTCTCATCACCTGCAAATAATTGAACCCGTCAACAGTAATGACTCGCTGTTACTGGGTATGGATGTTCGCTCCAAAGGATATGGTAATGATTATCGTACCATTTTCGATTGGTTTCATATTGATGTACCTGATAATGCTGCCGGCGATTGGTGGTTGGTAGATCTCCAGCATTCGAAAGCAGACGTAGATGATATTGTCATTCATGAACAAACCATGCCATCGGTAAAAGGCATGGGCGCAAGAGATGCCATATTCTTATTGGAAAGCCAGGGGCTTAAAGTTCAGGTAAGTGGTGTAGGAAAAGTAGTTTATCAGTCTGTGGCTCCCGGTGCAGCAACGTACAAAGGGGCACAGGTGCAAATACGACTCGGATGAAAAAGTTGCACCACATATTAAAAGAGGTGGAACTGGTGAGGTTCATGGGTGATGCTGAAATCCTGATAAAAGGGATTACAGCCGATTCCCGTGCAGTGGAACCTGGGTTTCTTTTCGTAGCGGTAAGAGGAACACAACACGATGGCCACCATTTTATTGACATGGCAATCCAAGCCGGTGCAGCAGCAGTTGTTCTGGAATATGTACCGTCTGGTTTAGACTCTTTAGCTACTTATGTTGAAGTAAAGAATGCTGCTCAGGCATTGGGCTTGTTAAGTTCTGCATTTTACGATCATCCTTCCAGGCGCTTGCAATTGGTAGGGATCACGGGTACCAATGGTAAGACTACCACTGCCACCCTGAGTTATGAGCTTTTCAGGGCACTGGGATATGGGGTCGGGCTCATTTCCACTATCGAAAATAAAATTGATGGAACGGTAATTCCTTCTACCCACACGACGCCTGATCCTGTGCAGCTCAACCAATTGTTGGCAAGCATGGTAACTGCAGGTTGTACTTACGCATTTATGGAGGTGAGTTCGCATGCGGCGCACCAGCAGCGAATTGCAGGACTACATTTTACAGTTGCTGTTTTTACAAATATTACGCATGACCATCTGGATTATCATAAGACATTCGATAAGTACATAGCGGCTAAGAAAATGTTTTTTGATGGATTGTCGGCAGATGCGCATGCATTGATCAATAATGATGATGTACATAGCAGTGTGATGGTACAGAATACCAATGCCGAAGTGCACACTTACGGAGTTAAATCGGATGGAGATTTCACTACGCGTATCATCAATAATAGCATTGATGGGTTGCAATTGCGCATAGACGGTAATGAGTTACACACTCCTATGCGAGGCGCTTTCAATGCCTGGAATTTAACTGCTGTGTATGGCACTGCTATTTTACTCAGACAGGATAAGGATGCTGTACTGACTGCAATCAGTGGTCTGGGTAAAGTTCCCGGCAGGTTGGAAGTAGTGCAGTTATCGCCGGGTGGAATAACCGGGGTAGTAGATTATGCGCATACGCCGGACGCTGTTGAGCAGGTGCTCACCACTTTGCGCGATATGCTGGTTCCGGGAAAGCATATCGTGACTGTAATAGGTTGTGGTGGCAATCGCGATAAGGCAAAGCGACCGGTAATGGCCAAAACTGCCGCGAAGTACAGCGATAAGGTGGTGCTGACATCTGACAATCCCAGAGATGAGGAACCGGAAATGATAATCCGCGAAATGGAAGAAGGACTTTCTGCTGAAATGAAGCATAAGACCCTGTCAATTGTGAATAGGAAAGAGGCTATTCGCACGGCCATTCATATGGCGGCAAAGGGCGATGTGGTCTTAGTTGCCGGCAAGGGACATGAATTGTACCAGGAAATCAAGGGGGTGAAGTACCCATTCAACGATAAAGAAATTATTACGGAAACCCTGAAAAATATAACAGGCTAATGCTGTATTATCTATTTACATGGCTGGAACGTGAATTTAATATACCGGGTGCGGGTCTGTTCGAATACCTCTCCTTCAGAGCGGCGATGGCTATCCTGTTCTCGCTTATTATTTCAATCATTTTTGGTAAGCGCATTATACTTTACCTGCAGAAGCAGCAGATTGGTGAATCTATCAGGGATCTTGGACTGGAAGGTCAGTTAAGCAAAAAAGGAACGCCTACGATGGGTGGTGTTATTATTCTAATAGCGCTGTTGATTCCTACTATTCTCTTTGCAGACATCCTGAACATATATATAATATTGATGATAGTTGTAACCGTCTGGATGGGCGGTATCGGATTTCTCGATGATTACATCAAAGTATTCCGCAAGAATAAGGAAGGGCTGCGCGCCAAATTCAAACTCATGGGTCAGGTGGGACTGGCACTTATAGTCGGACTTGTGCTCTATTTATCCGATGACATCAAGTTGCGTGATTTCGATAAGATATATGTGTATGAAGTTGAAAACGGAATGCCTGTGGGTAAGCCGATTGAAAGCTATGATGCCAATGGTGTAAGACTGGATGGCGAAGGGATGCTCGATGCCAGCGGAGAAAGGTTCTTATCGCACGATACGCGGTCTACCATTTCTACTATTCCTTTTATTAAGAATAATGAGTTTGATTATGAGTGGCTGGTAGGCTGGGCTGGGAAGGGTATGCAGCGTTGGCTTTTTCCAATACTTTACCTGTTTATAATTGTAATCATAATAACGGCAGTATCCAATGGAGCCAACTTAACGGATGGTCTGGATGGGTTGGCTGCAGGTACATCATCCATAGTTGTATTCACCTTGCTGATATTTTCATACGTAGCAGGTAACGTATTACTGGCAGACTACCTGAATATCATGTACATACCCAACTCAGGAGAGTTGGTTGTATTCAGTGCAGCCTTCATCGGAGCCTGCGTTGGTTTTCTCTGGTACAATGCTTATCCGGCCCAGGTATTTATGGGTGATACGGGAAGTCTTGCCATAGGAGGAATCATTGCCTCACTGGCTTTGCTCATCAGAAAGGAATTACTGATACCCGTGCTGTGTGGAATTTTTCTCATGGAAAACCTGAGTGTCGTCATGCAGGTATCTTATTTCAAATACACCAAAAGGAAATATGGTGAGGGCAGAAGGATATTTAAAATGTCGCCACTGCACCATCATTTTCAGAAAGCAGGAATGCACGAAACCAAGATTGTTGCAAGGTTCTGGATTGTAGGGGTGTTTCTCGCCATCATCACAATCGTTACGCTGAAAGTAAGGTAAATGGGACAACGGGCAGTCATATTAGGCGGTGGTGAAAGCGGTGTTGGTGCTGCGCGATTGGCGTTGCGCAAAGGATACGACGTTTTCGTAAGCGATAGCAAGCAGCTGTCATCCAAATATGCGGGCATACTGGAAGGGGAAGGGATAGAATGGGAAGAAGGGGGACATACCATGGAGCGTGTTTTAGCTGCCGATTTGATTATTAAAAGTCCGGGAATCCCTGATACCACTCCTTTGATGCAGAAGGTTATTGCTGCTGGTATTGAATACTATGGTGAGATTGAGTTCGCTTACAGATTCTGTCCTGGAAGAATTATTGCCATAACAGGAAGCAATGGCAAAACCACCACCACCAACTGGATCTATCATATCCTTAAAAAGGCGGGATTGAATGTCGCCATGGGTGGTAATGTGGGTATCAGTTTCGCAGGATTACTGGCGGATGGGGATAATGATTGGTATGTACTGGAAGTAAGCAGTTTTCAGCTGGATGATATCCGCACATTCAGGCCTTTCATCGGGATTTTATTAAATATTACACCAGACCATCTCGACCGGTACAACTATCAGTTGTCAAATTACGTGGCAGCGAAATTCAGAATCACAGAGAATCAGCAAAAGGATGATTATTTCATCTATAATGCCGATGATCCCATCTTGTTGAACGGACTGCAACAGCATCTTTCGACAGCTACCCCGCTTACATTTTCCATCCACAATGTTCCTGCAGAAGGTGCATGGTGGGATGACAAAAATATTTTTTTTCAATTCAACCAAAATACATTTACTATGACCATCAGTGAACTCGCATTGCAGGGAAAGCACAACCGTTACAATTCAATGGCAGCGGCAATATCCGGACACGTTCTGGATATTAAGAAAGAAAGTATCAGAGAAAGTCTGATGGATTTTTCCGGCCTGGAACATCGGTTAGAGCATGTTGCTAAAGTACATGGTATCAACTTTATCAACGATTCAAAAGCTACCAATGTGAATTCTACCTGGTACGCACTTGAAAGCATGAATGATCCTGTTATCTGGATTGCGGGAGGTGTGGACAAAGGCAATGACTACTCGGAGTTGACTGAGCTGGTTCGCAAGAAGGTTAAGGCAATTGTTTGTCTGGGCAAAGACAACAGGAAACTGCAGGAATCTTTTTCAAAGCTGGTGGATATAATGGTTACTACCGATAGCATGCAAGATGCTGTAGACATGGCTTATCGCCTCGGTGCAAATGGTGACACAGTATTGCTGTCTCCTGCCTGCGCCAGCTTTGACCTGTTTGAAAACTATGAAGAGAGAGGTAATATGTTCAAGCAACTGGTAAAGGAGCTGTAAGCATTTAACAATGGGAAACGCCATCCAATATATTACCAAGAAATTAGGAGGTGACCGCTACATCTGGCTGGTGGTGCTGGGGCTTTCGCTCTTCAGTATTCTGGCTGTGTACAGCTCTACCGGTTCGCTTTCGTTTAAGGAACAGAGTGGTAATACCGAATACTATGTCATGAAACATACTGCCATCCTGATGATGGGTGTGGGAATGATGTACCTGGCTCACCTGATCCCTTACCGATACTATTCGCGTATCTCACAAATTTTACTTTGGATTTCAGTACCCTTGCTGATATATACACTTTTTTTTGGTGTGAATTTAAATGACGCTTCTCGTTGGATTGTCCTGCCTGTCATTAATCTCACCTTTCAGACGAGTGATTTGGCACGTTTTGCGTTGATTATGTATACTGCACGACTACTATCTAAGAAGCAACATCAGATAGATAGTTTCAAGGAAGCTTTCGTCCCTGTGATATTGCCTGTGATTATTGTGTGCGCTTTAATTTTTCCTGCCAACCTTTCCACCGCAGCCATACTTTTCTTTACCTGTATGTTGTTGATGTTTGTGGGCCGGGTAAATTTCAAATACATCGCGCTCACCTTTCTCTCGGGAGTGATACTCATCGCGGCCATTATCGGCTTGTCTTACGTTTTACCTGATATTGGACGACTGGACACATGGAAGAACCGGGTGGAGTCTTTCGTAGATGAGAACAGGGAAGAACCCGATCAGGTGCGCTATGCAAAAATTGCCGTGGCCAAGGGAGGGGTAATCGGACAGGGACCCGGTAATAGTACCCAGCGTCATTTCCTTCCGCATGCCTATTCCGATTTTATCTATGCAGTCATTATTGAAGAATATGGTATGCTGGGTGGTATTGTGATTATCGTGCTTTTCCTCGTGTTGTTGTACCGATGCATTAGAATCGTTGTCTATGCACCGACCAGTTTCGGAGCACTGTTAGCCATAGGTCTGGGTTTAAGTTTAACTATTCAGGCGCTCGTGAATATGGGGGTGGCCACAAGTCTGCTGCCCGTAACCGGATTAACACTTCCCCTTATCAGTATGGGAGGGACATCCTTGTGGTTTACGAGTATGTCATTCGGGATTATTCTAAGCGTGAGCAGACAAATTGAAATGAACGAATTACAAAAGGCGGGACAACTGCCGGAAGATGAACAAGCTATTGCAATTGAATAAGTCATATAAAATATTAGTAAGTGGTGGCGGCACCGGAGGACATATCTTCCCGGCTATTGCTATCGCCAATGAAATCCGACTTCGGTATCCGGAAAGTCAGTTCCTGTTTGTGGGTGCAAAGCATAAGATGGAGATGGAGAAAGTACCTGCAGCAGGATATCCGATAGAGGGCTTGTGGATCAGTGGTTTTCAGCGGAGTTTCAATATGAGTAATCTCGCTTTCCCATTTAAGCTCCTGCATAGTTATTTCAAAGCGGGTAGCATTGTTAGAAAATTTAAGCCACATATTGCCATCGGAACCGGCGGTTATGCCAGCGGTCCCGCACTGAATGCTGCAATGCGCAATGGAATTCCGGGTATCGTGCAGGAGCAGAATTCCTATCCTGGTGTAACCAACAGGATTCTGGCCAGAAAAGCAGAAAAGGTATTTGTGGCTTATGCTAATATGGAGCATTTCTTTCCGAGTGGCAAAACGGTTATGTCGGGGAATCCAGTACGCAGAGAAATTATCGATAATACCGTGACGCAGGAGGAGGGAAAGAAACACTTTAAAATTCCCAATCATAAGAAGGTGGTATTGATTGTTGGGGGAAGTCTGGGTGCCCGCACCTTCAACGAATGTATGCTGCGAGATTTGAATCGCATACGGCAGGAAGAAATTCATGTGATATGGCAGACCGGCAAACTCATGGCAGACCAATGCAGAAAGCAGGCAAGTGGCATGGACAATGTAACGGTTACTGAATTCATTCCCGATATGGCTAAAGCATATGCAGCTGCAGATGTCATTGTTTCCAGGGCAGGAGCTATCGCTATTTCTGAATTATGTGTAGTTGGAAAGCCTGTTATTCTGGTGCCCTTTCCATATGCTGCCGAAGACCATCAAACCAGCAATGCCCGGTCATTGGAAAATGCTGGAGCAGCTATTCATATCAGCGACGCCAACGCCGCTACTCAGCTCATTAATACTATGTTGCAGTTGACGCGCGATCAGGAAAAACAGGAACAGCTTTCCAAGTCTATCCGGAAACTTGCGGTAACAGATGCTGCGGTAAGGATTGTAGACGAGATAGAAAAAATATTAAAAATTAAAGAAGATGAATAACCGGCCTTCCAACGTATATCTCATTGGAATCGGGGGCATCGGAATGAGTGCCCTGGCCAGGTATTTTCAATATCAAGGTGCCCGTGTAAGTGGGTACGACAAGACACCGACACCTCTTACCAGTCAATTGATACTGGAGGGTATGATTATCCACTTTGATGATGATATCGAACAAATAGATAAGCAGGCAGAGCTGGTCATTTATACGCCAGCCATTCCGTCGACCCACAAGGGATTATTATACTATAAGGAAAATGGGTATCAGCTTAAAAAGCGAAGTCAGGTATTAGGAGATTTATCCAAGGACTACTTTACAATTGCAGTTGCAGGCTCTCACGGTAAAACCACCACCAGCGCAATGATTGCCTGGATGCTCAAGCATAGTGGATATGATTGCACTGCATTTCTGGGAGGTATCAGCATCAATTTCGCATCCAATTTTGTAGCAGGCGACAATAAGGTAATGGTAGTGGAGGCTGATGAGTTTGATCGTTCCTTCCATACACTGCATCCCAACGTGGCTGTAGTAACAGCAATTGACAGCGATCACCTTGAAATTTATGGCACACGCGAAGAACTTGTAAAGAATTTTGTACAGTTTGCCGGGCAGGTACAGAATGATGGCAGACTGATCCATCAAAGTAAATTAGACTGCTTCGATGACCTGTCTCTGGAACGTTGGTCGTACAGTCTTACAGATGAAAATGCCGACTACACTGCGACGCACTACACAGTGGATATTACGGGCAGTCGTATGCATCTCAAGCGCGGAGGGGAAATACAACTTTCTTATCCGGGTATACACAATCTTGAGAACGCACTGGCAGCTATAGCCGTGGGTACACATCTGGGTATTGATGCAACCAAGATAGCAGCTGCCATGGCCACTTTTTCGGGTATTCGCCGCAGATTCGAAATTGCCTGGAGAAGCGAGGAGATGGTATTGATTGATGACTATGCACATCATCCTGAGGAGATTCGCATGTTCCTGAAGAGTGTTCGGGAAATCTATCCCGGCAAAAAGATAACAGTCGTATTTCAACCGCATCTTTTTACGAGAACGAGAGACCTGGCTATGGACTTTGCAGCAGCTCTGGATCAGGCCGATGAAACGCTGTTATTGCCCATATATCCGGCACGGGAGGCTCCTATAGAGGGAGTGGAAAGTCAAATAATTGCAGGCAAAATGCTGGGTAATGTCCGTACGCTTAGCAAAGAAGAATTGTTGGATTACGTTGGCAACACCACACCTGAAATACTATGCATGGTAGGTGCCGGGGATATTGATCAGGAAGTTTTTAAGGTAAAGTCAATATTGGAAAATAGAAAATGAAACTCAAATCTTCCATACGACGCACATTGGCCAGTACAGGCATGGTTATTCTGGCTTTGGCATTGCTGGCCTGGACCCTCAATAATGCGGGCAGGCAGGAGGATAAGGTGTGCAATGAAGTGCTGATAGAACTGGGCGATAGTGATGCACCTACATTCATGGATGTAACAGACGTAAAGAATATTCTTTACAAATCTGTTCAGGATTCCCTGATGCGTAAACGGATAACAGATCTGCCGGTACATGCCATTGAAACGGCATTCCAAACGAACCCCTATGTGGAAGAAGCCAGAGTCTTTATTGACATGGATAACAACTTGCATATTGAAATACAACAACGCGAGCCTATTGCAAGGATTATCAACAAGTATAATGTGCATTATTACATTGATGATAACGCTAATAAGATACCCGTTAATAATAAATTTACATGTCGTGTACCCGTCATATCCGGCAATATAGAAGAAGGACCGGAAGGTGGTCAGGCAATTCAAACAGAACAACTAAAAAAAGCATACGAAATAGTGTCATATATGCTGGGTGAAGATATGTGGGAGGCTCAATTGGAACAGTTGTTTATCAATCAGGAGGGACAGGTTGTTTTGGTGCCCAAGGTGGGTGATCACACGGTTTTACTGGGAGATCTCCATGCCATAGATATAGCACAGCAATTAGAAAAACTGGAAGTTTTTTACAAAGAAGGGCTTAGTTATGTGGGGTGGGATACCTATGCAACAATTGATCTATCATATAGTGATCAGGTAGTATGTACGAAAAAAACAGCGCAATGAATAACGAAAACAACAGGATTGTAACCGGGCTGGACATTGGAACAACCAAGATATGCGTCATTGTCGGTAGGTTGAATGAGCACAACAAGATAGAGGTGCTCGGGGTAGGCAAGGCAGATTCCTTTGGTGTGATGAGAGGAGTGGTAGCCAACATCGATAAAACAGTTGATGCCATCAAGCAGGCTGTAAAAGATGCAGAAGCTAAATCTGGTGTGGAGATCAGAGATGTGTATGTCGGTATTGCAGGGCAACACATCCGCAGCCTGCAGCACCGCGATATCCTAACGCGCGAAGATGTGGAAACAGAAATCAGCAGGGAAGATGTTCACAGGCTGATCGATAACATGCACAAGTTGGTACTTCCTCCCGGCGATCGCATTATTCATGTGCTGCCTCAGGAATTTATTGTAGACCACGAACCCAATATTAAAGATCCGGTGGGTATGTGCGGAGTGCGCCTCGAAGCGAACTTCCATATCATTACCGGTCAGATTGCTGCTGCCAAGAATATTTTCAAATGCGTGGAGAAGGCAGGACTTAGGGCACTGGATTTGGTGCTCGAGCCGCTGGCATCTGCGGCATCTGTGCTGACAGACGAAGAAAGAGAAGCAGGCGTCGCTTTGGTGGACATAGGAGGTGGGACTACCGACATTGCTATTTTCCAGGATGGAATCATCCGCCATACCAGCGTAATCCCACTGGGAGGTAACATCATTACCGAGGATATCAAAGAGGGTTGTCTGATTATGAGCAATCAGGCCGAAGCATTGAAGGTTAAGTTTGGTTCGGCACTGGCTACTGAAACCCGGGACAATGAGATTGTTTCCATTCCCGGGATTCGCGGTCGTGAGCCCAAAGAAATAAAAGTGGAGAATCTGGCCAGAATTATCCAGGCGAGAATGGAGGAGATACTGGAACACGTATACTACGAAATCAAAGCCAGCGGATATGCTAAGAAACTAATAGGAGGTATAGTAGTAACCGGTGGGGGTTCCAAATTGAAACACCTTAAACAGCTGGTGGAATATGTAACTGGAATGGATACAAAAATTGGGTATCCAACGGAACATCTTACCAAATCGAAATTTCAGGA
>ERZ888423.14-NODE-14-length-144006-cov-9.032893_pt1 | contig 144006 bp, 142 predicted proteins | sample MGYA00520523_ERZ888423 | MGnify/ENA primary metagenome ERZ888423 (study PRJEB32303, sample SAMEA104408611) | aquatic metagenome | biome: Brackish water; feature: Pelagic; material: water | place: Baltic Sea | collected 2014-06-08T10:24:00 | depth 30,27 m ...
GGTATACGCCCTCGTAGGTGACGTGCGCCATCGACGGGTCGAAGAACAGGGTCAGGTAGACGCCGGTGAGCAGCAGGATGATGAAGCTGTACAGAGCGACCTCACCCAGCAGGAACGACCAGTGAGTGGGGAAGACCTTGTTCAGCTGGCGGCGCAACGCCGCCGACGGGTGGTATCGCGAGTCGATATTGTCGGCAGCCTTATCGAGGCGGTCGGCGACGCTATTGCTCATGATCTGCGCTCCCAGAATGCCGGTCCTACGGGTTCGATGAAGTCGCCGTTGGCGACCAGATAGCCGTCCTTGTCGATAGTAATCGGAAGTTGGGCCAAGGCGCGGGCTGCCGGTCCGAAGATGGGCCGCGCGAAGTGCAGCGCATCGAACTGCGACTGGTGGCAGGGGCACAGGATGCGATAGGTCTGCTGCTCGTACAGCGAGGACGGGCATCCCAGGTGTGAGCACACCTTGGTGTAGGCGAACAGCTCACCGAAGTTGAAGCTCTCCTGACCCTGGCGCTTGACGACGCGGGGCATGTCGACCGGCTTGATGCGGATCAGCATGACCGGGTTGCGGACACCGAACGAGATGTGGGTGAGCCGTTCATGGGACTCCACCGTGGTGCCGTCGCCGTCCTCCTCGCGCCAGGGGAACACCGTCTCCATGCCGCCGGCGTCGATGTCCTCCGGGCGCATCTTGATGAACGGCGATTCGCCGGGCCGTCCGGTTGCCCGGCCGAGGTAGATGGTCTCGCCGTTGTACCGGGGCGTCCAGTCCGACGTCCACAGCACGGCCTTCGGGCCGTCGGCGGTGGGCACCACCGGTTTCCACGGGTTCTTGATGATGCCGCCGAGTGCGGCGACCAGGGTTCCGACACCGAACGCGCCGAGACCGATACCGGCCGCCATCCCGATCATCTTGCGGCGCTTGATCGTCGAACTGTCGAATGCGTCGACCAGGGTTGCGGCCGAGGTCTTGCGATCAATCTCCGGGGAACGCCCGTCGTGGCGGTCCTGGATCGAGATCTCCTCGGGGATGAACCGCTTCTGGTAGAGAACCGCGCCGACACCGATCGCCAGGATGGACAGACCGAAAGTGATCCCGTACATCGGGGTCGCCCAGGAGTACAGCAGGTTGCCCTTGACGCCGTAGGGCTTGTACTCCCACGGCCAGAACAGGAAAACCAGGAGCAGCAGTAGGCCCATCACGCCGCCGAACAGCAGCCAGAACGCCACCAGGCGTTCGGACCGCTTCTCGGCGCGGGTGCCGGGAACCGGCCAGCGGTCTTCCTTGAAGACCGTATCGACACCGTCCATCCGACCACCGAGGGCGGCGAGTTCGGACTCCGACATCGCGGAGAGGTTTTCGCCCTGCGGATTACTCGACTCACTCATGACCGTGCCCCGATCCACATCGCGACCCCGATGGCGGCCACGATTCCGATGATGAAGATTGCCATGCCCTCAGGTGCCGGACCGAAACCGCCGAGGCCGTAGCCGCCCGGATTCATCGTCTCCGCTGACGACCGCACGTAGGCGATGATGTCTTTCTTCTCCTCCGGACCAAGCTGGCGGTCGGAGAATTTGGGCATGTTCTGCGGACCGCTCAACATCGCGGTGTAGATCTGCGCTGGGGTGGCCGGATCCAGGCCGGGCGCGTACTTACCGGACGACAGCGCACCGCCGCGGCCGGTGAAGTTGTGGCATGACGCGCAGTTGAGTCGGAACAGGTCGCCGCCGCGGGCGACGTCGTTGCCGATCAGCGACTTGTCGGCGATCTGGCCGTTGGCGTCGCGGGGGACCAGGGGCCCGCCGCCAATGCTCTGCACATAGGCACCTAGCGCATCGGTCTGCGCCAGATCGAAGTTCGGCGGTTTGCGCATGGCTTGTGCCTCGTTGCGCATCATCGGCATTCGACCGGTGTTGACCTGGAAGAACACCGCTGCCTCGCCCACTCCGACCAGGCTGGGGCCGCGGCCGGTCACGCCCTGCAGGTTCGCTCCGTGGCAGGTTATGCACGCCGTCTCGTAGAGCTGCTGCCCGGTCCGAAGCAGCGCGGACTGTGACTCGTCGGCGACGGCCACCTGCGGCTTCGGCGTCAGGGTGGCGGCCGTGACGCCGGCCAGTGCCAGACCGAATAGCAGTAGCACGGCCCCGGTCAGCCGTCGGTGTAGCCGTCGGCGCGACTTGTCGGTCATACCGGACCCCTTCTTGAACACCGAACCGCTGAACATCGAACCCCTTCTCATCAACGGATGAAGTAGATCGTCGCGAACAGGGCGATCCAGACGATGTCGACGAAGTGCCAGTAGTAGGACACGACGATCGCCGCGGTTGCCTGGGCCGGGGTGAACTTGCTCATCCGGGTGCGCATCAGCAGCAGTACGAAGGCGATCAGGCCGCCGACGACGTGCAGGCCGTGGAAACCCGTGGTCATGTAGAAGACGCTGCCGTAGGCGCTGGAGGCGATCGTCGTCCCGTGCGTCACCAGGTGGTAGTACTCATAGCCCTGGCCGAGGACGAAGAACAGGCCCATCAGCAGGGTGATCGTGTACCACCGGCGCAGCCCGAACACGTCCCCGCGCTCAGCGGCGAACACGCCCATCTGGCAGGTGAACGACGACGCGATCAGCACCAGAGTGACCGGCACGGCCTGATAGAGGTTCAACTCGGTGGGCGGCGGCGGCCATACCCCTCCGGAGTGGGAGCGCGCGGTGAAATACATCGCGAACAGTCCAGCAAAGAACATCAACTCACTGGAAAGCCACACGATGGTGCCGACACTGACCATGTTGGGTCGGTTCAGCGAATGCACCCGCGACGTTATGGCGGTTCCGGAGGTACCTGCAGCACTCGTCACAAGAAGAAGTATGACGCTTTGTAGTTGTTGAGGTACAGCCAGGGGCCGAATTGGTCACAACAAGTTTTTCCGGGGCCGCTCTCCGGCCTTGGTGGATGGTGCCCGGCATGCGACGATCTGGCGGTGGAATCACCCGTCGCCGGGCCTGCCGCGGGCCTCCCGAATTCGTCATGGCCGCAGGTCTTGGGCCGATTGACCACCGGATCAGAGCTCGTCCGTGGGGAGGCTGCCTGGGCGATGGACCAGATCATGACCGGGGCGGCAACGCCGGCTCAGATCGCCGCCTTCGGCGTGTCGATGAAGATGAAGCGCCCGACGGCCGCCGAGGTGCGTGAACTGGCCGACACCATGCTGGCCCATGCGCGGCGGGTGCCGACCGATGTGATCGGCACCGACACCGTCGATGTCGTCGGGACCGGCGGCGATCGGGCCAATACGGTGAACCTGTCCACCATGGCCGCGATCGTGGTGGCGGCGGCCGGGGTGCCGGTGGTCAAACACGGCAATCGGGCGGCGTCGTCGCGAAGTGGCGGCGCCGACATGCTCGAAGCACTGGGGGTTCGGATCGACCTCGGCCCCGAGCAGGTGGCGCGCTGCGTGGCCGAGGTGGGAATCGGTTTCTGCTTCGCCCCGGTGTTCCATCCGTCGCTTAAGCACGCGGGCCCGCCGCGCCGGGAGATCGGCGTCCCGACTGTATTCAACATCCTCGGGCCCCTCACGAATCCGGCGGGACCGCGGGCGGGGTTGATCGGTTGCGCCTTCGGTGACCTGGCTGAAGTGATGGCGGGGGTTTTCGCGGCCAGGGGGGCCAGCGTGCTGGTGGTGCACGGTGACGATGGTCTCGATGAGCTGACCACGACGACCACCAGCACCATCTGGCGGGTCCGGGCCGGCACCATCGACACGCTCACCTTCGACCCGCTGGGCTTCGGTTTCCCACGCGCCCAGGTCGCCGAACTCGTCGGCGGGGATGCCGATACCAACGCCGAGGAGGCCCGGGCGGTGTTCGCCGGGTCGACCGGCGCGGTGCGCGATGCCGTCGTGCTCAACGCGGCCGGGGCGATGGTCGCCCACGCCGGGTTATCCAGTCATGCCGAATGGCTGCCGTCCTGGGAGGACGGGTTGGGCCGCGCCGCCGAGGCGATCGATTCCGGCGCGGCGCAGCGACTCCTCGACCGGTGGACCAGGTTCACCCGGGATCTCTGACTCCAGCATCGCAGCGGCGGCATGCCGGGCCGATCGCGCGGCGGCGGCCCAGCCGAGCAAGCGGCCCGCCGAGTGCACCGGCGATGCGAAACCGGTGGTGCTGCCGACGATGCGAACGCCGGGTTGGTTCAGCCAGCGGGCGATGAGGGAGGTTTCTTCGACCAGCGCACCGCCCAGCGGGGCCGGTTGCGGCAGCACCACCTGGGCCGCACTGCACAGGGCGTCGACCACTGGCATCGGTGGCACGCCGCGCCGGGCGCAGCCGGCGGCGGCCAGTTGCCCGTGCCGAATCACAGCCAATTGCCAGCCCCCGGCGCCGTCGGGGGTGGCGGCGACGAGTTCTTCGACCGCGGCGAGCGTTCGCAGGCGCTGGCCGCGCCAGAGCACCTCGACGGCGGTCGAGGTGAGATCGCGCAACCGGGCCGCGTTTTCGTAGCGGGCCCGCCCGGCCAGGTCTCCGATCCGCTGGATCGCCGATTCCAGTGCGGCGTTGTCAAGTCCGTCGATGAGGTCAGCGGCCCGGCGCGGGGCGCCCGCATACTGTGCGGCGGTCAGCCCGCGCCCTGCCGGGCACGGCGAGACCTCCCGCAGTGGACATGACGGACCGTGCTCACCGCCCCGGGCGATCCGTCGGGTGCAGGTCCGCACGCCGGTGAACCGCGCGATCAGCCCGGCGGTGTCGGCTGCGTCGGCCCGGGAGCGGAACGGGCCGACCGCTCGGTGCTGGGCGGGTGAGCGCACCACCGACAGGCGGGGGAACGGCTCGTCGGTCAGCACCACCCACCACCACCGGTGCGGAAACCGGGAACGGCGGTTATAGGGCGGGGCGTGGGCTGCCAGCAGTCGTAGTTCACGGACACCGGCTTCCAGTGCATGGGCGCACTCGACGTGGTCCACAGCGGTGGCCAGACCGACCATCTCCTTGATCCGGACCCGCGGGTCGGACCCGGTGAAGTACTGGCCGACCCGGCGCCGTAGATCGGTTGCGGTTCCCACGTAGAGGACCTCGTCGGAAGGGCCTCGGAACAGATAGACCCCCGGACGGTGAGGCAGTGCCCGGGCCAGGGTCCGCTTGCCGCGCTGGGAGGTGCCGGCCGTCGGCAGATACGAGCGCAACTCGGCGTAGGTCGACACTCCCTGGTTGCCGACCCGGGCGATGAGGGCGTGCAGCACGTCGACGGTGGCGCGGGCGTCGTCGAGGGCGCGGTGGGTGGGCTCGGTAGCCGCCCCGACCAGCCGCGCCAACGCCGACAGTCGCACACTGGGCGCCTCCTCGCGGGTGAGCACCCGGCGGGCCAACCTGACGGTGCACAGGACCGGAGGCCGCGGCCAGGCGATCCCGCATTGCTCCGCGGCGGCGCGCAGAAAGCCGATATCGAAGCCGGCGTTATGGGCGACCAGCACCGCACCGCGGGCGAATTCCAGGAACATCGGCAACACCGCCGTGATGGCCGGTGCATCGCGCACCATCGCCGTGGTGATGCCGGTGAGCTCGACGATCTTGGGCGGGATGGCGCGCCCCGGGTCGACGAGGGTGGCGAACTCGCCGATCACCTCCCCGGCGCGGACCTTCACCGCCCCGATCTCGGTGATCGCGTCCGCCGTTGCGCCGTCGCCCGCCCGGGCCCGGCCGCCGGTGGTCTCCAGGTCGACCACGACGAACGTGGTCTCCCGTAGCGCGGTGTCCTCCTCGGCCCGATGCCCGGCCAGGGTGTCGGCCCCGGTATCGATGAGGGCATCGACGAGGCCGAAGCTCAGCTGCGGGTCTGCGGGGGAGCCGGCCATGGTCAACGACGGTAGGGACCGACACCGACAACCGGCTCGCGCCACACCGAAAGTTGTCGGTGCGGCCGCCTACGTTCGGTTCGATCACCCACATGCGGTACCACGACCGGTACTGCGGCGTTCTTAGGAGACCGATATGGGACACCTCGGCGGAGAGTCGGACGGACCGGTTGTCATCGACTGCGATGAGTGCGCCGTACGCGGTCCAGGCTGTCGCGATTGCGTGGTCAGCGTGTTGTTAGGAGTTCCCGAAACCTTGCTGCAGGACGAGCGCGCGGCGCTTGAGATCTTGGCGGAAGCGGGGCTTGCGCCCCGTCTGCGGCTTGTCCCGATCCGCCGCGACGACCATTCCGGCCTGGCCGGCTGAGGTCGGCGGCCCCGGTGGGCTGGGGCTGGTGTGACTAATGTGGTGCAAGTTTCTGCCACTTTCCGGCTCCTTCGTTGGACAAAGCCGATGCCGTTTCGTAACCTGTTCGAGACCTAAGGCATATCGACCGGCAGTTCGACGGGTTGAGTCCGCAGCAGTCAAAGGATGTAAATCTTGAGGTTTGACCGCACGTCTCTGGCTAAATTCGTGGCTCGTAAGCCCCTGGTAAGTGTCATCGTCGGCATGATCGCGATCACCAGTGTCTGGACCACGGCGGCCTTCGCCGATCCGGCCGAGGACGCGCTGGCCAAACTCACCGAACTCTCGCGCCAGGCTGAGCAGCTCACCGAGACCATGCATTCCGCACAACTGGACCTGGACAAGAAGGTTCAGCTTCAGGTCGAGGCGGACCGGAAGCACGCCGACGACCTCGCCGCACTCGAGGCGGCCAGGGTCCAGTTGGCCGGCTACCAGGGTGCCGTCGACAAGTTAGCTGCGTCGGTCTACATGGGCGGGCGCACCGATGGTTTCAACGCGATCCTGACGGCTGCCTCGCCCCAGGGTCTGATCGACAAGATGTCGGTACAGCGGGTGATGGCCATCGAGATGGCCGCCCAGATGCACAGCTTCCGCCAGGCCAGCGCCCAAGCCGTGACGATCGAAGCCGCCTCGGCCAGCTCGGCGGCCCAGGCCAAGGCGGCCGCCGACGAGGCCGCGGCAATCCGGGCTGACCTGCAGCGTCAGCAGTCCGAACTGCAGGTCCAGATCGCGGCGGTGAAGGCGCGCTACGCGTTGCTGACCCCCACCCAGCGGGCTGTTTTGGCCGCCCCGGCAGCCCCGCCCGAAGCGGTGCCGGGCGCTGCGGTACCGGAAGCGGGCCCGACCGGCGATATCGCCACGCTGGCCGCGCTGCCCACCCCGGGCGGCGGCGGCAGTGGGGCCGGTGCCATTGCGGTGCAGGCGGCGTTGAGCCGGTTGGGAGATCCCTATGTGTGGGGTGGCGGCGCGCCGGGCGGCTTCGACTGCTCCGGTCTGGTGATGTGGTCCTTCCAGCGGGCCGGGATCTTCCTGCCGCATTCGAGTTACGCGCTGGCCGCCGGTGGGCAGCCGGTGTCGGTTGACCAGATGCAGCCCGGTGACGTGGTGGCGCAGTATTCGGACGCTTCTCACGTCGGCATCTACATCGGCGACGGGATGATGGTGCACGCGTCCACCTACGGCATCCCGGTCCGCGTCGAGTCGGTTCACAGCGCCCCGATCTACAACGTTCGTCGGTACTGAGACGTTCGTCGGTACTGAGACGTTCGCCGGTACTGAGACGTCCGCTCGGCGCACCATCCGGGTTCGGCGCCTGCTGGCCGCTCTGCTGATCGTCCAACTGGCGGCGGCCTGGGCCGTCCTTGCCGTCGCACAGCCTGAATCCGGGCCCCGGTCCGGTTCTGCATCAAGCTCGTTGACGATGGTCGATGGCCGAAGCGTTCGTCTGACGAACCTGGGTGGGGCCCGCACCGATGACCTGCTGAACCGGGTTGGTGCCGATATGAGTGCTGCGATCGGCGCGGTGGAGCGGTTCTGGGGCACCGACTGGACACCTGAGATCGTGATCGTCGCCACCGGGTCGGCCGCCCAATTCGCCGCTGAGGCTCGCCTGGACCCGCGACGGGAGTGGGTCGACATCGCCGCGGTGTCGGTCGCCGACGAGGTGGACTTCGACCGGCGGCAGGCCCCGGGACAGCGGATTGTCCTGGCGCCCGGCGCATCGGATATGACGGACTCCGCGTTGCGAATCGTCCTGACGCACGAGCTGTTTCATGTCGCAGCCCGGACCGAGACGGCACTTGACGCGCCGCGCTGGCTGACCGAGGGGGTCGCCGATTTCGTCGCCCGGCCTTTTGCCCCGCTACCGTCCGGTGCCGCCGCCAGTGCGGCGCTTCCCTCGGACGCCGATCTGGATGCGACCGGCCCGGATCGTTCCGCCGGCTACGACCGCGCGTGGTGGTTCGCCCGCTTCGTCGCCGACACCTACGGCGTCGACGGCCTGCGCCGCCTGTATGCCCAGGCCTGCGGTCCCGGCCACGGCGACCTCGACGCGGCGGTCCGCGGCGCGCTCGGCACCGACCTCGCCGATCTGCAGGCTCAGTGGGCCGGGTGGCTGACTCGGTAGGCAACGACCGATAGCCTCGACGAACGATGACGCGGATCCTGCTGGTCACCAATGACTTTCCGCCGCGTCGCGGCGGTATCCAGTCCTACCTAGAGCAGTTCGTCAATCGGCTGAACGCCACCGGTGAGCACCACATCACCGTCTACGCCCCGCGGTGGAAGGGGTCCGACGGCTATGACCGCGATGCGTCGTTCCAGGTCATCCGGCACCCGGGGACGTTGATGCTTCCCGAGCCGGGCGTCGACCGCCGGATGCGCCGGCTGATTCGCGAGCACGATATCGAGACCGTCTGGTTCGGAGCGGCCGCCCCGCTGGCCCTGCTGGCGCCCCGGGCCCGCAGTGCCGGGGCACAGCGTGTGCTGGCCAGCACCCACGGCCACGAGGTGGGCTGGTCCATGCTGCCCGGTGCCCGCTCGGCGCTGCGGCGCATCGGCGAGGGCGCCGATGTCATCACCTATGTCAGCCGCTACACCCGGGGCCGGTTCGCTTCGGCCTTCGGCCCGACGGCCCGCCTGGAACACCTGCCCCCGGGCGTCGACACCGACCGGTTCGAACCGGACCCGGTGGCCCGTGCAGAACTGCGGGCCCGCTACCGGCTGGGTCAGCGGCCGTTGGTGGTGTGCATCTCGCGACTGGTGGCGCGCAAGGGCCAGGACATGCTGATTCGGGCGCTTCCCGACATCCGGGACAGGGTGGCCGACGCCGCACTGGTCATCGTCGGCGGTGGACCGCACGCCGAGACCCTGCACCGACTGGCCCGCGATCGCGGGGTCGGCCCGCACGTCGTCTTCACCGGCGGGGTTCCCACCGCCGAACTTCCCGGGCACTATGCGATGGCCGACGTCTTCGCCATGCCGTGCCGGACGCGGGGCGCGGGCCTGGATGTCGAGGGCCTGGGAATAGTGTTCCTGGAGGCTTCGGCGACCGCAGTACCGGTGGTCGCCGGCGACTCGGGAGGGGCACCGGAAGCCGTCCGGGACGGCGAGACCGGCCGGATCGTCGACGGCCGCAGCCACGAGGAGATCGTCGAGGCGGTCAGCGCTCTGCTGGCCGATCCCGCGACGGCCCGGCGGATGGGCGAGGCCGGGCGCCGCTGGATCGGCCGGGACTGGAATTGGGACACCAACACCGCGCGTCTGGGCGGCCTGTTGCGGGTCGGTCCCCGACGTATGTGAGGCTGATGAGGTGAGCAGCATTCAGGTTGCCGACGAGACCTTCGTCGCCGCGAGTCCCGCCGCAGTGGGCCGGGCGGTGGGGGACCGGGCCTGCTGGCGGCGGTGGTTTCCGGATCTACTGCTCGAGGTCGTCGAGGACCGTGCCGACAAGGGTGTCAGATGGACGGTTACCGGGTCGCTGACCGGCACCATGGAGATCTGGCTGGAACCCGTGCTCGACGGTGTGGTTCTGCATTATTTCCTGCACGCCGAGCCCGCGGGGGCGGCGGCCTGGCAGTTGGCGAAGATGGACCTGCCCGGGATGACACACCGCCGGCGGGTGGCGGGCAAACGGATGGCATTCGAGGTCAAGAACACCCTCGAGGCCTCCCGGCCGGTGGGTGTCGCGCCCACGGTTTGATACCCGGTGTCCCGCCGCGGCGGGAACGGTACGGTTTGGAGCCGGAGGAACGCGGGCGGCGGAGCGATGGGCAAGCGGTAGACAAGTGGCGGACAAGACGGCGCAAACCATTTTCATCGATGCGGATCCCCGCACCGTGATGGATGTCATCGCCGATATCGGCTCTTACCCGCAATGGGTGTCGGAGTACACCGAAACCGAGGTCCTGGAGACCGACGCCGAGGGCTATCCCACGATCGCCCGACTGGTGCTGGAGGCCGCAGTGCTGCGGGACACCATGGTGCTCGCCTATGACTGGCCGCCCGACCATCGATCGGTGCGCTGGTCACTGGTGTCCAGTACCTTGCTCAAAGCGCTGGACGGCGCGTACACGCTGACCCCGAACGGTCCCGGAACCGAGGTCACCTACGAACTCGCGGTGGATCTGACTGTTCCCATGATCGGTCTGCTCAAGCGCAAGGCGGAGCGCCGATTGACCGAGACCGCGCTCAAAGACCTCAAGAGGCGCGTCGAGGACGTCCGTGACGACGGGTGAGGCTGCCGTTGCGGGCCCGTCCGGTGGGACCCGCATCGGTTTCTTCGTCGGCAAGGGCGGGGTGGGAAAGTCCACGCTGGCGGCCGCGACCGGGGTCCAGGCGGCGCTGAACGGTGAGCGGGTACTGCTGGTCTCGACCGACCAGGCCCACTCCCTCGGTGATGTCCTCGGTGTCCCGGTCGAGCCCGGCGGCGGCACCGAACCGGTCCGCATCCTCACCGAGGAGCAGGGTGGCGACACCGGTGGCGGGCACCTCGACGCCATGGCTTTGGACACCCTCGTGCTGCTTGAGTCGACCTGGCGTGCGGCCGCGCCGGTGCTGGCCGCGCGATTCCCGGCTTCGGATCTGGACGCCATTGCTCCCGAAGAGCTTTCGGCGGTACCGGGGATACAGGAGGTGCTCGGATTGCGTTCGGTCGCCGACCTCGCGGAGTCCGGCCGGTGGGACTATCTGGTCGTCGATTGCGCATCGACCGCGGACGCCTTGCGGATGCTCACACTGCCCGCGGCATTCGCGACCTACCTCGAGCGCTGCTGGCCCCGGCACCGCCGGCTGTCCGCGGGTGCCGAGGATCTGCGGGGTGCGGTAACGGTGGCGATGGTCGAGGCCGTTCACGCCGGCCTGGAAGGGCTGTCGGAATTGGTCTCCGGTCCGCGGGCTGGTGCCCACCTGGTCCTGACTCCGGAGCGGGTGGTTGCCGCCGAAGCGGTCCGGGCTCTCGGGTCGCTGGCCGTAATGGGTGTCGCGGTCAGCGAATTAATCGTCAATCAGGTTCTGTTCCAAGATGATTCCTACGAATACCGCAATCTGCCGGACCACCCGGCCTTCGACTGGTACGCGGCGCGGATCTCCGAGCAGCAGTCGGTCCTTGATGAACTCGCCGACGTCATCGGCGATCTGCGGTTGGTGCTGACACCGCACCTGGCCGGCGAACCGATCGGGGCCAAGGCGTTGGCCCAGTTGCTCGACGAGGCCCGTCGGCGCGACGGTGCCGCCCCGCCGGGGCCACTTCGGCCGGTCGTCGATCGCGAGTCCGGTTCCGGTCTGGATGCGATCTACCGGCTGCGACTAGAGTTGCCCCCGCTCGATACCGGTTCGCTGAACCTCGGCCGGGCCGGCGACGACCTGATCATCGGCGTCGGTGGCCTGCGGCGTCGGGTGCGGTTGGCTCCCGTGCTGCGCCGCTGCACAGTCGCCGGGGCGGCGCTGCGGGGCCGCGAGCTCACGGTGCGATTCCGACCCGATCCGGAGGTGTGGCCGAGGTGAGCAGCCACTCCGATCTGGGACCAGAGTTACGCCAATTGGCGCAGGTGATCCTCGACAGGCTCGACCCCGCGGTGCGGGCGGCCGCGACGATGGCGACCGAGGCGCTGCGCGGACCGGGCCGCTGTCAGCAGGTGTGGTGTCCGGTGTGCGCGCTGGCCGCCCTGGTCAGCGGTGAACAGCACCCGATGCTCACCGTGATTGCCGAACACAGCGTGGCGCTGATGGCGGTGGTCCGGGCGATGGCCGCGGATCCGTCGCCGGGACAGGAGTCCGGCGAGACCCCAGTCGATACCGATACCGATACCGATACCGGGCCGGCCGGGGACGACTCGGCTGCAACGACCACTGACCCGGGGCCGCCGCCGACCGCCAACGGGCGCTACCACCGCATCGACATCGTCATCGAGCCTGAGGTCGTCGAGTCCGGTGCCGGTGAACAGCACCCGGCGCCTGAGGATTGACCGTGAACCGGCTCGCCGCGTGGTTCGGCGCAGCGGCCGCTGGGTACAGTGACCGGGAAGCGAACGCCCACGCGTGAGCCGGCGAGGGAGGGTCTATGTGGTACTGGTTGTTCAAGTACATCTTCATGGGCCCGCTGCTGAGCTTCCTCGGGCGTCCGAAAGTCGAAGGCCTGGAACACGTTCCGCACTCCGGACCGGCTATTCTGGCCAGTAATCACCTGGCGGTGGCCGACAGCTTCTTCCTCCCACTGGTCGTGCGACGCCGCATCACCTTTTTGGCCAAGGCCGAGTACTTCACCGGTAAGGGCCTGAAGGGTGCCTTCAACCGTTGGTTCTACACCGTCGCCGGCCAGGTGCCGATCGACCGCACCAACGCCGATGCGGCCCAGGGCGCGTTGGAGACCGCGCAGCGCATTCTGGGCGCGGGCAAACTACTCGGCATGTACCCGGAGGGCACCCGTTCCCCGGACGGCCGGTTGTACAAGGGCAAGAGCGGGCTGGCCCGACTGGCTCTTGAGACTGGTGTTCCAGTGATTCCAGTCGCCATGATCGGAACCGATGTCGTCAACCCGCCGGGGTCAAAGATGTGGCGGTTCGGCCGGGTGACGGTCCGGTTCGGCAAACCGATGGACTTCTCCCGCTTCGACGGCATGTCGGGCAACCGGTTCATCGAACGGGCCGTCATCGATGAGGTGATGTACGAACTGATGGAACTGTCCGGTCAGGAGTACGTCGACATCTACGCCGCGACGGTGAAAACCACAGGTCCGGATGCCACGGCCGTCACACCGGGCGGAGCAGGTCAGCCCTCGGCGCGGATTCCGGAGAGCGCGGCGGGCTAGCCGCGCGGGAGGCCGAGGTCAGCCCCGTCACTGCGATGACCGCCAGCGCCCACCAGACGTAGGACATTCCGATCAGCTGACGCCACCATGCGGCGTCGGCCTCCTGATGTTCGGGGAGCAGTGCGATGGGTGGCCACAGCATCAATGCCAGCCCGGCGGCGCTGACGGCCGCCAATGCGCCCGCACGGCGCTGGTAGGCCACGATCGCGGTCACCAGGATCGCCGGTAGCGCCCACACCCAGTGGTGCGACCACGACACCGGCGAGACCACCAGGCCGAACAATGCCACGCAGATCAGTGCCAGCGTCGGCTCATCCGCCGCCAGTGCCCGGCGTGCCGCCCAGACCGTCAGCGCCAGCGTGGCCAGGCAGGCCGCGGTCCACAGCACGAAATGGGTGCTTTCGCTGAGCCCCAGTCGGGCCAGCGCGCCTGCGGCGTTCTGATTGGTATTGAGGCTGGCGCTGCCGATCCGGTCGGTATTGCGCACGGTGGTCGTCCAGTACTCCCGGGAATCCTGCCGGGCCAGCACAAATCCGAGCGCGGTGGCCATCGCGAAGGACGCCGCCGCGGTCAGCACCGCGCGACGGTCACGGCGCAACACGAAATACAGCAGGAACACCGCCGGGGTCAGTTTGAGGGCGATCGCCAGTCCCACCAGCAATCCGCGCGGCCACGGGGTGCGCCGCGGCACACAGTCGGCGATCACCAGGGTCATCAGGATCACGTTGACCTGGCCGAAGGAGAAGTTGGCCCGAATCGGCTCGAGCGACGTCACCGACAGAGCGACGATCCCGGCGGCCAGCCAGCAGCGCCGGAGCCAGGCCGGTTCGTCGCCGGTCCGCCAGTCGTCGGTGACTCCGAGTCGGGTCAGGACGATCCAGACCGAGACCATCAGCAGCACCCAGGTGAGGGCGGTGATCGCCACCGAGGCGGCCGGCAGCGACATCAGCGCGAGCGGACTGAACGCGATCGCCGCCAGTGGCGGATAGGTGAACGGAAGCTCCAGCCCGCCCTGGGTGGCGAATACCGCACCGTCGGCGTACAGCGGCCGGCCCTGCAGCCAGGCCTGCCCGCCCATCCGGTAGACATCGGCGTCGATGCGATAGGGGATGTGGCCGAACAGCCGCCAGCAGGCATGGCCCACGGCGATGACGACGACCATCTGAGCAAGCCGCCACAGCAGAAGCGGCGGACGGCCGGATCGGCTCAGCCCGTCGAGACTGCCCCACCCGGGCCACCGCAACCTGCTCATCGCGCCTTCCAGCGTATCCGGCAGCAACGCTGGGACCGGGATGGGCGTAAGTTTCCTAGTCGTGCCGTCAGCCGCGCACCCCGTCGTCTACGGGGACCTCCGCCTCGATGTCGTCGCGCCGGGGCGCGAACCGCTGATGTGGTGTCTTATCGCGTTCTGCCTGACGTTCTTCGTCACCCGTTCGATCACCCGCTATATCCGGGCGACGGCCGACCGGTCCGGGCCGCGCAAGTGGTGGCAGCCGCACAACATCTCGGTCTCGTCCAAAGGCGAGGGCGGTGGCGGTGGCCTGCACATCCATCACGCCGTGTTCGGAGTGGTCCTGGTGCTGATCTCCGGTGTCGCCATGGTGACCATGGCGTCGGACGGCACTCTGCACCAGTTCACCGCCGCTGCGATCTTTTTCGGGATCGGCGCGGCCCTGGTGCTCGATGAGTTCGCGCTGATTCTGCACCTCGAGGACGTGTATTGGTCGGCGGACGGTCGCACCTCGGTGGACGCGGTGTTCGTCGCGGTGGCGGTGGCCGGTCTTCTGGTGATGGGCTTCAACCCGCTGTCATTCTTCGATATCGGCATTTGGCGGGACGACGACTCGGTGGTGGCCAGGGTGAGCGTGATCGTGCTGGCACTGCTCACCCTCGCCCTGGCGGTGGTGGTGTTACTCAAAGGCAAGCTGTGGACCGGACTGCTGGGCATGTTCATCACGCCATTGCTGTTCGTCGGCGCCATCCGGCTGTCTCGGCCGCACGCGCCCTGGGCCCGCTGGCACTACCAGGACAAACCCCGGAAAATGCATCGCGCGATGGAACGGGAGCGCTATCTGCGCCGGCCGTTCGTCCAGGCCACCCTGTGGCTGCAGCACGTGATCGCCGGCGAACCGCGTTTCCCGAGCGACACCGAGGTCGACGCCGAACTGGATCGTGAGGTGCATGCCGCGCCCGCACCGGGGCAGGCGCCACCGGCGCGCCCGGCTCTGGCGAAGGCCGAGGGATAGCGGCGCGATGCGGTACTTCTACGACACCGAGTTCATCGACAACGGCCGGATCATCGACCTCATCTCGATCGGCGTGGTCGCCGAGGATGGCCGGGAGTTCTATGCGGTGTCCACCGAGTTCGACCCGGAGTCGGCCGGCCGCTGGGTGCGTACCCATGTCCTGCCCAAGCTGCCGCCCCCGGCCTCGCAGCTGTGGCGCTCGCGCCGGGAGATCCGGGAAAGCCTGGAGGACTTCCTCGATATCGACGGTGACGAGCCGATCGAACTGTGGGCCTGGGTGGGCGCCTACGACCATGTGGCGCTGTGCCAGCTGTGGGGGCCGATGACCGCCCTGCCCCCGCAGATTCCCCGGTTCACCCGGGAGTTGCGCCAACTCTGGGAGGACCACGGCAGCCCGCGGATGCCGCCCCGTCCGCAGGACACCCACGACGCCCTGGTGGACGCCCGGCACAACCGGCGGCGCTACGAGCTGATGAGGGCGGGCCGGGATCTCGGCCCCGGCGCTTCGGCGCAGGTAGGCCACCTCTCCGGTGGTCATCCCTCCGGTTAGGCCCGGTTACGATGGTCGCGTGAACTGGACCGTTGACGTACCGATCGACCAGCTGCCGGCGTTGCCGCCGCTGCCGACCGACCTGCGGGACCGGCTGGACGCGGCGCTGGCCAAGCCGGCTGCCCAGCAGCCGAGCTGGGATCCCGCGCAGGCAAAGGCGATGCGCAAGGTGCTCGAAAGCGTGCCCCCGGTCACCGTCGCCTCGGAGATCGAGCGGCTCTCCGGCCAACTCGCCGCGGTGGCGCGGGGGGAGGCCTTCCTGCTCCAGGGCGGGGACTGCGCCGAGACGTTCGCCGACAACACCGAGCCGCACATCCGGGCCAATATCCGCACGCTGCTCCAGATGGCGGTGGTGCTGACCTACGGGGCCAGTATGCCGGTGGTGAAGGTGGCCCGGATCGCCGGGCAGTACGCCAAGCCGCGTTCATCGGATACCGATGCCCTGGGCCTGAAGTCCTACCGCGGCGATATGGTCAACGGGTTCGCCCCGGAGGCCGCGGTCCGCGATCACGACCCGTCGCGTCTGGTCCGCGCCTATGCGAACGCCAGCGCGGCGATGAATCTGGTGCGGGCGCTGACCTCGTCGGGCCTGGCTTCGCTGCACCTGGTGCATGACTGGAACCGCGAGTTCGTCCGCACCTCGCCGGCCGGGGCCCGCTACGAGGCGCTGGCTTCCGAGATCGACCGGGGGATGCGCTTCATGGAGGCCTGCGGCGTCAACGACCGCAACCTCGACACCGCCGAGATCTACGCCAGCCACGAGGCGCTGGTCCTGGACTACGAACGTGCCATGCTGCGGCTGTCCGATGAGTTCGGCGAACCCCGGTTGTACGACCTGTCCGCCCACTACGTGTGGATCGGCGAGCGGACCCGACAGCTAGACGGCGCGCATATCGGGTTCGCCGAGGTGATCGCCAACCCGATCGGGGTGAAGATCGGGCCGACGATGACCCCCGAGTTGGCCGTGGAGTACGTCGAACGACTCGACCCGCACAACAAGCCGGGACGGCTCACCCTGGTCAGCCGGCTGGGCAACCACAAGGTTCGTGACCTACTACCGCCCATCATCGAGAAGGTGCAGGCGACCGGGCATCAGGTGATCTGGCAGTGCGACCCGATGCACGGCAACACCCATGAGTCCTCCACCGGATACAAGACCCGGCACTTCGACCGGATCGTCGACGAGGTGCAGGGTTTCTTCGAGGTGCACCGCGGGCTGGGCACCCACCCGGGCGGCATTCACGTCGAGATCACCGGGGAGAACGTGACCGAGTGCCTCGGTGGGGCACAGGACATCTCCGACACCGATCTGTCCGGGCGATACGAGACGGCCTGCGACCCGCGGATGAACACCCAGCAGAGCCTCGAGCTGGCCTTCCTAGTCGCCGAAATGCTGCGCGACTGACCCTTGCGCAGGGGCGGTTCAGCGGCCGATCAGGCCGTTGATGTTCAGGCCCAGCGTCCATGCGCCGCCAGCCACCAGCGCGTTGATAACGAGCACGGCCAGCACCCAGAGCACCACGGCCCGGCGGCCCCGCTGGCGTGCCCAGGCGAATTCTTCGAGGTCTATCCCGGCGAATTGCCTTGTCGGCCCGGGCTGCTCATCGAAGGCGGATTCGGTTTCAACCTGGTCGGCGGTCTCATCGCCGGCCGGGGGTGCGGGACGCCGATGCTGCGGTGGCGGGGTGAACTGCCGGGTTCCGCCGTCCGGTGGGTGATGGTGGGCGGTGGTGGCGGCGTGCTGTGCCGCATGTTGGGCTGATGTCCGGGGCGCCGGAACTCGGAATTGCGGCAGCCCCAACTCGGTGGCGACCGCTTCCAGGGCATCGTCCATCTCCGTCGCGTCGGCGAACCGGGCCCCCGGGTCGCGGGCGGTTGCCCGGGCGATGAACGTGTCCAACTCCGGCGGAACCCCGTCAATCAGCGAACTGGGTGGCGGAACGTCCCGGTCCAGTCGCTGGTTGGCAACCGCGAGCGGACTGTCCCCGGTGAACGGCGTTGCGCCGGTGAGGAGTTCGAAGGTCATCACACCCGCTGCGTAGATGTCGCTGCGCGGTCCGGTCGGCTGGCCGAGAACCTGCTCCGGCGACAGGTAGCCGGCGGTTCCGAGGATGACGCTGGTGGAGGTTATCCCGGCTTCGGCGCTGGCCCGGACCAGGCCGAAATCCACCAGTTTGACCTCACCGTCATCGGATATCAGCACGTTCTCCGGCTTGATATCGCGGTGCACCAGGCCGGCGCGGTGCGCCACGGCCAACCCGCCCAGCACCGGGCGGAGCACCGCCACCACCGCGTGCGGCGGCATCGGTCCGCGTTCGGCCAGCAACTCGCGCAGCGTCCCGCCCTCGACGAGTTCCATCACCAGGAAGGGGTGGGCGGCATCGTTGCCCTGGTCGTAGATGCCGACGAGCCCCGGGTGTTTCAGCCGGGCGATCGCGCGGGCCTCGCGCTGGAAGCGGGTGATGAACTGTTGATCCCGGGCGTAGCGGGCGTCCATCACCTTCAGGGCGACCGGGCGGTCGAGTCGGATGTCGAGGCCGCGGTACACCGTTGACATGCCGCCGGTGGCGATTGCGGCATCGACGCGGTACCGGCCGTCGAGCACTGTCCCGACGAGGGGGTCCGACCTCACCGGCCCATCCTAGATCGGCGACCGCGCCCGACCCGTCGCGTGCGATTCGGCGATGAGGGCGGCGTGTCCCGGCCCAGCTTCTCTAGACTGTGCCGGTGAGCAGCATTCCGGCCGGTGACGATGTCCTTGACGCGACAGAACCGGTCTACGACCTGCCGACGGTGGCCGAATTGATGCGGATTCCGGTGACGAGGGTCCATCAGCACCTGCGGGAGGGCCATCTTGTGGCGGTGCGCCGCAACGGCATACCGATGGTTCCGAGGGCCTTCCTGACCGAGTCGGGTCAGGTGGTCAAGGCGTTGCCCGGTCTATTGGCGGTGCTGCGGGACGGCGGTTACAGCGATAACGAGATTCTGCGCTGGTTGTTCACCCCCGACCCGTCGCTCACCGTGACTCGCGACGGGTCGCGGGAATCGGTGCCCAACGCGCGCCCGGTCGACGCCCTGCGGGCACATCAGGCCCGCGAGATCCTGCGGCGCGCTCAGGCGATGGCGTACTGACTCCGACCGGTGTCAGCCGGTCCGCCATGACTCGGCACGCCGCAGCGAGTGCCAGGCCGCCAGCGCGCAGGCGGTGGCCAGCAGCACATGCAGCCAGGAGTACATACCGTGCGAGCCGTCCGGCTTGAAGATCACCATGATCCAGGTTGAGAAGCCGGCGATCAGAGCGATCGCCGCTCGCGACTGCGCCAGCGCCGACACCACCGCAAGCGGCCAGGTGTAATACCAGGGCAGCGCCGCCGGCACGAACAGCACGACCACCACCATGGCCCACACGATGCCCTGCAGTGCTTCGCGGTCGTCGTGCCGGAATCGCCACCACAGCAACGGAAGTGACACCAGGATGATCGCGATGCCGACCAGTCTGGTGACCTCCAGCACGGCGTAGAAATTGACCGCCGTGAAGCTGCCACCGATCGTGCTGGCGAGATTGGCCAGCGCCGTCGGAATGGTCAGCCAGTTGATGATCCGCACCGATCCGGCGAGCGCCGTCAGCCAGCCGAGGCCGACCCCGGCCAGGCCGGACAGTATCGCGAACACTGCGACGAAGGTGGCCAGTGATGCCGCCGAGGCGATGACGAACGCGCGGAACCGGTTTCCGTTGAGGTGTCGCATCCACACCCACACCATGAAAGGCAACGCGAGTATCGCGGTGGCCTTGACGGCGACGGCGACGGCGATCAGTGCGGCACCGGCGACGTGCCTGCGGGCGAAGGTCAGCGCGATGCCGGCCATCATCAGCCCGACCATCAGCATCTCGTTGTGCACTCCGCCCATCAGGTGAACGATCACCAGGGGGTTGAGCACACAGATCCACAGCGCCACCGCGCCGTTGGCGCCGACATGGCGCGCCACCCGAGGTGCGGCCCAGATCAACAACGCGAGGCCGGGCAGCATGCACAGCCGTAGCAGCATGGTCCCCGCGACCACGTCATCGCCGACGATCCGCGTCACGAACTTCGCAACCAGAATGAAGGCCGGTCCGTACGGCGCGGTGGTGGTCGTCCAGATCGGACTGACGTTGTCCAGCAGGGAATTCGGATTCTCGATCGGACCCACGACGTAAGGGTCGAAACCATCGCGCAGCAGCGCGCCCTGGGCCAGGTACGAGTAGGTGTCGCGGCTGAACAGCGGAACACTCAGCAGAAGAGGAGCCAGCCAGAAGCCGGTGGTGGCGATCATGGTGTACTCGCTGACCGGCCGACCGTCGACGATGCGACGCCCCAACCACAGCCACGCCGCGAGCATGAGGGCGACGCCGCCCCACAGCACGATCGTGGAGACCACCACGCCATGGCCGAAGCGCAGCCACGACAGGTGCAGCGATTCCAGCAGCGGATCGTGTTGGCGGGTGCTACCGGCACCCAGACCCCCCAACGCGATCAGGGCCGCGCCCAACAGGCCCAACAGCGCGGGCCTGCCGTCGTAGCCCCGGGCGAATTCGCCGAAGCGGCGCAAGGCGGGAAGCGCTGATCCGGCGGCGGTCGGTGCGGTCATCTGCCTACGCCGACCGGTTGGCGGCCAATCCGGCGAGCTCGGTCAACCCGGCTCTGGCCGGCGCGTTGATCGGCGCGCGCTGCAGTACCTCCAGTGCCCGGCGGGTCAGCATGCTGATGTGCTCCTCGACCGCGGCCAGGGCGCCCACCGACTCGATGACCGAACACAATTGGCGAACCTTCGCCTCGCTGAGGTCGGTGCCGACCGAGGATCGCAACAGTTCGGCGCCCGCCGGGTCGTCCCGGTCGGCCCGGTCGACAGCTTCGGCGAGCAGTACGGTTCGTTTGCCGGCCCGGAGGTCGTCGCCGGACGGCTTTCCGGTGACGGCGGGGTCGCCGAACACGCCCAGCACGTCATCGCGTAACTGAAACGCCACCCCGAGATCGGTACCGAGGCCGCCGAAGAGGGCTTGGACGTCCGGTCGGTCCGCGGCGGCTGCCGCGCCAAGCTGCAACGGGCGGGTGACGGTATAGGAGGCGGTTTTGTAGGTATTGACGTTCATCGCGGTGGCGATCGAGTATTCGCCGCTCGATTCGGCGACGATGTCGAGGTACTGGCCGCCGAGGACCTCGGTGCGGATATCCGACCAGACCCGCTGCACCCGTTGCCGACCGTCGTCCGGAAGGTCTGCCGCCGCGACGATGTCGTCGGCCCACACCAGGGACAGGTCGCCGAGCAGAATTGCCGCGGATAGGCCGAACTGGTCGGCGGACCCGCGCCAGCCCCGCCCGCGGTGCAGATCGGCGAACTGCACATGCGCCGTCGGCATTCCGCGGCGGGTCGCGGAGCCGTCGATGACATCGTCGTGCACCAGCGCGCAGGCGTGCAGCAGTTCCAGCGCCGAGAACAGCCGTAGCGCCTCATCGTCGACACGGTCCTCCGGGCCCGGGGTCACCGCCCGATAGCCCCAGTAGGCGAAGGCCGGGCGCAGCCGCTTGCCGCCACGCAACACGAAGTCCTCCAGCGAGGCGATCAGTCCGTCGTAATCGGTTCCTATGTAGGCCGCGCGGGCGCGCCGGTGGGCCAGATACCCGCGAAGTTGATCGGTAACGGCGCCAGCCAATTCGGCGGCCGACGGAGCTGCTGTGTGCACGCTCAGCGCGGCACCCCTCTCTTGCTGCGAATCCATCGGTCCGGGTTCCCTAGCCTAGAGCTCTTCGCCCGCCTCGGCAGCGGCGAACCGCGGCGAGGACTGATCGCGGTCGCGCCATGCCAGGGTGCCGATGACGCCGGCCGTCAGCAGTGCGGCCAGCGCCAGCCACAGGGCGGCGGTGGTGAAGGAGCGGGTGCTGGGGTCGGTGAAGCGCGACTGCGCCGTCATCATCGCGACCGCGCCGGGGGGGAGATCCCATTCGACATAGCCGCCGTCGACGCGGTCGCCGTTGGTCGAGGTCACCTCGCCGGGGAAGACGGCGCTGAACGTCACGTCGGCCTCCGGGTCGGTGACGTTGGTCAGGTCGACCCGGCCCTCCAGGATCACCAGGTTGCCGGCCCGGCGCAATGAGATGTCCACGCCGGTGGCATCACTGCTGAGGTTGGCCAGCTGAGGCAGTTCGGCGAAGGTCACATCGGTGAAGGTGGCCCGCGAACCCACGTAACCGTCCGTCTCGTAGGGCGAGACCGAGATCTTGTCGCTGAAGCCCACGTTCTTGTCGAACTGCGGACCCTTGTCCTTGTCGTTGCGGGGTTTGACGGCGGCAACGATCTGGCCCGACACCAGGTCGTCGGGGGACACCGTGATGGAGGCGTTCACCCGAAGGCACCCGGACATCAGCGGCACCGCGAACAGCAGCAGCATCACCAGCAGCCGCAGGCGGGTGCGGTGGGAACGGTGCAGTGGTGACACGAGGGGTATCGTGCCAGACTCCTCGGCCTACAGCGGCAACGTCCGTCCCAGGATCGCGAATGCCCGGGGGTCGCCGGCGAAATGGTAGCCCCGGATGATGTCGGTGAACCCGAGTCGGCGGTATAAACGCCAGGCCCGGTTGGCCTCGCCGTTCATCTCCGGGGTGGACAGCAGAACATTGTTTTCGTCGCGTCCGCTGAGCAGCCGCCGGACCAGCGCCTCACCCAGCCCGCGGCCCTGGGCGCCGGGGTGGATGTGTAGCTCGGTCAACTCGAAATAGTCGCTCATCAACCGGCTGATCTCATCGCGGGGGAGGCCGACGTGGTGCAGGCCCCTGAGCACCTGCTGCTGCCACCACTGGTCCGGTGCACCCCGATATCCGTAGGCCACGCCGAGCAGGGGGGCGGCCGACAGGTGTTCCGGATTCGGTAGTCCGGCGCCGATGGTGTCCGCCTCGACCGCGGCGACCGCCCGCCATCCGAGTCGACGGGTGTGCTCCAGCCACATCGACGCCCGTTGGTTCTCGGTGCCGCGCGGGTAGCGCATCGCATCGACGTAGACCGTGAGCGCCTCGCCGAGTCGCAGCGCCATATCGGCGGGCGACAGATCGATCAGGAAGGCCGCCACACCTCGCCCCCTTCGCCGTCGGTCCGCACCATTGTCGATCGCGCCGGACTGCCCCCAACATCGCCGTTGGCCACCCGGTCACTCGTGTCATGGCCATTATGGCGGCGGGGCGCCACCGTCCGGCGCAGTCGTGACGGACGCCTTACGTCATCGCGACCAGTGTCGACCCGCTTCGGGGCGGGGCTACACTTTCGGAGACCGGTGATGGACAATCAGGTGTTCAAACCGGGTGGTACGGGGAATCCCCACCTCGTATCATGTGGTTAGCCGCCGAGGTCGGGTCTTCGGCGGAGACTTGAAGTACATCGGCGTCGGCAAGGAGGGACGAATGCCACTCTCCGATCATGAGCAGCGGATGCTCGATCAAATCGAGAGCGCTCTCTACGCTGAGGACCCCAAATTCGCCTCAAGCGTCCGTGGCGGGACATTGCGTACACCCTCGACCCGGCGTCGCCTGCAGGGCGCGGGTCTGTTCGTCCTCGGTTTGGCGATGCTGATCGCCGGGGTGGCCATCAAGGCCACCATGATCGGCGGGTTCCCCGCGCTGTCGGTCCTCGGGTTCATCGTGATGTTCGGCGGTGTGGTGTTCGCCGTGACGGGGCGGCAGATTCCGGGCGGACGTGAGAACGGTGCCGCGCCGGCGCAGGAACGTCCGCGTCGGGGCAAGAGCGCAGGCGGATCGTTCACCAGTCGCATGGAGGACCGTTTCCGTCGGCGGTTCGACGAGTAGCACAGTCCGAATCCAGCACTGAGGGGCAGCCGAACCGGCTGCCCCTTTTTTGTTCCCCCACGTCGCCCCACTCCGTTTCTAGCAGGCCTTTTAGGGATCACTGTGGCCGTGGAGGTCGGCCCTGCGGGCTCATTGGGGGGTGAACTGGGCGACATCGACGTTTTTTGGGTCGCTCTGTGGAGCAAAGTGGGGGAATGTGGGGTATCGTGGCGGCAGCGGGGTGATAGCGCCCCGGGGTCGAGGGGCGAGGAGATGTGCACAGCATGTTTCTAGGCACCTATACGCCCAAATTGGACGACAAGGGCCGGCTAACGCTGCCGGCGAAGTTCCGGGACGCGCTGGCAGGAGGGCTGATGGTCACCAAGAGCCAAGACCACAGTCTTGCCGTCTACCCTCGGGCGCAGTTCGAGGAGCTGGCCCGACGCGCAGCGGCGACCTCGCGGAGCAATCCCGAAGCCCGCGCCTTCCTGCGCAACCTGGCGGCGGGTACCGACGAGCAGCACCCGGATTCCCAGGGCCGGATCACGCTGTCGGCCGACCACCGCCGCTACGCGCAGCTCACCAAGGACTGCGTGGTGATCGGTGCTGTGGACTTTCTGGAGATCTGGGACTCCCGAGCCTGGCACGACTATCAGCAGACCCACGAAGAGAATTTCTCCGCGGCCAGCGATGACGCACTCAGCGGCATTATCTGAGCCTGCGGTCAGACCGCGGCACGTCCGTGCAGCGTGGCCTCTGCCCGAACCGACCCTGGCGTACTTCCCCGACGCCAGGTTCGAGACGGACAGGGACCTCGATGCACGGGCGTCCACCCGAGCCGGAGGTTGTCTGGTGGCCGGACAGGACGCTGAAGGTCGGCCGGCGGCTCCGCACATTCCGGTACTGCTGGATCGCTGTGTAGAACTGCTCGCCCCGGCCTTGACTCGTACCGCACCGGATGGGTCGGGCGCGGTGCTCGTCGATGCCACGCTGGGTGCCGGCGGCCACTCCGAGCGGTTCCTGGACAGGTTCGGCGGCCTGCGCCTGATCGGTCTGGATCGCGATCCCGACGCGCTGGCCATTGCCGGGCGCCGGCTGGCCCGATTCGGCGACCGCGTCCGCCTGGTCCGAACCCGCTATGACGGCATCGCCGGGGCTTTGCACGAGAGTGGTCTTCCGGCAACGGGTTCGGTGGACGGGGTGCTGTTCGACCTCGGGGTGTCATCGATGCAACTGGACCGTCCGGAGCGGGGCTTTTCCTACGCCAAGGACGCACCGCTGGACATGCGGATGGACCCGGACGCCGAACTCACCGCTGCCGAGATCCTCAACACCTACGACCGTCGACGACTCACCGATATCCTGCGCCGCTTCGGTGAAGAGAAGTTCGCCCCCCGGATTGCCGGCTTCATCGTCGAACGTCGCGTGGACAGGCCGTTCACCCGCACCGGCGAACTCGTCGAGACGCTCTATGACGCGATTCCGGTGCCGGCCCGGCGCACCGGCGGCCATCCGGCCAAGCGCACCTTCCAGGCGTTACGGATCGCGGTCAATGCCGAACTCGAATCGCTGACGGCGGCGCTGCCCGCGGCACTGGAGGCGCTTCGTCCCGGCGGTCGCATCGTCGTGATGGCTTATCAGTCACTCGAGGACAGGATCGTCAAGACGGCCTTCGCCGCGGCGACGGCGTCGCGGACGCCGGCAGGTTTGCCGGTGGAGTTGCCCGGCTACGGACCGGAGTTCGGCACGCTTACCCGCGGCGCCGAGCGCCCGGACGCCGGTGAGATCGGCCGCAACCCGCGTAGCGCCCCGGTTCGGCTGCGGGCCATCGAACGTGCGCACGGAGAGGACATCGGATGAAGGTTTCCCGAAAGCCGGCCAGTCGCGCGGGGGATTCCAGGAAGCAGGCCGCGCCGGACGCCGCCGCGACGGTCCGCCGACGCGGTTCGGACGGCGCGACGCGCACACGTCGCACCGGTGACGGCCCGACACGCGACAGCCGCCCGCGAGCCGGTACCCGGACCCGGCGTCCCCATGAGCCACGCGGTCCCCGTCCGGGCCCGCAGACGGCACCGACCCCTCGGCCCGCCGATCGCCCGGCCCGCGCCAAGACCACCAGCCAGGCCAAGGCGCGAGCCAAGGCACGTAAGGCCAAGGCGCCCAAAGTAGTCCGGCCGCCGCTGCGGGAGCGGCTGCTGGCCACACTCGCGACTCTCGAACTGCGGCCCCAGGCGTTGCTGGCGAGGATTCCGTTTGTGGTGCTGGTCATCGGATCCCTGGCGATCGGACTGGCAATAACGCTGTGGCTGTCCACCGATGCCGCCCAGCGGTCCTACCAACTGGGCAACGCCCGTGAACTCAACGATGCGCTCACCCAGCAGAAGGAAGCCCTCGAGCGCGACGTCCTCGAGGCCCAGTCGGCACCCGCCCTGGCCGACGCGGCCCGTGAACTCGGCATGATCCCGTCGAAGGACACCGCCCACCTGGTCCAGGATCCGGGCGGCAACTGGGTGGTCATCGGTCAGCCCAAGCCCGCCGAGGGGGTTCCGCCGCCTCCGCTGAACACGAAGCTGCCCGAGCTGCTGCCGCCCGGCCCCAAGCCCGCGACCCCCAAACCCCCGCCGGTCCCGTCGTTGCTCGCTCCGGGCGTCACCGGGGAGGTGCCGGTGCGGCTGCCCCCATCGCTGGCGGGCAGGCTTCCGGGTTCCGCTCCGGAAGTCCCGGGACTTGTCCCGTCGGCCACCGACACCAACCAGCACGCCCCGCTCGGCGGTCCGGCGCCGTTGCCGGGAATGGCGCTACCCGATCCGGCGCCGCTGCCGGGAGTGGCGCTACCCGGTCCGGCGCCGTCGCAGGGAGCGGCGCTACCCGGTCCGGCACCGCTGCCGGGAGTGGCGCCACCCGGTCCGCAGACCCTGCCACTGCTTCCGCCACCGCTCGGCGACACGCTGGTGATTCCGCCTGCCGTAGCAGCGGGAGCCCCGGTACCTACAGTTGCTCTTGTGCCTCCTGTGACTGATGTTGCTTCTGAGGTCGCTCCCGTGGGAGTGGCCCATTGAGCCGCGTCGGTAAACCAGGGTCGGGGCCAACCGCGGGCCGGCAGCGCCGGGCCGGCAGTACCCGGGTCGCCAAATCCGGGGTTGTGCCGGGCCCGGCCCAACCGGCACCGGCCGGTCATGGTCGGGCCGCCAACGCCCGTCGCGTCCGGACAGTGACCGAGACCGGGCCGGACCGTTCGTCCTTCGTCTACCGCTACCGGGTCGGCAATGCGGTGATCGTGCTGGCACTGCTGGTCGCCGCGGCGCAGCTGTTCAACCTTCAGGTGCCCAGTGCGGCCGGACTGCGTGCGCAGGCGGCCGACCAGTTGAAGGTCACCGACGTCGAGCAAGCGGTCCGAGGGGCCATCGTCGACCGCAACTTCGACAAGCTTGCCTTCACCACCGAGGCCCGAGCCCTGACCTTCCAGCCGGCAAAGATCCGTAAGGAATTGGTCGAGGCCAAGCAGGCGTCGTCGAGCGCCCCGGATCCTGACCAGCGGCTCGTCGATATCGCCAGAGCGGTTGCGGCCAAGCTCGACAACAAGCCGGACTACGCCACCGTGCTCAAGAAGCTGCGCGGCAACGAGACCTTCGTCTATCTGGCCCGTGCCGTGGATCCCGGTATCGCCGACGCGATCACCAAGAAGTTCCCGGAGGTGGGTGCCGAGCGTCAGGACCTGCGGCAGTACCCCGGCGGATCGCTGGCCGCCAATGTGGTCGGCGGGATCGACTGGGACGGTCACGGGCTGCTCGGCCTGGAGGATTCGATGGACTCGGTGCTGGCCGGGTCCGACGGGTCGATCACCTACGATCGCGGCTCCGATGGGGTGGTGATCCCGGGTAGTTATCGCAACCGGCACCGGGCGGTCAACGGATCCACGGTGCAGCTCACCCTCGACGATGACATCCAGTTCTACGTCCAGCAGCAGGTCCAGCTGGCCAAGAACGCCTCCGGCGCCCGCGACGTCTCTGCGGTGGTTCTCGACGCCAAGACCGGTGAAGTGCTCGCGATGTCGAATGACAACACCTTCGATCCCAGCCAGGACATCGGCCGCCAGTCCGACCGGCAGATCGGCAACCTGCCGGTGACCTCGCCCTTCGAACCCGGGTCGGTGAACAAGCTCGTCATCGCCTCGGCGGTGATCGAGGACCGGCAGTCCAACCCCGACGAGGTGCTCAGCGTCCCCGGTTCGATCGGGATGGGCGGTGTCAGCATCAAGGACGCCTGGAGCCATGGCGTCCTGCCGTTGACCACCACCGGGGTATTCGGCAAGTCATCCAACGTCGGCACGCTGATGCTCGCCCAACGGGTAGGTCCGCAGCGGTTCTACGAGATGCTCGGCAAATTCGGACTTGGTCAGCGAACGAACGTCGGGCTCCCGGGGGAGAGTGCCGGAATCGTCCCGCCCATCGATCAGTGGTCAGGCAGCACGTTCTCCAATCTGCCTATCGGACAGGGGCTGTCGATGACCCTGCTGCAGATGACGGGCATGTACCAGGCCATCGCCAATGACGGTGTGCGAATCCCGCCGCGCATCGTGAAGGCGACCATCGCCCCAGATGGAACCCGCACGGAGGAGCAACAGCCGTCCGGGATCCAGGTGGTCTCCCCGGATACCGCTCGCACCGTTCGCAATATGTTCCGGGCCGTCGTGCAGCGCGACCCGATGGGCGCACAGCAGGGCACTGGTCCGGCCGCGGCGGTCGAGGGATATCAGGTGGCCGGTAAGACCGGCACCGCCCAGCAGATCAATCCGGCCTGCGGGTGCTACTACGACGACGTGTACTGGATCACCTTCGCCGGGATGGCGCCGGTCGACGACCCGCGCTATGTGATCGGGATCATGATGAACGCACCGGTGCGCAATGCGGACGGCACGCCCGGGCACTCGGCAGCGCCGTTGTTCCACAACATCGCCGCCTGGCTGATGCAGCGCGAGAACGTGCCCCTCTCGCCCGACCCGGGACCGCCGCTGACGCTGCAGGTGACCTGACGCCCGCAGTTCTCGGTAGGGTGACTAGCCGATCGGGCAGCCGATGTCATCTGGACTGCGGCCGGGCAGCGGAGGAGGTGACCAGCGGTGACCAGTGTCCTTCGCCCACGCAACACCCCCGGTATGTCTCTCCGGTCGCTGTCGACGCGGGTGAATGCCGTTGCGGCGGATGGCGCCGAGGTCCCCGATGTCCGCATCAGCGGGGTCACACTGCGGGCCCAGGAGGCGGCGCCGGGTGACCTGTTCGCCGCGTTGCCCGGTGGTTCGGCGCACGGAGCCCAGTTCGCCACCGCGGCGATCGAGGGCGGCGCGGTGGCGGTCATCACCGACGCCGACGGCGCCGCGGCCATCCACCGACGTCTGGGCGAACCTGCCCCGGTACCGGTGCTGGTGCATCCGGCACCGCGTTCAGTGCTCGGTGCGCTGGCCGCCGACGTCTACGGCCATCCGTCGGATCGGGTGGTGGTGCTGGGCGTGACCGGTACCTCCGGCAAGACCACCGCGGCGCACTTGATCGAGTCCGGGCTGCGGTCGGCGGGTCGGGTCGCCGGCATGATCGGAACCGTCGGGGTCAGGATCGCCGGGGTCGAGGTGCCCAGCGCGCTGACCACACCGGAGGCGCCGGCGCTTCAGGCACTGCTGGCGGTGATGGTGGAACGGGGCGTGGACACCGTGGTGATGGAGGTGTCCAGTCATGCTCTCGAACTCGGCAGGGTGGACGGAATCCGTTTCGCGATAGGCGGTTTCACCAATCTGTCCCGTGACCACCTGGACTTCCACCCCACCATGGAGGCCTACTTCGAGGCCAAGGCGAAGTTGTTCGACCCCGTCTCGCCGGTGCACGCGCGGTCCGCGGTGGTCTGCGTCGATGATGACGCCGGCCGGCGGATGTCCCAACGGGCCGCCGACCCGGTGACGGTCAGTGCGCAGGGCCAGCGGGCGGACTGGGGGGTGCAGGACGTCGTCGTCCTGGACAGCGGACTGCAGGAGTTCACCGCAGTCGATCCGGCGGGAGTGCACCACCGGCTGCGCATCGGGCTGCCCGGCCGCTACAACGTCGCCAATGCGTTGCTGGCCCTGGCCATGCTGGACGGTATCGGGGTCTCCCCGGAGCAGGCGTCGCCGGGGCTGCGCAGCGCCACCGTCCCCGGTCGCCTCGAGTTGATCGACCGCGGCCAGGACTTCCTCGCCGTCGTCGACTACGCACACAAACCCGGCGCGCTGCGGGCGGTGCTGGAAACCCTGCGGCGGCCGGACGGGCGGCTGGCCGTGGTGTTCGGCGCCGGCGGTAACCGTGATCCGGGTAAACGGGAGCCGATGGGCCGGGTCGCCGCCGAACTGGCCGACCTGGTGGTCATCACCGACGACAATCCGCGCGACGAGGATCCCGCGACGATCCGTGCGGCCATCCTGGCCGGTGCGGCGGTGAGCGCCGGTGATCGCAGCGGCCACGAGGTCATCGAGATCGGTGATCGGCGTGCCGCGATCGAGTACGCGGTCGGCTGGGCGCGCCGCGGCGATGTGGTGGTGATCGCCGGTAAGGGGCACGAGACCGGTCAGACCGGCGGCGGGCAGACCCGGCCGTTCGACGACCGCGATGAACTGGCGCACGCGTTGGAGAGGATGGCCCGGTGATCGACCTGACGGTGGCACGGATCGCCGAGATCGTCGGCGGCCGACTGTCCGATATCGGCGCCGAGGAGGCGGAGTCGATCCGCGTCACCGGAACCGTCGAGTTCGACTCCAGGGCGGTCACGCCCGGCGGGCTGTTCCTGGCGCTGCCCGGAGCCCGTTCCGACGGCCACGACTTCGCCCCCGCCGCCGTGGCGGCCGGGGCGGCGGCGGTGTTGGCTGCCCGCCCGGTCGGGGTGCCGGCCATCATCGTCCCGCCGGCGGCGGCGGCCGACGCGCACGCCGGGGTGCTCGAGCACGACGCAGACGGATCCGGCGCGGCGGTGCTGGCCGCTCTGGCAAAGCTGGCCGGCGTGGTCGCCGCCGAGTTGGTGGCCGGCGGTCTGCGGATCGTCGGGATCACCGGATCCTCGGGTAAGACCTCCACGAAGGACCTCGTCGCCGCGGTACTGCGGCCGCTCGGCGAGGTGGTGGCCCCGCCGGGGTCGTTCAACAATGAACTCGGCCATCCCTGGACGGTGTTGCGGGCCACCCGGGACACCGACTTCCTGGTGCTGGAGATGTCGGCGCGGCACCGCGGCAATATCGCGGCGCTGGCGGCGATCGCTCCTCCGTCGATCGCCGTCGTGCTCAACGTCGGTACCGCTCACCTCGGTGAGTTCGGTTCCCGGGAGATGATCGCCCTGACCAAAGGTGAACTGGTCGAAGCAGTTCCGGCCTCCGGGGTGGCGATCCTCAATGCCGACGATGTGCTGGTTGCCGCCATGTCGTCGAGGACGGTCGCACGAGTGGTCACGGTGGGATGCAACCCGGCGGCGGATATCAGGGCGGAGAACGTCGTTCTTGACGAGCTTGCCCGACCCCGATTCAGGCTGTGTGCACCCGGAGGCGAGGTGGACGTCGCCCTGGCCGTCCACGGCGAGCACCAGGTGGGCAACGCCTTGTCGGCGGCCGCGGTGGCGCTGGAATGCGGCGGGAGCCTGCCGCAGCTGGCGGCTGCGCTGGCGACCGCGGCTCCGGCCTCCCGGCGCCGGATGGAGGTGCGCACCCGGCCCGATGGGGTGACGATCATCAATGACGCCTACAACGCCAACCCCGACTCGATGCGGGCCGGCTTGCAGGCGCTGGCGGTGATGGCACGGTCCGGGTCCGGGAGTCGCAGTTGGGCGGTCCTCGGCGAGATGGCGGAGTTGGGCGAGGACTCGATAACCGAGCACGACCGCGTCGGCCGCCTCGCGGTGCGCTTAGATATCAGTCGGCTCGTCGTCGTCGGAACCGGGAGGCCTATGAGCGCCATGCACCACGGGGCGGTGATGGAGGGATCCTGGGGGCCGGAGTCGACCATGGTGCCCGATGCCGACGCCGCGCTGGCGCTGCTGCGTGCTGAACTCGCCGTCGGCGATGTGGTGCTGGTCAAGGCGTCCAATGCCGCCGGTCTGGGGCCACTCGCCGATGCGCTGGCCGAACAGTCGGAGCAGACGTGAGACAGATCCTCATCGCGGTCGGTATCGCGCTGGCCGTGTCGATCCTGCTGACGCCGTCGCTGATCCGGTTGTTCACCCGGCAGGGTTTCGGTCATGAGATCCGCGAGGACGGCCCGCCGAGCCACCAGACCAAACGCGGCACCCCGTCGATGGGCGGGGTGGCGATTCTGGCCGGTATCTGGGCCGGGTACTTCGGTGCCCACCTGGTCGGCCTGACCCTGGACGGGGTCGGCCCGTCGGCGTCCGGACTGCTGGTGCTCGGCTTGGCCACCGCACTGGGCGGTGTGGGTTTCCTCGACGATCTGATCAAGATCCGTCGCTCACGCAACCTCGGTCTGAACAAGACCGCCAAGACCGTCGGCCAGATATCGGCCGCGCTGCTGTTCGGGGTCCTGGTGCTGCAGTTCGCCAATGCCGACGGACTCACCCCGGGCAGCAACCAACTGTCCTATGTGCGCGAGATCTCCACGGTGGCGCTGCCCCCGCTGGTATTCGTGTTGTTCGTCGTCGTGGTGGTCAGCGCCTGGTCGAATGCGGTGAACTTCACCGACGGTCTTGACGGCCTTGCGGCCGGCAGCATGGCCATGGTCAGTGCCGCCTACGTGCTGATCACCTTCTGGCAGTACCGCAACGCCTGCGCCACGGCGCCCGGGATCGGCTGTTACAACGTTCGCGACCCGCTGGATCTGGCGCTCATCGCGGCGGCAACGGCCGGAGCCTGTATCGGTTTCCTGTGGTGGAACGCCGCCCCGGCGAAGATCTTCATGGGTGACACCGGATCGTTGGCGCTGGGCGGGATCATCGCGGGGCTGTCGATCACCAGTCGCACCGAGGTGCTCGCGGTGGTGCTCGGCGCGCTGTTCGTCGCCGAGGTGACCTCGGTGGTGGTCCAGATCATCGCCTTCCGGTCCACCGGGCGCAGGGTGTTCAGGATGGCCCCGTTCCACCACCACTTCGAACTCGTCGGCTGGGCCGAGACAACGGTGATCATCCGGTTCTGGCTGCTGACTGCGATCGCCTGCGGGCTAGGCGTGTCGCTGTTCTACGGCGAGTGGCTCGGTGCGATCGGGGCCTGACGGGCTCACGCCCCTGGCGCCCGGGGCGCGCGTGCTGGTGACGGGCGCGCGCGTCACCGGCCGCGCGGTGGTGGCGGCGCTGGCCTCCTGGGATGTCCGGCTCTGGGTGTGCGATGACGACGCCGCCATGGCGCGCGCACTCGGCGACGTGCAGGTCGTCGCCCCCGACGAGGCTGCGGCCCGGGCCGGCGACTTCGACCTGGTCGTCACCAGTCCCGGCTTCCCGCCGACCAATCCGGTGCTGGCGGCGGCCGCGACCGCCGGGGCGCCGATCTGGGGTGACGTCGAATTGGCCTGGCGACTGGATGCCGCCGGTCACTATGGCACCCCGAGGCGCTGGCTGGTGGTGACCGGCACCAACGGCAAGACCACCACGACGTCGATGCTGTACGAGATGCTGCGTGCCGACCGGCGTCGGGCGGTGCTGTGCGGCAATATCGGCGAACCTGTGCTCGATGTGCTGTCCCGGCCGTCCGATCTGCTGGCGGTGGAGGTGTCGAGCTTCCAGCTGTTCTGGGCGCCGTCTTTGCGCCCGGCAGCCGGCGCGGTGCTCAACGTCGCCGAGGATCATCTCGACTGGCATGGAAGTTTCGCGGCCTACGCCGCGGCCAAGGCCCGGGCACTGGCCGGCCGGGTGGCCGTGGTGGGCCTCGATGACCCCGCCGCCAGTGCACTGCTGCCCGGCGCCGCGGCGCCGGTGAAGACCGGCTTCCGGCTTGGCGAACCGGCACCGGGAGAACTCGGTGTGCGTCACGGCGCGCTGGTCGACCGCGCGTTCGCCGGTGGGGTCGACGGGGGCCTGGTGCTGGCTCCGGTTGCCTCGATCCCGGTCGCCGGTCCGGTCGGTGTGCTCGACGCGCTGGCCGCCGCCGCGTTGGCCCGTTCGGTGGATGTCCCGCCGGAGGCGATCGCCGCCGCGCTGGCCGGGTTCCAGGTCGGCCGGCACCGCGGGGAACCGGTGGGCGTGGCCGACGGTGTTCACTACCTCGACGACTCCAAGGCGACCAACCCGCACGCGGCCGAGGCGTCGATCCTGGCCCACCCGCGGGTGGTGTGGGTGGCCGGCGGGATGCTCAAGGGCGCCTCGGTCACCGATACCGTCGCCAGGGTCGCCGACCGGCTGGCGGGCGCAGTGCTGATCGGCCGCGACGGTGCGGTCTTGGCCGAGGCGTTATCGCGACACGCACCCGATGTCCCCGTCATCCGCATTGTGACGCGGGAGGATGCTGAGGTGGATGAGACCAATGAGCCAGGTGTGACTACTGGGACTCGGGTGATCGACGCCGGCGGCCCCGGTGTCGGCCGGCGGGTGATGGCTGAGGCCGTCGCCGCCGCTGCCGGTCTGGCCCGACCGGGCGACACGGTTCTGCTCGCACCGGCCGGCGCATCGTTCGACCAGTTCAGCGGTTACGCCGACCGTGGTGACGCGTTCGCCGAGGCGGTTCGGGCGCGGGTTGGCCGCAGGTCCCGGTAAGGCTGTGGGCGCGGTGTGGTCCCGGCTGATGCGCCGGGACAGGGGCGGGGCGGACGGTGCCCTCGATGATGCGGGAGACGGCGCCGCGGCTGTGCAGACGCAGGCAGCGAAGAAACCGCGATTCGGCCCACCGAAGCAGTTCGGCGCTTGGCTGGCGCGGCCGATGACGTCCTTCCATCTGATGGTCTCGGTCGCCGCTCTGCTGACCACCCTCGGCCTCATCATGGTGTTGTCCGCATCGGGTGTGCGCTCCTATGGCGCCGACGGAACCCCGTGGGCCATCTTCACCCGTCAGGTGATGTGGGCGGGGGTGGGGCTGTTCGCCTGCTGGTTCGCCCTGCGATTGCCGGTCCGTTTCATTCGCCGGATGGCGTTCCCGGCCTTCGCGGTGACGATCGTCATGCTGGTGCTGGTGCTCATCCCCGGAATCGGCCAGGTCGCCAACGGCACCCGCGGCTGGTTCGTGGTGGGCGGTCTGTCCATGCAGCCCTCCGAATTGACCAAGATCGCCTTCGTGATCTGGGGGGCGCACCTGCTGGCCACTCGGCGGATGGAACGGGCCAGCCTGCGGGAGATGTTGATCCCGTTGATCCCGGCGGCGGTCATCGCGCTGGGGCTCATCGTCTCGCAACCAGACCTCGGCCAGACCGTGTCGCTGGGCATCATCCTGCTGGCCCTGCTGTGGTTCGCCGGCCTTCCGTTGAAGGTCTTCGTCAGTTCGCTGCTGGCCACCGTCTCCGCGGCCGCCGTCCTCGCGGTCTCCGCCGGCTACCGCTCCAGCCGGGTGCAGTCCTGGCTGGACCCCAGCGCCGATGCCCAGGGCGCCGGCTACCAGGCCCGCCAGGCCAAGTTCGCATTGGCCAACGGGGGTGTGTTCGGGGACGGTCTGGGCCAGGGGACGGCGAAGTACAACTATCTTCCCAACGCCCACAACGACTTCATCTTCGCCATCATCGGCGAGGAACTCGGATTCATCGGCGCGTTCGGACTGCTGTGCCTGTTCGGATTGTTCGCCTACACCGGGATGCGCATCGCCAAGCGGTCGGCCGATCCGTTTCTCCGGTTGCTGACCGCCACTGCAACCGCGTGGGTGATCGGGCAGGTGTTCATCAATGTCGGCTACGTGATCGGTCTGCTGCCGGTCACCGGAATTCAGCTTCCACTGATATCGGCCGGTGGAACATCAACAGCCACAACGCTTTTCATGATCGGCCTGATGGCCAATGCGGCCCGGCACGAACCCGATGCGGTGGCCGCGCTGCGCGCGGGCCGCGAGGACCGGATGAACCGGCTGTTGCGGCTGCCGCTGCCGGAACCCTATCTGCCGAGTCGGGTAGAGGCGCTGCGCGACCGACTGCGCACCCGTTCGGGCGTTCCGAAGCCGGACAGGGCAGCCGTCCCGGGCCGGGCCGCCAAATCCGGTAGCGCCAAACCCGCCAAGCCCGCGCGGAAAACCGCCAAACCCGTCCCGAAGGCCAAAGCCGCCAAGCGGCCGGCGCGCACCGCCGATCAACCACGCGGGCGTGCCGCCAAGGCCAAAGCGGGGACGGTGCATGCCGCGGCCCAGCGCTCAGGGCATCATGGAGGCGCCTCTCAGCAGAGGCGTGCCGCCGCGGCACAGGGCGGCGAGCGGCACGGGAACGGCCGCGCACGGCGATCCCGCGCAAGGGAAGGTCAGCGTTACGGGTGAGTGTCTTCGGGGTTGACGGCGGTCCGGGCCGCAGCGACCCACGGACCGGTGACGCCGTCGTGTCGGTCGTGCTGGCAGGTGGTGGCACTGCCGGGCATATCGAACCGGCAATGGCCGTCGCCGATGCGCTCAGTGAGTTGCAGCCCGGAATCCGCATCACCGCGTTGGGCACCGCACGCGGGCTCGACACCCAGCTTGTGCCCGGCCGCGGTTACGCACTGGAACTGGTGACCCCGGTCCCGCTGCCGCGCAAGCCCAACGCCGATCTGCTGCGGCTGCCCGGGCGGGTGCGCCGCTCGGTCGGTGAGGCCCGGGCGGTGCTCGACACCGTCGCGGCCGACGTGGTGGTGGGCTTCGGCGGCTATGTGGCGGTGCCTGCCTACCTGGCGGCTCGGTCGTCCCGGGTTCCGGTTGTGGTGCACGAGGCGAACGCCCGCGCCGGCCTGGCCAACCGCCTCGGCGCCCGCTTCGGCGCCCGGGTGCTGGCGGCCGTGCCGGGTTCGGGCCTGCGCCGTGCGGAGGTGGTCGGTATGCCGCTACGGGCCTCGATCACCGGCCTGAACCGGTCCGCGCTGCGCGCCGAGGCCCGCGCCCACTTCGGTCTTTCCGATGACGCCCGGGTCCTGCTGGTGTTCGGCGGATCGCAGGGAGCCGCCTCGATCAACCGCACGGTCTCGGCTGCGGCCGGCGAGCTTGCCGCCGCCGGGATCTCGGTGCTGCACGCGCACGGGCCCAAGAACACCCTGGACCTGCCGGCCCCTCGCCCCGGGGACCCGCCCTATATCGCGGTGCCCTACCTCAGCCGGATGGATCTCGCCTACGCCGCGGCCGATCTCGCGATCTGCCGGTCCGGGGCGATGACGGTCGCCGAAGTGTCCGCGGTCGGTTTGCCCGCTGTTTATGTGCCGCTGCCGATCGGCAACGGCGAACAGCGGCTCAATGCGCTTCCGGTGGTCGAGGCCGGGGGAGGTCTGCTGGTATCCGACGCCGATCTGTCCGCGGCCTACGTCGGTACCGAGGTGGTTCGGCTGCTGCGCGACGGCCCGCGACTGGCCGGGATGACCGCCGCGGCGGCGGGCGTCGGCCACCGTGACGCCGCCCGCCGGGTCGCCGAGGTGGTCCTGCAGGTCGCCGGCGCCGCCCGGAGTGCACGCCGGTGAGCGGGCACGGGGTGCCGCCGGAACTCGAGCGGGTGCACATGGTTGGTATCGGCGGGGCCGGGATGTCGGGTATCGCGCGCATCCTGCTGGACCGCGGGGCGCTGGTGTCCGGATCGGATGCCAAGGAATCCCGCGGTGTCATCGCGCTGCGGGCCCGCGGCGCGCGGATCAGCATCGGCCACGATGCGGCCAACCTGGACCTGCTGCCGGGTGGGCCGACCGCGGTGATCACCACCCATGCGGCCATTCCCAAGACCAACCCGGAACTGGTGGAAGCCCGCCGCCGCGCAGTGCCGGTGATCCTGCGCCCCGCGGTGCTGGCCAAGCTGATGGCCGGTCATCGGACCCTGCTGGTGACCGGCACGCACGGCAAGACGACCACCACGTCCATGCTCATCGTCGCCTTGCAGCACAGCGGATATGACCCCTCCTTCGCGGTCGGCGGCGACCTCGGCGAGGCCGGCACCAACGCTCATCACGGCAGTGGGGACGTCTTCGTCGCCGAGGCCGACGAGAGCGACGGATCGCTGCTGCAGTACCGCCCGGACGTGGCGGTGGTCACCAATATCGAGGCCGACCATCTCGATTTCTTCGGGAGCCCGGCGGCTTATACCGCGGTCTTCGATGATTTCGTCGAGCGGTTGGCGCCGGGCGGGGCGCTGGTGGTGTGTGTCGATGATCCGGGCGCTGCGGCGCTGGCCGAGCGCAGCGCCGCCCTGGGGGTGCGGGTGCTGCGCTACGGCAGCGACAGGTCCGGCGAGTTGGCCGGTTCGCTGCTGGAATGGCAGCAGCGGGGGACCGGCGCGGTCGCCGAGATCCAGTTGGCCGGCGAGGAGCATCGACGGGCCATGCGACTCGCGGTGCCGGGCCGGCACATGGCGCTCAATGCGGTGGGCGCGGTCCTGGCCGCAGTGGAGGCGGGTGCCCCGGTCCAGGAAGTTCTCGACGCACTGGCCGGCTTCGAGGGTGTGCGCCGCCGATTCGAACTCGTCGGGACCGCCGCCGGCGTGCGGGTTTTCGACGACTACGCCCACCATCCGACCGAGGTGCGTGCCGCATTGACGGCGCTGCGCGCCGTTGCCCGGCAGGACGCCGGCGGGCACCCGGCGCAGGGTCGAAGCATCGTCGTGTTCCAGCCACATTTGTATTCCCGCACAAAGGCTTTCGCGCCGGATTTCGCCGACGCCCTGAACATCGCGGACGAGGTTTTCGTGCTCGACGTCTACGCGGCCCGCGAACAGCCGCTGACCGGCATCAGCGGGGCCACCATCGCCGAGCGGGTCAGCGCACCGGTGCGGTACCTGCCCGATCTCTCGGCGGTCGCCGAGCAGGTCGCTACGGTCGCCCGGCCCGGGGATGTCGTAGCCACCATGGGTGCCGGTGATGTGACTCTGCTCGGTCCGGAGATCATCGCGGCGATCAACGCGAAGGCCGCCGGTTCCCGGGGCGCCCGGTGACCGACGGTAGCCCGGAACCGGAACCGGAGAACGAACCCGCGACCGGGGGAGCCGAGCAGGCCGATCCCGAGGTGGGCGGTCCCGAACAGCCCGGAGGCGTGGTTCCCGGGGAGTCGCCGGATACCGAAGCGCACCCGGATCCGGAGGGTCCGCGGCGGCGGGCCCGACGGGAACGTGCCGAACGGCGAGCCCTCCAGCAGCGGGCGACGGCGATCGAGCAGGCCCGCCGGGAGGCCAAGCGCAAGATCAGCGGACAGCTCGTCGAGGAGCCCAGGCGGTTGGCCGCCCGGACCGTCAAGGGCCTGCGGCTGGTCGTCTGGCTGATCCTGCTGACGGTGGTGAGCGTCATCCTGGGTCTGGTGCTGTACTTCACCCCGGTGATGTCGGCCCGGTCGGTGGTCGTGACCGGAACCGGGGCGGTGACCCGGGAAGAGGTCATCGACGTCGCGCAGGTCCGCCCGGGCACCCCGCTGCTGCAGATCGACACCGATCAGGTAGCAGACCGGGTGGCCGGCATCCGCCGGGTCGCCAGCGCCCGGGTCCAGCGCGAGTACCCGTCAGCCCTGCGGATCACGATCGTCGAACGGATCCCCATCGTGGTCAAGGACTTTCCGGACGGCCCACACCTGTTCGACCGGGACGGGGTGGACTTCGCGACCGGCCCGCCGCCGCCGGGGCTGCCCTATATCGACGTCGACAGTCCCGGCCCCGCAGATCCGGCCACCCGGGCCGCACTGCAGGTGATGACCGCGCTGCGGCCCGAGGTGGTGGCCCAGGTGGGCCGGATCGCGGCGCCGTCGGTCGCCTCGATCACCCTGACTCTCGCCGACGGACGCACGGTGGTGTGGGGCACGACCGATCGCACCGACGAGAAGGCCGAGAAACTTGCCGCGCTGCTGACCCAGCCGGGCCGTGTGTATGACGTCTCCAGCCCGGATCTGCCGACGGTCAAGTAGCGGCGGGGCCACGGCGGCTCCGCCGTCCAAATTCTCGAGCGACACGCCCGCGCGCCTCCCCAATCCTGCGCGCGCCGGTCATACGGTTCCCAGTACGCGAACAACTTGACATAACTCTAAGCCTCTGGTTGAGGTTGAGGGTTTTGATCAGGGAAGTCGCGGCAGGCCCCAGGCTCCGCTTCACCGAAGTCCCCACACGGAGGAACCACAGCGATGACCCCCCCGCATAACTATCTCGCCGTCATCAAGGTCGTTGGTATCGGCGGCGGCGGCGTCAACGCCGTCAACCGGATGATCGAACAGGGACTCAAGGGCGTGGAGTTCATCGCGATCAACACCGACGCCCAGGCGCTGTTGATGAGCGATGCCGACGTCAAACTCGATGTCGGGCGCGACTCCACCAGGGGTCTCGGTGCCGGTGCGGATCCGGAGGTGGGCCGCAAGGCCGCCGAGGACGCCAAGGATGAGATCGAGGAACTGCTGCGCGGGGCGGACATGGTGTTCGTCACCGCCGGGGAGGGCGGCGGCACCGGAACCGGGGGCGCCCCGGTCGTGGCCAATATCGCCCGCAAACTCGGTGCGCTGACGGTAGGCGTGGTGACCCGGCCGTTCTCCTTCGAGGGCAAGCGACGGTCCAACCAGGCCGAGAACGGCATCTCCTCGCTCCGGGAGAGCTGCGACACCCTGATCGTGATCCCGAACGACAGGCTGCTGCAAATGGGCGATGCGGGCGTCTCGCTGATGGACGCGTTCCGCAGTGCCGACGAGGTGCTGCTCAACGGTGTTCAGGGCATCACCGACCTGATCACCACTCCGGGCCTGATCAACGTCGACTTCGCCGACGTCAAGGGGATCATGAGCGGCGCGGGCACCGCGCTGATGGGTATCGGGTCGGCCCGCGGCGACGGCCGTGCGCTCAAGGCCGCCGAGGTGGCCATCAACTCACCTCTGCTGGAGGCCTCGATGGAGGGGGCCCAGGGCGTTCTGATGTCGATCGCCGGCGGCAGTGACCTCGGACTGTTCGAGATCAATGAGGCCGCTTCGCTGGTGCAGGATGCTGCCCACCCGGAGGCCAACATCATTTTCGGCACCGTGATCGACGATTCGCTCGGCGACGAGGTACGGGTGACGGTGATCGCCGCAGGCTTCGACGCCACCAGCCCGAGTCGGATGCCGGTAATCGGTGCCGCCGCCACCGGCAAGGCCGCGACACCGGGGGCGCCGGGGGCGCCGTCGGCTCCGGCCGGTATCGCGCCGGGGGCCGCCGGCCAGCTCAGCTCGTCGCTGTTCGAGCCGATCGAGACGATCCAGCCACTGGAACCGGCCACCGTGTCGGCGCACACCAACGGCTCCTCCCGTTTCGGCGACGATGACGACGACGTCGACGTGCCGCCGTTCATGCGGCACTGACGCTCAGAGACACTGGATCCGAGGACGTCGTGCGCGTTCGCGTCCGTCGCATCACCACAACCCGGGCCGGTGGGGTCTCACGGCCGCCGTTTGACAGCTTCAATCTCGGCGACCATGTCGGTGACGACCCGGGTGCGGTGGCGACCAACCGCGGCCGGCTGGCTTCGGCGATCGGACGGCCTGCCGACCATGTGGTGTGGATGAACCAGGTCCACGGTGACCATGTCGAGATCGTCGACGAGCCGCGTGCCGAACCGGTCGACGCCACCGACGCCTTGGTGACCGGCACCCCGGGACTGGCGCTGGCCGTGATCACCGCCGATTGCGTTCCGGTGCTGATGGCCGACGCCCGCGCCGGTGTGATCGGCGCGGCGCACGCGGGCCGGGTCGGGGCTGCCGAGGGTGTGGTGCTGCGCACGCTCGATGCGATGCTGGCCGCCGGTGCGCATGTTGCGGACATCACTGTGCTGCTCGGTCCGGCGGTCAGCGGAGAGAACTACGAGGTGCCCGAGGAGATGGCCGCTGACGTCGAGACCAGGCTGCCCGGCAGTCGAACCACGACCCTGCGCGGCACCCCGGCGTTGGACCTGCGGGCCGGTATCGCCCGCCAACTCATCGACGCCGGGGTGACCGCCATCGATATCGATCCGCGCTGCACGGTTGCCGATCCGGCATTGTTCAGCCATCGTCGGGGCGCTCCGACCGGGCGGCTGGCGTCGCTGGTGTGGATGGAATGACGGATCCGGCCCGCGGTGACCGGGTGGCGGAACTGACCCGCGGGCTTGCCGCGGTCCGGTCCCGGCTCGCCCATGCTGCCGAGGCGGCTGGCCGTCCGGTGGAGCAGGTCCAACTGTTGCCGATTACCAAGTACTTTCCTGCCAGCGACGCCGCGATCCTGTGGCGACTGGGGTGCCGCGCCTTCGGCGAGTCCCGAGAGCAGGAGGCGTCGGCGAAGATCGCCGAGTTCAACCGGCTCGTCGGGGCAGCCGATGCCGGGCCGGACCCCGGCCAGGCTCGCTGGCACATGGTCGGTCAGATCCAGCGCAATAAGGTCAAACACATTGCGGGATGGGCCGATACCGTCCATTCGGTCTCCACCGACAGAGTGGTCGCGGCGTTGTCCGGCGCCGCCGCGCAGGCGCTGGCAGACCACCGCCGTGACCGCCCGTTACGGGTGTTCGTGCAGATCAGTCTCGATGGTGACACCAGCCGCGGCGGGGTCGATATCGGCGATGCGCAGGCGGTGGACCGACTCTGTGCGCAGGTCGCCGGCGCTGCGGCGCTGGAACTGGTGGGTCTGATGGCGGTACCGCCCCGGGGTGGCGATCCCGATGCGGCGTTCGCGGCCCTGGCGGCCGAGCATCGCGGTGTCCTGGCCAGCCATCCGGATGCCACCGAACTGTCCGCGGGCATGTCCGGTGACCTGGAAGCCGCTGTCCGACACGGTTCGACATGTGTGCGTGTCGGTACGGCGCTAATGGGCGAACGTCCTCTAACGTCTCCCTGAGCAGTCACTCCAGTCACAGGTTCATCACAAACATCAGCTTTACAGACACCGAAGTTCTGCAGAAGGGTCACGCGGATGAGCACTCTCCATAAGGTCAAGGCCTACTTTGGTATGGCGCCGATGGACGACTACGAGGACGAGTACTACGACGACGAGCGGGAGACCGGAGGCGGGCGCGGGCGAGGCTACGCGCGGCGCGGCGACCGGTTCGCCGACGACGACGGGTACGAGGGCGGCCGGGACGGCGGCCGTTACGAGGGAGTCCGCGATATCGGGCGGTACGACGACCGTGATCCGCGACTTGCCCACGATTACGACGACCGCGAACCTGACTACCCGCCGACCGGTGGCTTCCGGCCGGGCTATGCCGATGAACCGCGGTTCCGGCCGCGCGAGTTCGACCGCCCGCACGCCGCATCGCGGTTCGGTGCACTGCGTGGATCGACCCGCGGTGCACTGGCGATGGATCCGCGGCGGATGGCTATGTTGTTCGAAGAGGGCAGCCCGTTGTCGAAGATCACCACCCTGCGCCCCAAGGATTACAACGAGGCCCGCACCATCGGCGAGCGTTTCCGAGACGGCCAGCCCGTGATCATGGATCTGGTGTCGATGGATAACGCCGACGCCAAGCGACTGGTCGACTTCGCCGCAGGCCTGGCCTTCGCGCTGCGCGGATCCTTCGACAAGGTCGCCACCAAGGTATTCCTGCTGGCGCCGGCGGACGTCGACGTGAGCGCGGAGGAGCGTCGCCGGATCGCCGAGGCCGGTTTCTACAGCTACCAGTAGACAGCTACCGGCACTCGTGGCGGCGGCCGCCGAGCCCGCCGGCGGCATCGGTAGGCTTGCGGGCGCCGCGCCGGGTCGCGTCGGTGACCGTCTCATCCGATGTCAGGTAAGGATCGCCGTCAGGTGAAGCTGTTCTTCGAAATCCTCGGCTTCGCGCTGTTTCTGTTCTGGCTGCTGCTGATCGCCCGGATCGTCGTCGAGTTCATCCGGTCCTTCAGCCGGGACTGGCACCCGCGCGGTGCCACCGTCGTCATCCTCGAACTCATCATGACCGTCACCGATCCTCCGGTGAAGCTGCTGCGGCGCATCATTCCCCAGCTCACGATAGGTGCGGTGCGGCTGGATTTCTCCATCATGGTGCTGCTGCTGCTGGCGTTCATCGGCATGCAACTGGCGTTCGGAGCGGCCGTCTGAGTTTGATCGTCAATTCCCAGTGTCAATTGGCGATTCTCTGAATTTCGGCCTTAATTCCTCTTGCCCCTGTAACCGGCGGGTCTGGTGTGACAGGATGTGCGCCAGTTACAGTTCGCAGCGGACATCGTTCTACACTGCAGAGCGATTTCCAACCACCGTCCCATCGGAAGGGGCAGATATGCCACTGACACCGGCCGACGTGCACAATGTGGCGTTCAGCAAGCCGCCCATCGGCAAGCGTGGCTACAACGAGGATGAGGTCGACGCCTTCCTCGACCTGGTGGAGACCGAACTCTCCCGGCTCATCGAGGAGAACGCCGACCTGCGCCAACGGGTCAGCGAACTCGATCAGGAACTCACGGCGGCGCGGGCCGGCGGCCCGCCCACCCAGGCCATCCCGCTGTATCAGCCCGAGCAGGAGCCAGTGGCCCAGCCCGTGGTGCAGGCGGTGTCCGAAAGCGTCTCCCCGGCGAACGAGGACGAGGGGCTCAAGGCCGCCCGGGTGCTCGCCCTCGCGCAGGACACTGCCGACCGGCTGACCAGCACAGCGCGGGCCGACGCCGACAAGATGGTCGCCGATGCCCAGGCCAGCGCCGAGCAGATCGTCTCGGAAGCCCGCTATATCGCGGACACGACGCTCAACGATGCGCGACAGCGGGCCGACGCCATGCTGGCCGACGCCCAGTCCCGCTCGGAGGCTCAACTGCGCCAGGCGCACGAGAAGGCCGACCTGCTGCAAGCCGACGCTGAGCGCAAGCACTCCGATCTGATGAACACCATCAACCAGCAGCGCACCGTGCTGGAGGGACGGCTCGAGCAGTTGCGCACCTTCGAGCGCGAATACCGCACCCGGTTGAAGACCTACCTGGAGTCCCAACTCGAGGAGCTGGGTCAGCGCGGGTCGGCCGCGCCGGTCGATTCAGGCGACGGCGGATACCCGCAGTACCAGTAGGAGTGCGCATTAGCTCCATGTCGCGGGAGGCCCACCGATGCTGATCGTGGCGCTGGTGTTGGCCGTGATCGGCCTGGCGGCTCTGGTGACGGCCGTCGTGACCAGCAACGAACTGGTGGCATGGGTCTGCATCGGAGCCAGCGGACTCGGGGTGCTGCTGCTCATCGTCGACGCGATCCGGGAGCGCGCCCAGCGCCGGGTTCCGGGCGTACTCCCATCGGCGGCAACCGGCGAGGTGGGCGCTGCGCTTGCGGTAGCCGAGACCGAGATCATCGAACCCGTGGCGGCGCCGGTGCCGGATCCTGTTGAGACGACCTCAGTCATCGAGGCGGTCGAACGCGAGGCCGACCCGGATGCCGGTCCCGAGGTCGACGACGAAGCCGAGATCGACGGCACGATCGACGCCGACATCGCGATCGAGGACCATCCCGAGGAAGTGGTCCACGACGATCCGGACTACGACCTTCCCACCGAGGACGAACCGGACTTTCCGGTGCCGGCCGAGGAGGCCGCCATCCACGTCATCGACGAGGGTTCCCTTGACGAGGACGACGCCGATGGGGCTTCCATCGACGACGACTACGGCGACGAGAGTTCCGGCGACGAGAGTTTCGGCGGCGAGAGTTTCGGCGGCGAGAGTTTCGGCGACGAGAGTTCCGGCGACGAGAGTTCCGGCGACGAGGAGTTCGTGGCGGAGCTCGATGATGAGCGAGCCCCCACCGACGTCGAGCGTGACCAGCAGTGATCCGTACGTCCTGAGGGGACCGCCATGGGTATCGAGTACGCCAGCGTCGTCAACCATCCACTCGATGAGGTGTGGGCCTGGCACACCCGTCCGGGAGCGATGCACCGGCTGGTGCCGCCGTGGCAACCGATGCGGGTGGTCAAGGAGACTGAATCGCTCGCCGACGGCCGGGCCATCCTGGGGCTGCCAGGGGGGCTGCGCTGGGTCGCCCAGCACGATCCGGCCGGGTACGACCCGCCGAACCAGTTCGTCGACGTGCTGTCCTCGGATGGCCTGATGACGTTGCCGCCGAGGGTGATCGGCTGGTGGCGGCACACCCACCGCTACAGCGACGCCGGCGATGGCAGGACCCGGGTGCATGACATCGTCGACACCACGGTGCCCGGTGCCGCTTTGCGGTCGACCTTCGCCTACCGGCACCGTCAGCTCGCCGAGGACCTCGCCGCCCATGCGGATGCGGCGGATGCCGGTGCGGGATCGCTGGTGGTCGCGGTGACCGGATCCTCCGGACTGGTGGGTACCGCACTCTCGGCATTCCTGAGCACCGGCGGACACCGGGTGATCCGACTGGTGCGCGGTGCACCTGCCGACGCCGGCGAAAGACAGTGGGATCCAAACCGACCCGCGGCCGACCTGCTCGAGGGGGTAGACGCCGTCGTGCATCTGGCTGGGGAATCGATCGCCGGTCGGTTCACCGAACAACACCGCCGCGCGATCCGCGACTCGCGCATCGAGCCCACCCGCCGGCTCGCCGAAACCGCTGCTGGAACTCCGGGCCTGAAGGCGTTCGTCTGCGCTTCCGCGATCGGTTTCTACGGCCATGACTGCGGGGACCGTCTGCTTAATGAGGACAGTCCCCGCGGGCAGGGCTTCCTGGCCGATGTGGTCGCGGACTGGGAGGCGGCCACCGGCCCGGCCGCGGACGCCGGGCTTCGGGTGGTTACCGTGCGCACCGGTATCGTGCAGGCCGCCGCCGGTGGCACGCTGCGACTGCTGCGTCCACTGTTCGCCGCCGGACTGGGCGGGCGGCTGGGCAGCGGACGGCAATGGTTGTCCTGGATCGGCATCGACGACCTGCTCGACATCTACTACCGGGCGCTCTATGACACCCGGCTTGCGGGCCCGGTGAACGCCGTGGCGCCCAACCCGGTGCGCAACACCGATTACACCCGCGCCCTGGCGCAGACCCTGCACCGCCCGGCGTTGCTTCCGGTGCCGTCGATCGGACCCCGGTTGCTGCTCGGAAAGCAGGGCGCGGTGGAACTCGCCGAGGCTGATCAGCGGGTGGCCCCGGTCAAACTCCAATCCCTCGGCCACCGGTTCCGCCAGCCGACCGTCGCGGATGCGCTGGGACATCAGCTCGGCCACGACCCCGCACCCGGAGTGCTGTAGTTCCGGCCGGGTGGTGACGTAAGGCTCGCGCGCGCGTCCTGACTCGGGCACCATGGTGACATGGCAGTCGGCGATCCGGTGATGATCGACACCGCGGGGCTGAGCCTGCTGATCGACGGTCTGCGTCGGCGCGGATACCGGGTAATCGGGCCCACCGTGGGCGATAACGCGATCGTGCTCGCCGAGATCAGCAGTGCCGACGACCTACCGGCGGGCTGGGGAGTCGACGTGGCTCCGGGGACCTACCGGCTGCGGGCCCGCGGGGACCGTGCGGCGTTCGGGCACTCAGCCGGCCCGCAGTCGTGGAAGCAGTTCCTCCACCCGCCACGCCAGCGGCTGTTTTCGACCGGTCGCGACGGCGCCGAGGAGGACACCCGGCCCGATCCCCGCTACGCCTTTCTCGGCGTCCGCGGCTGTGACCTGGCCGCCATCGGAATCCTCGACCGGGTCCTGGTCGGCGGTGAGCACCCGGACAGCAGCTACGCCGGCCGACGCAGCGGTACTTTCATCGTTGCGGTCAACTGCACCGAGCCCGGCGGACTGTGCTTCTGCGCCTCGATGGGCACCGGTCCGGCCTGCTCGCCGAACTACGACCTGGCACTGACCGAACGAACCGGCGGCGATGCGGTCGATTACCTCGTCGAGGTGGGCAGCGAGGCCGGCGCCGAGCTGCTGGCCGAACTCCCGCATCGGGCGGCCCGACCCGAGGAGTGCGCGGCCGCAGCCGACGAGATCGCCTCAGCGGCAACGAAGATGGGCCGCGCGATGCCCGACACCGACCTGCGCCGGCTGCTCGCCGACTCCCGCGAGTCCGCGCACTGGTCCGAGGTTGCCAGCCGCTGCCTGACCTGTGGCAACTGCACCATGGTCTGCCCGACCTGTTTCTGCACCTCCACCGCCGACGTTACCGATCTGGCGGGCGAGCACGCCGAACGCTGGTCGGAATGGGCCTCCTGTTTCGAACTGGACTTCACCTTCATCCACGATGGCCCGGTCCGGCGATCGGGGGAATCCCGCTACCGGCACTGGCTCACCCACAAGCTGAGCACCTGGCATGACCAGTTCGGCACGTCGGGATGCGTGGGCTGCGGACGCTGTATCGCGTGGTGCCCCACCGGGATTGATATCACCGAGGAAGTCGCTACATTCGCCCGGGAGAAGGTCGCCGGCCTTCCGGCTCCGGGGGAGAAGGTCGCCGGCCTTCCGGCTCCGGGGGAGCATGCCGATGACTGAGGTGGCGGTGCGATCGTCGACCGACGCCATGACCCCGGTGCCCTATCGGGTCCGCACCACGGTGGCCGAGAACGTGGACTCGGTGACGTTGTGCCTGGAACCGATCGACACCGCACTCCCATCGCCGGCCCCGGGTGAATTCATGATGCTGTACGCCTTCGGGGTGGGGGAGATCGCGATCTCGGTCAGCGGTGATCCGTCGATCACCGACGGCAGCATCACCCACACCATCCGGTCGGTCGGGGCGGTCAGCGCGGCGCTGTGTGCCGCGGAAACCGGGTCCCGTATCGGGGTGCGCGGACCGTTCGGCACCAGTTGGGGACTGGAGCGGTCCGCCGGACGGGACCTCGTCATCGTCGCCGGTGGCGTGGGACTGGCCCCGCTTCGGCCGGTGGTGCTCGGCGCGCTGGCCGAACGCGACCGGTACGGGCGGGTGGTGGTGATCGCCGGTGCGCGGGCGCGGCGCGACTTTCTGTACGCCGAACAGCTTGAGGCCTGGCGGGCCGATCCGCGGCTGGAGACGCACCTGACCGTCGATGTCCCGATCCAGGGCTGGCCCGGCGAAATCGGTTTCGTCACCGAACCTTTGCACGCGCTGTCGCTACAACCGGCACGCACCACCGCGTTCCTGTGCGGACCGGAACCGATGATGCGGTCCAGTGCCGAGGTCCTGGTCGCCAAAGGGCTTGCGCTGCCGGATATCCGGGTATCGCTAGAGCGCAACATGCAGTGCGGAATCGGGTGGTGCGGGCATTGTCAGCTCGGCCCGTTGCTGTTGTGCCGCGACGGCCCGGTGGTCGGCTATGACGTGGCACGGTCCCTGCTGGAAGTCGAGGAACTGTAGATGGTCCGGTGGGAAGCAGCGGAGCGGCAGGGGAATGGTCCGAGGCTGGCGGTATGGAAGTTCGCCTCCTGCGACGGCTGCCAACTGACCCTGCTCGACTGCGAGGACGAACTGCTGACGCTGGCAGAGCAGGTACAGATCGCCGCATTCGCCGAGGCATCGAGTGCGGTGATGGGCGGCCCCTACGACGTGTCACTGGTGGAGGGTTCGATCACCACCCCGGCCGACGAGCGTCGGATCCGCGAGATCCGCGAACAGTCCGGGGTGCTGGTGACGATCGGGGCCTGCGCCACCGCCGGCGGTATTCAGGCGCTGCGCAATTTCGGCGACGTTGCCGAGTTCGCCTCGGTGGTCTACGCCCGGCCCGACTACATCCAGACCCTGGCCACCTCCACCCCGGCCTCGGCGCACGTGGCGGTCGACTACGAATTGCGCGGCTGCCCGATCGACCGAGGCCAACTGCTGGACACGCTGGCCGCGCTGCTGGTCGGTCGCAAACCGCGGTTGCCGGCCGCGACGGTCTGTACCGAATGCAAACGCGCCGGGGTCAGCTGCGTCAGCGTCACCGAGGGCCTGGCCTGCCTCGGTCCGGTCACCCACGCCGGCTGCGGGGCGCTGTGTCCCCGGCACCACCGCGGCTGTTATGGCTGCTTCGGCCCGACGGCCACCCCCAACATGCCCGCCATGATCCCGCTGCTACGCCGCGACGGTATGTCCTCCGGCGATGTCGACCGGGTTTTCGGCACGTTCAACGTGACGCAGTTCCACGCAGCCCGAGATGACGGCCGGGACGCCGAGCGGAATTCCGAATGACCGAGTCCCGCCGCACATTGCGAGTCGCCGCCCTGACCCGGGTCGAGGGCGAGGGTGCCTTGCACGTGGAACTGCGCAACGGGGTGCCCGAGCGCGTCGAACTCAACATCTACGAACCACCACGGTTCTTCGAGGCGTTCCTGCGCGGCCGGTCCTATACCGAGCCGCCGGACCTGACCGCCCGCATCTGCGGAATCTGCCCGGTTGCCTACCAGGTCAGTGCCTGCAACGCGATCGAGGACGCCTGCGGGGCGACACTGGATCCGGAGCTGACCGCGCTGCGCCGACTGCTGTACTGCGGGGAGTGGATCCACAGCCACGCCCTGCACATCTACATGCTGCACGCCCCCGATTTCCTCGGCGCGCCGGACATCATCTCGGTGGCCCGTGACCATCGCGAGGCGGTGGAACGGGGACTGGCGCTGAAGAAGGCCGGCAACCGGCTGATGGAACTCGTCGGGGGCCGTTCGATCCACCCGATCAACCTGCGCCTCGGCGGCTTCTACTCCGTTCCGTCCCGCGCCGACATGCGGGCGATGGGCGAGGTGCTGCGCGTGGCCCTCGATGACGCCCTGGCCACAGTGGCCTGGGTCGCCGGGTTCGACTTCCCCGATCTGGAGATCGAACACGAACTGTTGGCGCTGACCGGTGACCGATACGCGATCGAGGACGGTGTGATCGCCCGCAGCGCCGGGCCGACCTTCGACGTCGCGCGATTCAGCGACCATGTCCGCGAGACTCAGGTGCCGCACTCCACCGCCCTGCATGCCACTCTCGACGGCCGCCGCCACCTGACCGGACCGCTGGCCCGCTACTCACTGAACCACCGGCAGCTCTCCCCACTCGCCCGGGAGGCCGCGACTGCGGCGGGGTTGGGCCCGCAGTGCCGGAACCCCTTCCGCAGCATCGTGGTTCGGGCGGTCGAGGTGGTCTATGCGGTCGAGGAGGCGTTACGGATCATCGACGACTATCAGGTTCCAGGGCGGCCGTTCGTCGATGTCGAGTCCCGCCCGGCTGTCGGTCACGGGGTGAGCGAGGCACCACGCGGCCTGCTCTACCACCGCTACGAGATCGACGAGGCCGGCCTGGTGAAGGCCGCCGTGATCGTCCCGCCCACCTCCCAGAACCAGGCCGCCATCGAAGACGATCTGGTTCGGGTCGTGATGGCTGACGGCGGACTTGATGACGCCGCGCTGACCGCGATGTGCGAGCGCACGATCCGCAACTACGACCCCTGCATCTCCTGCGCGACGCACTTCCTCACGGTGCGCGTCACCCGACGATGACGGCGGTCGTCATCGGGATCGGCAACGAGTTCCGCCGCGACGACGGTATCGGGCCCGCGGTGGCGACGCACCTGGCCGCCCACCCCGTTCCCGGTGTTCGGGCACTGGTCTGTCCGGCTGAACCGGCCGCGATCCTGGACGCCTGGGCGGGGTCGGCGCTGGCGATCGTGGTCGACGCCGCCTGCGGCGCTGTCCCGGGCCGGGTCCGGCGGTGCACAGCCGACGATCTGGCCGACTCCGCGCCGGTCAGTTCCCACGATCTGGGTCTGCGGCAGACCTATGAGTTGGGACTTGTCCTCGGCCGGGTTCCGGGGGAGTTGGTGGTCATCACCGTCGATGTCGCCGATACCGGGCACGGTGTGGGCCTGAGCCCGGCGGTGTCCGCCGCGCTACCGGTGGCGGTTCGGCTGGTGCGGGGTGTCCTGGGTCAGCAGGCCGAGGAATCCGTGGACCAGACGTCCTAGCCGCCGGGCGGCGTCGCCGGTCCGGGCCGCGGTCTCGGCCCGCAGCCCATCCGGGGTCAGGCCGAGCCGGGCGATATCACCGTCGGCGTCCTCGGTGATCCAGCGCTCCACCAGGTCGGCATCCACCTCGGGGTGAAACTGCAGTCCCATCGCCCGGCCCTGGACGAAAGCCTGCGTGGCACAGTTGTTCCGGGCGATCTCCATGGCGCCGGGCGGAGGTGTGATGCGGTCGAAATGCCACTGGAACCACGGGCCGTCCGGGACCAGGTCGGTGCGGCTGCTGTGCACCTCATGCCAGCCGATCTCCGGGTGCGGTGATCGGGTGACGGTGCCGCCGAGCGCGTGGGCCAGCAGTTGTCCGCCGAAGCACACCCCCAGTACCCCGACGCCCGCGGCCAGCGCGCTGCGGACCATGGCGACCTCGCCGGCCACCCAATGCCGCGCCAGCCGATCGTCGTACACCGCCCACCGCGACCCGAGCGGCACGATGACGTCATAGTCCAGCGGGTCGGGGAAGTCGACATCGAGAGCCGGATCGTCGACCCGGCCGGCCGGAACCACCTCGAAGGTGCGGATGTCGAAGCCCGCGTCGGCGAAGGCCGCGCCGAGCAGCGCCTCCGGCGCCGACGGGTCGTTGTAGAGGAACAGCACCTGACGGGGCACCCGTTCACGGTACGTGCCGCCGGCATCCCGTCGGTAGAATCCGGGCCATGCGGCCGATCGACGTCGCGCTGGTGTGGCTGGTGGCCGCGGCCCACTTCGCCTTCCTGATCTACCTGCCCAGCGGCGGTTTCCTCGCGTGGCGGTGGCGGCGCGGCATCTGGCTGCACCCGCCGGCGGTGCTGTGGGGTCTCGCAAGTGTGGCGGTCGGACTCCGGTGCCCGCTGACCGATCTCGAGCAGTGGGCCCGGACCCGGGCCGACATGGCGCCGCTGGGCTCCACCGGATTCATCGACCACTACCTGACCGGCGTGCTCTACCCCGGATGGGCGACGGGGTACGTCCAGGCCGCGGTGGCGCTGGCCGTACTGGTGTCCTGGCTGGGCTACGGACTGACGGCGCGGCGCGGAATCGGCCACCGCCGCACTGTGGCGAACACAGTTTGACGTACGAACCATATTTCCCGAATACTCGCGGTTATGAGTGTGTCAACCCAGGTCTGGGTCATCACCTGCGTCGTCATCCTCGGACTGTTCGTCTTCGACTTTTACGCCCACGTTCGGGTTCCGCACGATCCGACCTTTCGCGAATCGGCGATCTGGTCGACGGTGTACGTCACGCTGGCGGTGTTGTTCGGGTTCGTGATCTGGTGGCAGTGGGGTGGGCAGTACGGCGGGGAGTACTTCGCCGGCTACGTCACCGAGAAAGCGCTGTCGGTCGACAACCTCTTCGTGTTCACCGTCATCATGGCGTCGTTCAAAGTGCCCCGGATCTACCAACAGAAGCTGCTGTTGATCGGCATCGTGATGGCGCTGGTCATGCGGGCCGGCTTCATCGCCCTCGGCGCCGCGGCGATCAACGCCTTCAGTTGGGTGTTCTACATCTTCGGGATCTTCCTCATCCTCACCGCACTGAAACTGGCCCGCGAGACCGGGCATGAGCGCGAGGCCGAAGTCGAACGGGAGAACCGCCTCGTCACCCTGGTGCGACGCTTCGTACCGACCACCGACGACTACCACGGCGACAAGTTCCTCGCCCGGATCGACGGCAGGAGGGTCATCACCCCTCTGGCGTTGGCCCTGGTCGCGATCGGCTTCACCGATCTGCTCTTCGCGCTGGACTCCATCCCGGCCATCTACGGGCTGACCGAGGAGCCGTACATCGTCTTCGCCGCCAACGCCTTCGCCCTGATGGGTCTGCGGCAGCTGTACTTCCTCATCGGCGGTCTGCTGGACCGATTGGTCTACCTGTCCGCCGGGCTGTCGATCATCCTCGGCTTCATCGGTATCAAGTTGATGCTGCACGCGCTGAAGAAAAATACGCTGCCGTTCATCAACGATGGCAACTATGTCAACGTGCCGGAGATTTCGACGGGGATGTCGATGGGCGTCATCGGTGTGGTGCTACTGATCACCACCGTCGCAAGCCTGGTGAAGACGCGGGGCCGCAAGACGGTGTGATCGTCGGCTGGCCGGCCGGCGGCGCGGCGACAGTGCGGCCGAACGTCAAAGAGTGTCCGAGGGGGGACTTGAACCCCCACGCCCGTTAATAGGGCACTAGCACCTCAAGCTAGCGCGTCTGCCATTCCGCCACTCGGACCCGAGAAGCCCACCGCGGTGGGCGCTTAAGGCTAGCGGATCGGCAGTCTCGGGCTCAAACCCACACCTCGCCGTGAGGGCTCAGGAGGTGGGCAGTCGGTCGGCGATGGCGCCGGCGATGGCCGTCGCGGCCGCCGTCGGGCCGTCGAGGCTGCACGCCTCCACATCGACCGCCACATTGCCGTGCACCGTCAGCGCCCTCTGGCAGGACCACGATTGCGGACCGCGTTGGACCCGGGAGACCGACAGGATGTCGCGCTCGAGGCCGACCGGGCCGATCGACCAGAGTTGCTCGGGCCCCAGGGGCTGTGGGTAGCCGAGGTCGCGGTTGGAGCAACCCGCCCAGCTGTCGCGGGAGCGGGTAAAGAACTCACCGGCCGCTGCCGCATTGGGGAACAACACGACCGCCTGGGTGGCGAAGTGTGACCACTGGGCCGTCGGCGGCTCCCGGAGCACCTGACCGTGCATGGCGGTCCAGCCGGTGTCGGCGTACACGCCTCGCTGGGCCGCGCCGGCAACCGCCAGGCAGCCGGGTCCTTCGGTGAGGCGGGCGCTGTCGTCCCAGGGCTCGGCGACGTCGCGGGTGACGACCATATCGGTGCCCGACAGCGCCGAGCCGATCCCGGACGCCGACAGCAGCAGCGAAGGCAGAGTCTCGGCGGTGGTCAGTGGCGCATCGGCGGCCGGCGTCGCGATACCCGCGGTGGTGGTGGCGCAACCGCTGACCGTCAGGCACAGCAGTGCGGCGATCGCAGGCGCCCGAGTCTTCATCGGACTAACTAGACCACGATGGTGCGCGTGTTGTAAATGAGGATTCAGTTAAAGATGTGCTAAGGGACTCCGGCTCCGGCGTGGGGCGCGCCCAATGGTAGGAAAGGACGGTGACACGGGCAGGGCTTGACGATCCGGCGGACCGGGCGGCCGACGAGGTGGTCGGAATCGTCAGTGCTCTGATCCAGTTCGACACCTCCAACACCGGCGATCCGGCGACCACCCAGGGTGAGGCGGAGTGCGCCGGGTGGGTGGCCGAGCAGTTGCGCGAGGTCGGTTACCAACCGGAGTATCTGGAGTCGGGGGCGCCCGGGCGCGGCAATGTCTTCGTCCGTCTGCCCGGGGCGGACCCGGCGCGCGGGGCACTGCTCATCCACGGCCACCTCGACGTGGTGCCCGCCGAGGCCGCGGACTGGAGTGTCCACCCGTTCTCCGGGGCGGTGTCGGACGGCTACGTGTGGGGCCGCGGCGCGGTCGATATGAAGGACATGTGCGGGATGATGCTGGCCGTCGCCCGGCACTTCAAACGTGCCGGCATCACCCCGCCGCGGGACCTGGTGTTCGCCTTCGTCGCCGATGAGGAGGCCGGCGGCCAGTACGGGGCGCACTGGCTGGTGGAGCATCGGCCGGACCTGTTCGCCGGTGTCAGCGAAGCGATCGGTGAGGTGGGCGGCTTCTCCATCACCCTGCCGCGCCGTGACGGTGGCGAGCGCAGGCTGTATTTGATCGAAACAGCCGAGAAGGGCCTGCTCTGGATGCGGTTGACGGCCCGCGGCCGGGCCGGGCACGGCTCGTTCGTGCACGACGACAATGCGGTCACCGCGATCGCCGAGGCGGTCGCCAGACTGGGCCGGCATGAGTTTCCACTGATCATGACCGACGCTGTCGCACAGTTTCTTTCGGCTATCAGTGCGGAGACAGGACACACCTTCGACCCGGACTCGCCGGATCTCGAGGGCGCGGTGGCCAAACTCGGGCCCATCGCCCGGGTCATCGGGGCCACCCTGCGCGATACCGCGAACCCGACGATGTTGCAGGCCGGCTACAAGGCCAACGTCATTCCCGCGACGGCCGAGGCGGTCATCGACTGCCGGGTGCTGCCGGGCCGTCAGGCCGCCTTCGAACGCGAAGTCGATGAGATCATCGGCCCCGATGTGGCGCGCGAGTGGATCTCCGAACTGCCGTCCTATGAGACCACCTTCGACGGTGACCTGGTCGACGCGATGAATGCCGCACTTCTGGCACTCGACCCGGGGGCGCGAATCGTGCCGTACATGCTCTCCGGCGGAACAGACGCGAAAGCCTTTGCCAAATTGGGCATTCGATGCTTCGGGTTCAGCCCGCTGCGGCTGCCGCCGGAGTTGGATTTCGCGGCGTTGTTCCACGGCGTCGACGAACGGGTGCCAGTTGACGCGCTGCGCTTCGGAACCCGGGTGCTCGACCACTTCCTGAAGAATTGCTGATCCGCCTCGACTGAAAGGGATTGCCCGCCATGGCTTTTTCTTACAACCCGTACGACTTCCTGCCTGATCTGCCCGGCTTCACCCTGACCAGTTCCGATATCGCCGAGGGTAAACCGCTGAAGATGGCACAGGTCAGCGGCATCATGGGCGCCGGTGGCGATGATGTCTCGCCGCAGCTGAGCTGGTCGGGTTTCCCAGAGCAGACCCGTAGCTTCGCGGTGACGGTATTCGACCCCGACGCCCCGACCGCGTCGGGTTTCTGGCACTGGGCGGTGTCCGATCTGCCCGCAACCGTCACCGAACTGCCGGCCGGGGCGGGGGACGGCTCGGAGCTACCCGGTGACGCGCTGACCCTGCGCAATGACGCCGGACTACGCCGTTACATCGGTGCCGCACCGCCCGCCGGTCACGGCTACCACCGATATTTCGTTGCGGTACATGCGGTGAGCGTGGAGAAGCTCGAGCTTCCGGCGGACGCCAGCCCGGCCTATCTGGGCTTCAATCTGTTCATGAAGTCCATTGCCCGCGCGGTCATCCACGGCACCTACGAACAGAAGTAGCGCAGACGCCAACGGCGGCGGGCGAACCTAAGTCGGCTTGTCAGCCCACTTGTCCAGGACGCCGCCCCACCAGGCCGGGGTGAAACCGTTGGCACGTGGGTGCCGTCGGCTTCGTGCCGGGCTTCGCCGTGCGTGAAACTGCAGCCCACTCATTGCAAGCATGTAATCATGTAATTATGAAATCATCACAGTCCAGTCGGGTTGATCCCGCTGACATCGCGGAGTGGTTTGCCGGCCGATTGCCCACCGACTGGTTCACCGGTGAACCAGCGGTCACCGTGGACCGCGAGGAGATCACGATCATCGGCACACTGCCCGGGGACGGTGGCGCCGAAACGCCTGCGCGCGCCTCGGGTCGGGCCGCACGATTCCGTGAGGACTCCCGCGGCGAGCGCATCAAGATCGCCGAGGAGGCGCAGCGGAAGTTCGGCCGGACAGTGTCCTGGGGTGTCGAGTTCGGAGACCCCGCGGCACCGGAGCGGATCCTGTTCACCCACATCGCGGCGCCGGTCATGACCAGGCTCAGGCAGCCCGAGCGCCGGGTGCTCGACACCCTCGTCGACGCCGGAGTGGCCCGCTCACGTGCAGACGCGCTGGCGTGGTCGGTCCGGCTGGTCGGCGAACATGCCGAGGAGTGGCTGGCCAAGTTGCGCGCCGCGATGGAAAAGGTGGACGACGTCCGCGCCCAGGGGCCCGGGCTGTCGGGTTGATTGCGTGGACAGTACCGATTGACACATAACGGCAAGTTGCCGACTTATCCGGCGCAGGGATCTCGACCTCGCAGACCGGTCGGCTCACACCGTTAGAGGGCTGCCGAGCCAACCGCCGCGGTGAGATTCGGAAACCCGCCCGCGCGAAGCCGCGCGGCGATTCCGTCGTGAATGTGCTTGGCCCACAAGCCGCCCCCATAGACGAATCCGGTGTAGCCCTGTAGCAGCGAGGCGCCTGCGGTGATCCGCTCCCAGGCGTCATCGGCGGTCTCGATGCCGCCCACGCCGATCAGCGTCAGCCGGTCCCCGGCCCGGGTGTGCAGCCGACCCAACACCTCCAGTGCCCGACGCGCCACCGGTGGCCCGGAGATACCGCCCGGCCCGAGGTCGGCGACGTGGGGAGTGTGCAGGCCCGCGCGCGACACCGTCGTATTGGTCGCCACGATGCCGGCCAGATTCAGTTCGACGGCCAGGTCGGCGACGGCATCGACATCCTCGTCGGACAGATCGGGGGCGATCTTGACCAGCACCGGCGCGGTGGTCTCGGCCAGAACCGCCGACAGGATCGGACGAAGCGACTCGATGGCCTGCAGGTCACGCAGCCCGGGGGTATTGGGAGAGCTGACGTTGACCACCAGGTAGGCGGCCAGTGGAGCCAGCAACCGGGCGCTGGCCGCGTAGTCCTCGGCGGCCCGCTCGGGCGGGGTGGTCTTGGATTTGCCGATATTGACGCCGATCGGAACATCCGGGTGGTGGCGGGCCAGTCGCAGCGCCAGCTGACCGGCACCGTGGTTGTTGAAACCCATCCGGTTGAGCAGTGCCCGATCGTCGGGGAGCCGGAAGAGCCGCGGTAGGGGATTTCCCGGCTGAGGTTGCGCGGTGACCGTGCCGACCTCGGCGTAGCCGAATCCGAGTGCGCCCCAGCCGGTCAGGCCCAACCCGTCCTTGTCGAACCCGGCGGCCAGTCCGAGGGGCCCGGGGAAGCGGATGCCGAAGACGGTGCTTGCCAGGATCGGATCGTGCGGTGCCAGCGCCGCGCGAAGCGGTGCGCGGGTCGCACCGGTGGCGGTGGCGGCGCGCAGCGCGGCGAAGACCAGGGTGTGGATGCGTTCGGGCGGAGCCAGGAACAGGGCACGACGCACCGCGTCGTAGATCACAGGCCCGGCTGATCTGTCGGGTGCGCTCGGCCGGAGCGATCCTCTGATCGGGATTTCTTGCGCCGCAACAAGACCCGTCTGCTTCCGTCGGTGTACAGGCGTACCCGGGTCAGTTCCCAACCGCGGTACTCGGCCTCGATCGACAGCCTGGTCGACGCGCTGATCCGGGTCACCTCCGGCGGCAGCCGCAGCGGGATCCATTCGTAGTCCCCGGAGACGTCCCGGGAGAGTTCGACCTCCCAGGCCGCCGGCATCCGGCCGCGGTGCGCCGTGCTCACCGCGCCACTCCCGCGTCGCGGATCACCTGCACGCCGGCGCCGGACCCCGACACCACATAGAGGGTGTTGTTCGGGGCGTCGAATGCCAGGACGTCGGGTTGCTGCACGGTCGGATAACGCACCTTCTCCACGGGGATTCCGGTGGACAGATCGTAGCCAATCACGGTGTTGTCGGCGGTCGTCGAAACCCAGACCAGGGTCGGTGACCCGGCGACCCCGTAGGGCGACCCGTCCACCGGGTAGGCCTGGCGTTCGATCAGCGGATCGACGCCGAAGACCAGCAACTGCCCGCCGCGGGTGTCGGCGACCAGCACCCGGCCCGCCGGATCGGCGGTGATGGTGGTCGCGCCCAGGCCCGCGCGTAACGCCTGGCCGGGGGATCCGTCGGGATTGAGGGCCGTGACCGAGGTCTGCCCGCGGTCGAGGACGACGGCGGTGTCGCCCTCGGTGACGATCGCATCGACCCGCGCGAAGATATCGGCCTCGCGGGCGACGGTGAGGTCTTCGGTCAGCGTGTAGGCCACCCCGTCGGCGCTGCCGAGCACCATTCTGCCGTCGGCACGGCGGGCGATAGCGGTGAAATCGGTATCGGACTGCCCGCTGATCTCGGTCCGCGCCACCTCACCTCGGCCGACGTCGACGGTGAAGAACCCGCCCCGCGTCGAGGCGTAGACCGTGCCGCGGGCGTCGCCGGCGACCGCGGTCGCCGGGCCGGGCAACGTCACGGTGCGCGCGGCACCCGCCCGGCCGATGAGTGTCACCGTCGCCGCCGCCGGGCCCGCACCCGGTGTGAACACCGCCAGCGACCCGGTGGCCGCATCGACGACCGCCGCCTCCGGACCCGCACCCAGTGGGATGATCTCGCCGGCCGGAGCCGTCGCGGGCCTCGGTGAGAGTGCCGCGCGGGCCGGTTCGATGGTCGCCGGGGCCACATCGGTCAGCTTTGAGCAGCCGCTGGCCAGAGCTGAGACCGTGAGCAATCCAGCCACCGCAGCGCGCAGCGCGACGCGGTGTCGGGTCTGTGGCAACGGGTTGTCCTTCGGTGCATTCGGTGCAGCGATCGAGTCAGCAGTGGTCGGTGTCGAAACACCCGTAGTGGGAGTCTAGGTGCAGGACACGGTGGACGGACTTCCCGGTTCGCGCCCGCGGGTCCGTAAGTCGCATTATGGTGGCCTGATGAGGTTGTCCGCCGCGTCGGAGTCCCCGGGGATGGATTTCGTCTTCGAAGACGTGACCACCGGGCCTTCTGCCAGTGGATTCGGCCGACTGGGTGACGGCCGCAGTTTCGCGTTCCACGCCCATCGCGGCGAGTTGGTCGTCGAGATCTACCGGCCCCGGATGGCTGGCCCGGTTCCACTGCCGGAGGACGTGGTCGCAACGGGCCGTCGCGGTCTGAGCGATCTGGATGTCCACGACGCGCGCAGCCTGGCCGCCGCGGTCCGCGACACCGTCGCGGCCGCGGCGCCGGTGCGCTGACTGCGCTGCCGTAGTCCGGCGCAGGTACGGTCATCGGCGTGGATGTGACGTCGATGTCGTGGCTGCAGGTGGTGGTCCTGTCGATCGTCCAGGGACTGACCGAGTTTCTGCCCGTCTCATCCTCGGGCCACCTGGCGATCGTGTCCCGGATGTTCTTCGACGGGGACGCCGGAGCATCGTTCACCGCAGTCTCCCAACTGGGGACCGAGGCGGCGGTCCTGGTCTATTTCGGCAGGGACATCATCCGGATCGTGAAGGCCTGGTTCGGCGGACTGTTCGCGCCGGACCGCCGCGATAACGTCGACTATCGGATGGGCTGGTACGTCATCATCGGATCCATCCCGATCGGGGTGATCGGATTCGTGTTCAAAGACGTCATCCGTACCGAGGTGCGCAACCTCTGGGTGGTCGCCACCGCCATGCTGGTGTTCTCCGCGGTCATCGCCGCCGCCGAATACTTCGGCCGACAGCAACGCCACGCCGGCCAGTTGACCTGGCGCGACGGCTTGCTGGTCGGCCTGGCGCAATGCCTGGCCCTGGTGCCCGGGGTGTCACGCTCGGGTGCCACCATCAGCGCCGGCCTGGCCTTGGGACTGGACCGTCCGCTGGCGGCGAGATTCGGCTTCCTGCTTGCCATCCCGGCGGTGTTCGCTTCCGGGCTGTTCTCGCTGCCCGACGCGTTCCACCCGGTCAGCGAGGGAATGAGTGCCACCGGCCTGCAGCTGACGGTGTCGGTGGTGATCACCTTCGTGGTCGGATTCGCCGCAGTGGCCTGGCTGCTGCGCTTCCTGACCAACCACGCCATGTACTGGTTCGTCGGCTACCGGGTGATCCTGTCGCTGACCGTGATGGTTCTGTTGGCCACTGGTGTGGTGGCTGCGTCATGAGGACGATCCGGTGACCGTCATCCTGCTTCGCCACGGCAGGTCGCTGTCGAACACCGCCCACACGCTGGCCGGTCGCTCCGAAGGGGTGGAGCTCGATGAGAAGGGCGCCGCCCAGGCCGCCGCGCTGGTCGAGCGGCTCGACGGTATGCCGATCAAGGCGTTGATCCGCTCACCGCTGCTGCGCTGCCGGCGCACCCTCGAGCCCTTGGCCGCTGCGCTGGACCTTGAGCCGGTGGTTGATGAGCGGCTCTCCGAGGTCGACTACGGCCAGTGGACCGGTCGTCAGCTCGGTGAGTTGGTCAAGGAGCCGCTGTGGTCGGTCGTCCAGCAGCAGCCCAGTGCGGCGGTGTTCCCGGACGGGGAGGGCCTGGCCCAGGTTCAGGCCAGGGCGGTGGCCGCGGTGCGCGAACACGACCGGCGGTTGCGCGCGGAGCACGGGGGTGATGCGCTGTGGGTGGCCTGTACCCACGGTGACGTGATCAAGGCGGTGGTGGCCGACGCCCTGGGAACCCATCTGGACAGCTTCCAGCGGATCACCGCCGATCCGGCATCGATGAGTGTGATCCGCTACACGAAACTTCGACCGTTCGTCCTGCACGTCAACCACACCGGCGCCCAACTGGCCTCGATCCTGACCGCACCGCCCGCTGATGACGGCGGCGCGGGCGGGGACGCCCCGGTGGGCGGCTCGACGGATTGAATCGGCGGCCGGGTGCGGTTCGGCCGGTATTTTGGGAGTAATCATGACCCGCGCAATCCACGTATTCCGCACACCCGACCGATTCGTGGCCGGGACCGTCGGGCAGCCCGGAAACCGGACCTTCTATCTGCAGGCCGCGCACGATAACCGGGTGATCTCGGTGATGCTGGAGAAGCAGCAGGTGGCTGTGCTGGCCGAGCGGATCGGCGCGCTGCTGGTGGAGATCAACCGTCGGTTCGGCATGCCGCTGCCGGAAGAAGCCGATGTCGAGGATCTCAGCCCGCTGATCACCCCGGTGGACGCTGAGTTCCGGGTGGGCACCATGGGCCTGGGCTGGGACGCCGAGGCCAACAGCGTGGTGGTGGAATTACTGGCGGTCAGCGATACCGAGTTCGACGCATCGGTGATCCTCGATGACTCCGAAGAGGGACCCGACGCGGTTCGGGTGTTCCTGTCTCCGGAATCGGCGCAGCAGTTTGCCGCCCGGTCCAACCGAATCATCTCAGCCGGCCGACCGCCCTGTCCGCTCTGCGACGAGCCGCTGGATCCGGAGGGGCACCTGTGCGTTCGGACCAATGGCTACCGGCGGGGCTCGGCGTCCGACGCCGGGGACGACTCCGAGTCGTGACCGGCTCCGACGGCCGCCACGAAGCGCTGGCGCGCGGCGATCTGACCATCCTGGGCCGCATCCGCTCCGCGAGCAACGCCACCTTCCTGTGCGAGGCCGGCCGCGACGGCGATGCAGTCCGGTGTGTCTACAAACCCGTCGCCGGCGAGCAGCCGCTGTGGGATTTCCCGGACGGCACCCTTGCCGGCCGCGAGTTGGCCGCATACCTCATCTCGGATGCGCTGGACTGGGGCATCGTGCCGCACACCATCGTTCGCGAAGGTCCGGCCGGACCAGGCATGCTTCAGCTGTGGGTCGAGTCGCCGGGTGACTCCGGTGCGGCCGCTGGTCCCGATCTGGTGGATCTGTGCCCGGTCGATGACGTGCCGGCCGGCTATCTTCCGGTTCTGCGTGCCTATGACCACACCGGTGGCGAAGTGGCGCTGGTGCACGCCGACAACCCGCGACTGCGCCGGATGGCGGTGTTCGACGTGATCATCAACAACGCGGACCGCAAGGGCGGCCACATCCTGTCCGGCGCCGACGGGCAGGTCTACGGCGTCGACCACGGTATCTGCCTGCATGTCCACGACAAACTGCGCACGGTGCTGTGGGGCTGGGCCGGCACGCCGATCGACGACGAAACCCTCTCCGCGCTGGCGACATTTCAGCAGCGGCTGGCCGGTCCGCTGGGAGAACGCCTGCGCGAGAACATCACTGCCGCGGAAATGGATGCGCTATTCGGCAGGGTTCGGACACTGCTTGACGAACCGCTGATGCCCAAACCCGATCGGCGCCAGCCGCTTCCCTGGCCGGCGTTCTGAGGCCGGGGGCCGGTCACCGTCGCCGGGCGGGCGTCCGGACTACTGTTGCGGTTCCCAGTGCATGATGCCGCTGTCGGCCAGCATCGAGAGGTGCAGCCGGCCGTCGGACAGCAGGTAGCTGCGGACGTAGCCGAGTGCCGCTGCGACGGTCGCGTCCGCCGACGGCTGCGGGCACATCATCCGGGTCAACGCGATCGGACCGAAGGTGAGCGTGCCCGAGTCCGGGGCTGCCGGGCTGGCCTCCCAGCTGGAGTTGCCGCGGTTGCAGTCGACCTGGAAGGCCGCCCGACCGTCCTCGCCGAAGGTCACCGTGTACTTCGACGGATCGTCGATGACCGTGCTGGGCTGTTCCTCCGGGGCCATCGACTCGATATTCACCAGCCGCCAGGTGGTGCCGGTCAGCGGGTCCGCCGCGGCGGCCGAGCCGCAACCGATCGCGCTCACCGCAGCCATGGCGGCAACAATCCCGCCGGTCAGCACATCTCGCATGGCGGCGAATCTACCCGCATGACGAGGGGCAGCGAGCGGCGTCGACGCCGATTCGGCGATACTGACGTGATGACGTCCACCGACGCCGGACTGGCGGCCGATCTGGCTGAGGAGGCCGGACGGCTCCTGCTCGCGGTGCGAGACGAGGTCGGACACGACTTTCCGCCCGCGCTGGGCGATGCCGGAGACCTCCGTGCCAACGCCCTGCTGTTGCATCGGCTGCGTGCCGAGCGGCCGGCGGACGCGGTGCTGTCCGAAGAGGCCCACGACGATCTCAAGCGGCTGCACGCGGACCGGGTGTGGATCATCGACCCGCTCGACGGCACCCGTGAGTTCTCCATGCCGCGGCGCGAGGACTGGGCGGTGCACGTGGCGCTCTGGCAGCGCACCTCCGGCTCCGAGGGCGTGATTACCGACGCAGCGGTGGCTCTGCCCGCTCTCGGTGAGGTGCATCGCAGCGACACGGTGAGCGCTCCGCCGCCCGGGCCGAGCGGACCGATCCGCATCACGGCCAGCTCCAACCGGCCGCCCGCGGTGTTGTGGTTGCTGCGCGACCGGCTCGACATCGAGTTCATCCGGATCGGGTCGGCCGGTGCCAAGGCGATGGCGGTCGTCCGCGGCGATGCCGACGCCTATATCCACGCCGGCGGGCAGTGGGAGTGGGACTCGGCTGCGCCGGCTGGTGTCCTACAGGCCGCGGGGCTGCACGCGACCCGTTTGGACGGCTCCCCGCTGCGCTACAACCAACCCGATCCCTATCTGCCGGACCTGCTGATGTGCCGTCCCGAGATCGCCGAACTGCTGCTCGACGCCATGCGGTTGGCCGGCTGACGTGCAGGCCTGGCGGGGCGCCGACATTCCCGAGTTGCCCGGACGCGGGCCGCAGCTCCGGCTCTATGACACTGCCGACCGGCAGCTGCGGCCCACCGCGCCGGCCCAGACGGCCACCATGTACGTCTGCGGTATCACCCCCTACGACGCCACCCACCTGGGGCATGCCGCCACCTATCTGGCCTTCGACCTGGTTCAGCGGGTCTGGCGGGACAACGGACATCGGGTGCACTACGTGCAGAACGTCACCGATGTCGACGACCCGCTGTTCGAGCGGGCGGCCCGCGACGGTGTGGACTGGCGCGATCTGGGCGCCCGGGAGACCCAGCTCTTCCGCGAGGATATGTCCGCGCTGCGGGTGTTGCCCCCGCAGGACTACATCGGCGCAACCGAGGCCATCGACGAGGTGATCGAACTCGTCGAGAAGCTGCTGGCCACCGGCGCCGCGTATACCGTCGAGGATCCGGAGCACCCCGACATCTACTTCCGGGCCGATGCGACAACCCAATTCGGCTACGAGTCCAACTACGACCGCGACACCATGATGCGGCTGTTCGCCGAACGCGGCGGAGACCCGGAGCGGACCGGCAAGGCCGATGCGCTGGACGCACTGCTGTGGCGCGCGGAACGGCCTGAGGAACCCAGCTGGCCCTCGCCCTTCGGGCCCGGCCGGCCGGGCTGGCATGTCGAATGTGCCGCAATCGCGTTGAGCCGCATCGGCTTCGGTTTCGACGTCCAGGGTGGCGGCAGCGATCTGATCTTCCCGCACCACGAGTTCTCCGCCGCACATGCCGAATGCGCCACCGGAGAACGACGATTCGCCAGGCATTATGTCCACGCCGGGATGATCGGCTGGGACGGGCACAAGATGTCGAAGAGTCGCGGCAATCTGGTCCTGGTATCCCGCTTGCGGGCTGCCGGCACGGATCCGGCAGCCATCCGCCTGGGGCTGCTCGCCGGGCACTACCGCAGTGACCGGTTCTGGAGCGACACGGTGCTCGCCGAGGCGAACGAACGACTGCGGCGGTGGCGTGCGGCGACCAGCCTGGCCGCCGGGCCTGACGCCGGTGACCTGATCGGACGTGTCCGGCGCTACCTCGCGGACGATCTGGACACTCCGAAAGTTCTTGCCGCCATTGACGGCTGGGTAACGGACGCACTGGAATACGGCGGCCGCGACAGTGCGGCCCCTGAGACAGTGGCGACCGCGGCCGATGCGCTGCTGGGAATCCGGTAGCAGAGGAATGGGAGCGTCATGAAGATCTGGATCGGACTCATCGTCGCGGTGCTTGTCGCGGCACTGGCCGGTTGCGGCACCGGGCAGCGGACCACGGAGAATGAAACTGCGTCGGCCTCGCCGCTGCCGGACGGTCCCCTCACCGCGGATCAGACTCGGGCCATCGCCAAACAGGCCTATGTCTACGGTTTCCCGATGGTGGACAGCTACCGGATCCAGTACTCGTATTTCATCGACCCGAGCAGCCCTGAGTACAAGGGTCCATGGAATGAAGTCCACAGCGCAGCAAGGGTTTTCACGCCTGGAGACACCACGATCCAGACGCCGAACTCTGACACCCCGTACTCGATGCTCGGCGCGGATCTGCGGGCCGAGCCGCTGGTGCTGTTCGTGCCGCCGGTCGACGGGGACCGTTACTACTCGCTGCAGTTCATCGACGGCTACACCGCAAACTTCGCCTATGTGGGCAGCCGGACCACCGGCAATGACGGCGGCGTATTCCTGCTGGCTGGTCCGGACTGGACGGGGGAGAAGCCGTCGGGTATCACCGAGGTGATCAAGGCCGACACCGACTTCGTGCTGGTCGCGTACCGGACCCAGCTGTTCGGGCCGGACGATCTGCCGAACGTGGAGAGGATCCAGGCCGGCTATCAGGCCGAGCCTTTGTCGACGTTCGACAAGACCGATGCCCCGCCTGCCGCTCCCGCGATCGACTGGCCGACGCCACTGACGGCGGAGGACCAGAAGACCTCGCTGCGGTTCTTCGATCTGCTTGATCTCCAGTTGAGGTTCGCCCCCACGTTGGAGTCGGAGAGGGAGATACGTGCCGGCTTCAGCTCGATCGGTCTGACCGGTGACGGCACCTTCAATTCCGAGGCCCTCAGCCCGGAGATGCAGGAGGCCTTCAAGGCCGGGATGGCGGATGCCTGGGCGGAGTTCACCACCTTCAAGAAGGATCAGATCGACACCGGTCGGGTCACCTCGGGCCAGCTTTTCGGGACGAAAGAAGAGCTGGACGGCAACTATTTGTACCGGATGGCCGGAGCGGTAATCGGCATCTATGCGAACTCCAACGCCGAGGCCATGTATCCGGTGCTGTCCACCGACTCCGACGGCGCGCCGCTGACCGGTGCCGACAAGTACACCTTGACGTTCGGTCCCGGTCAGCTTCCGCCGGTCGACGCGTTCTGGTCGGTGACGATGTACAAACTGCCGGAGTCACTGCTGGTGGACAATCCGATCGACCGGTATGTCATCAATTCGCCGATGTTGCCGGACCTGGTCACCAACCCCGACGGCAGCCTCACCATCTACGTGCAGAACAGCCCGCCGGAATCCGCCAAGACCTCGAACTGGCTGCCCGCGCCGCCCGGACCATTCACCGTCTTCATGCGGCTGTACTGGCCTCGGGCGGAGGCACTCGACGGGACCTGGCAGCCGCCGAAGCTGGTCAGGGTCAGCTGAACCGGAGCCGCCGTTGATCGGAGCGGCTAGAGCGCGGCAACCCCGTACTGGCTGACCTGCCCGCTGAGATAGCGGAGGTGGTCGGTCGTCGAGCCGAAGCTCTGCTCGATGGCGGTCAGCCGGGCGGCATAGTGCGCGATCGGGTACTCGGCGGTCACCCCGATGCCGCCGTGTAACTGGATGGACTCCTGGGCGATATGGCGGCCGGACCGTCCGATCTGAAGTTTGGACCGGGCCGCGACCATCGGGTCGAACCGGCCGTCGGCGACGCACACGGCGGCGTAGAGGCTCATGCTCCGGGCCAACTCCAGCGAGACGTACATATCGGCTGCGCGCTGGGTGAGGGTTTGGAATGTTTTCAGCGGCACACCGAACTGCTTGCGCGACTTCAGGTAATCCGTGGTCAGCCGCAGCGACTCATCCATCGCTCCGACTGCTTCGGCGCACAGCGCCGACTGGAAGCGGATCACCGCCGCCTCGATACCGGCGCTCGCATCACCGCCCGCGCCGAGCGGTTGAGCGGGGACGCTCGTGAGTTCGATATCGGCGCCGCGCTGGCCGTCAAAGGTCCGGAACGGGTGCCGGGCCGTCGCCTCGCCGTCGACCAGGAAAAGTCCGGCCCCACCGCCCGGCAAGGCGGCGGTGACGACGAGTACGTCGGCGCTGTCGCCGGCCAGTACCGGATGTTTGCGCCCGGTCAGCGTCCAGGAGTCACCCTCCCGGGCGGCGCTGGTGGACAGTTCGGTCGCACCGCGGCGTCCCGGTTCGGTGTGGGCGAAGGCCAGCAGTCGCTCGCCGGCGGCGACGCCATCGAGCAGCGCGCGCTGTTCGGCGGAGCCGTGCGCGGCGATCACGGCACCCGGAACCAGTGCGGCGGCCGCGACCGGTTCGGGAGCCAGCCGTCGGCCCATCTCGGTCATCACCACCATCACCTCGGTCGGGCCGGACTCGTCGGGGTCGAAACCCAGGCCGAGAATCCCGATTTCGGCAAGCTGGGACCACACCTCGCGGCTCCAGCCGAGGTCGGACTCGATCGCCTTGTTGCGGCTCTCAGTGTCATAGCTGCGCGTCAACACCTCCCGGGTGGTGTCGGCCAGGAGTTGCTGTTCTTCGGTCAGGTCAAAGTTCATGGCTTCGTCACAGTCCCAGGATCGTCGAGGAGATGATGGTGCGCTGTACCTCGTTGCTGCCGCCGTAGATCGAGGTCTTGCGATAGTTCAGGTATTTCGGTGCCGCGTGCTGCGCCCAGGCGGGGGAGTCGACCGCATCGGGCGCGTCGAACGGCAGGCCGTCCGGGCCGGCCACCTCCACCAGCAACTCGGTGACGGCCTGCTGCAACTGGCTGCCGCGAAGTTTCAGGATCGACGAGGCCGGGTTCGGCTTGCCGGTGCCCTCATCGCCGCTGACCCGGAGCTGGGTGAGCTCGAGAGCCAGTAGCTCGCTTTCGATCTCGGCCACCCGGGCGGCGAACAGCGGATCGTCCAGCAGGGTTCCGCTACCGACCGGGGTCTTGGCCGCGCGGTCCTTGACATCGGCCAGCCATACCTTCGACGTGCCGACCCGAGCGATTCCGGTGCGCTCGTTGGACAGCAGGAACTTGGCGTAGCTCCAGCCGGCGTTCTCCTCCCCGACGAGTTGGTCGACCGGGACCCGGACATCCTCGAAGAACACCTCGTTGACCTCGTAGCTGCCGTCGATGAGCTTGATCGGCCGCAGGGTGATGCCCGGGGTGGACATCTCCAGCAGGATGAATGAGATGCCCGCCTGCTTCTTGGGGGCGTCCGGGTTGGTGCGGGCCAGTACGAAGATCCAGTCGGCGTACTGGCCCAGGGTCGTCCAGGTCTTCTGGCCGTTGATCACATAGTGGTCGCCGTCGCGCACCGCGGTGGTGCGCAGCGAAGCCAGGTCCGAGCCGGCCTCCGGCTCGGAAAAGCCCTGGCACCACCAGATGTCGAGGTTCGCGGTGGCCGGCAGGAAGCGTTCCTTGAGTTCCTGGGACCCGAACTGGGCGATGACCGGTCCCACCATGCCGGCATTGAAGGCCAGCGGTTCCGGCACACTGGCCAGTCGCATCTCGTCGGACCAGATCTGGTGCTGAAGTGGCGTCCAGTCCTTACCGCCCCACTCCACTGGCCAGTTCGGAACCGCCAGCCCGGCCGCATTGAGGATCCGCTGGGTGGTGACCATATCCTCGGGATATCTGAGCTCGTCATTGCGGGCTCGGTCGAGGATCTCCGCGGGAATCTGGGTGGTGAAGAACACCCGCAATTCATCCCGGAAGGCGGCGTCGGCGTCGCTCAGTGCCAGTCTCATACGAGCACGGTAGCGCAGGCCGACCAACCGGTCGGCGGGATGTGCAGGCTAGCGCCCCCGGCGACGCAGATAGCGCTCGAACTCCGCAGCCAGAGTGTCGCCGTCCACCTTTGACAGCGCTTCATTGACGTCGACGTCGGCGTCGCCGCGTGCCTCCAGACTGGCGACGTAGTCGGCGATCTCCTCATCGTCGGCGGTCATCTCGGTGACTGCCTGCTCCCATTCCTCGGCTTGGGTCGGAAGGTCGGCCAACGGGACCTCGATGTCGAGCACATCCTCGACGCGACGCAGTAACGCCACGGTGGCCTTGGGATTGGGGGGCTGGGACACGTAATGCGGGACCGCCGCCCAGAACGTCACCGCCGGGATGCCGGCGGCCACGCAGGCATCCTGGAACACGCCGGCGATACCGGTCGGCCCCTCGTAGCGGGATTCCTGCAGACCGAAGAATCTGGCCGACTCGGGGGAGTAGGCCGCGCCGGATACCGGCACCGGGCGGGTGTGCGGGGTGTCGGCCAGCAGGGCGCCGAGGATCACGACCGTTTCGACATTGAGTTTGTCGGCGATGGACAGCAGTTCCGCGCAGAAACTGCGCCACCGCATATTGGGTTCCACCCCGTGCATCAGCACGATGTCGCGATCGCAGCCGGGCGGTCGGCAGTGTGAGATCTGCATCGACGGCCAGACCAGTTCCCGGGTGACGCCGTCGACCTGCCGGATCACCGGCCGGTTCACCTGGTAGTCGTAGTACGACTCGTCGTCGATCTCGATGATCGGGTGGGCCTCCCAGATTGCATCGAGGTGTTCCAGGGCGTCGCTGGCGGCGTCGCCGGCATCGTTCCAGCCCTCAAAGGCCGCAACGATGATGGCGTTATGGAGATCGGGCAGTTCAGAGCCCACCGCGCCACTGCCGCCGGCGGCGGTGCCATCGGCCCAGTTCCAGGAGGTCACCATTTCAGCCTAAGCCCTGCTCGGCCGCGATGAGCCGGATAGGACCGGCAGGCCGCCGTCGATATCGCTCCGCCGCCCTCGTGACCAGCGAGCGGGTCACGATGCGGCTCACAATGGCGGGGGAGACGTCGACCTTTGGACTGGTAGAAGTGACGGGTAGACTTTGTGCGTCGAGAGGCGTTGCAACGGTTGTCGGGGTGGTCATGGCCCCCTGGTATCCGCCACGCTCGGCGGAGTTAAGGACGCCTTCCGCTGAGGGAGGATTCCGATGAGTGCGCCAGCAGATAACCGCCTTGAGGCAGATATCCGCCCTGACTGCACCGACGAACTGACCGCCACTCTGGGTCGGCGGATCATGGTGATCGACGGCGCAATGGGCACGGCCATCCAGCGGGACCGGCCGGACGAGGCCGGTTATCGCGGCGAACGCTTCATCGAGTGGCCGACGGCTTTGCAGGGCAACAACGACCTGCTCACGCTGACGCAGCCGCAGATCATCGAAGGAATCCACCGCGAGTACCTCGAGGCGGGCGCGGACATCCTCGAGACGAACACGTTCAACTCGAACTCGGTGTCGCTTGCCGATTACGACATGCACGAGTTGGCCTACGAGCTGAACTATGCCGGTGCCGCACTCGCCCGGAAGGTGTGCGACGAGTTCAGCACCCCGGATAGGCCCCGCTATGTCGCGGGCGCCATCGGGCCGACGACGCGGACCGCGTCGATCTCGCCGGACGTCAACGACCCCGGCGCCCGAAACGTCTCCTACGACCAGCTGGTCACCGCATACCTCGAAGCTGCCAACGGTCTGGTCGACGGTGGTTCCGACCTGCTCCTCGTCGAGACGATCTTCGATTCGCTGAACGCCAAAGCGGCGGTGTTCGCCCTCGAGACGCTGTTCGAGGAGCGCGGCCGCCGGTGGCCGGTCATCATCTCGGGCACCATCACCGACGCTTCCGGCCGCACGCTGTCCGGTCAGGTCACCGAAGCCTTCTGGAATTCGATCAGGCACGCGAAGCCGATCGCGGTCGGCCTCAACTGTGCACTGGGCGCGCCGGAGATGCGGCCCTATATCGCCGAGATGTCCCGGATTGCTGACACTTTCGTCTCCTGCTACCCGAATGCCGGCCTGCCCAACGCCTTCGGTGAGTACGACGAATCCCCGGAGCGTCAGGCCGGTTACCTCGCCGAGTTCGCCGAGGCCGGTCTGGTCAACCTGGTCGGTGGTTGCTGCGGAACAGCGCCGCCGCACATCGCCCAGATCGCCAAGGTCGTCGAGGGCATCCCGCCGCGGCAGGTGCCGCAGATCGAGGTGGCCACCAGGCTTGCGGGCTTGGAGCCACTCAACATCACCGCCGATTCGCTGTTCGTGAACATCGGTGAGCGCACCAACATCACCGGCTCCGCCCGGTTCCGCAACCTGATCAAGGCCGAGGACTACGACACCGCACTCTCGGTGGCCCTGCAGCAGGTCGAGACCGGCGCGCAGGTGATCGACATCAACATGGACGAGGGCATGATCGACGGCGTCGCCGCGATGGATCGGTTCACCAAGCTGATCGCGGCCGAACCGGATATCAGCCGGGTGCCGGTGATGATCGACTCATCCAAATGGGAGGTCATCGCAGCGGGCCTGAAGAACGTGCAGGGCAAGCCCATCGTCAACTCGATCTCCCTGAAGGAGGGCGAGGAGAAGTTCGTCCGGGAGGCACGGCTGTGCCGCAAGTTCGGCGCCGCCGTCGTCGTGATGGCCTTCGACGAGCAGGGGCAGGCGGACAACCTGGAGCGACGCAAGGAGATCTGCGGGCGGGCCTACCGGATCCTGACCGAGGACGTCGGCTTCCCGGCCGAGGACATCGTCTTCGACCCGAACTGCTTCGCGCTGGCGACCGGCATCGAGGAGCACGCGACGTACGGGATCGACTTCATCGAGGCCTGCGCCTGGATCAAGGAGAACCTTCCCGGCGTGCACATCTCCGGCGGTATCTCCAACGTGTCGTTCTCGTTCCGCGGCAACAACCCGGTCCGCGAGGCGATCCATGCGGTGTTCTTGTTCCACGCCATCAAGGCCGGCCTGGACATGGGCATCGTCAACGCCGGCGCGCTGGTGCCGTATGACTCGATCGACCCGGAACTGCGGGACCGAATCGAAGACGTCGTCCTGAACCGTCGCGAGGACGCGGCGGAGCGGCTGCTGGAGATCGCCGAGCGGTTCAACAGTTCCGAAAAGGCAGAAGATCCCGTTGCGGCGCAATGGCGCAGCCTTCCGGTCCGGGAGCGGATCACCCATGCCCTGGTCAAGGGTATCGACGCCGACGTCGATGATGACACCGAGGAGTTGCGGGCCGAGATAGCCGCGGCGGGAGGCCGGCCGATCGAGGTGATCGAGGGTCCGCTGATGGACGGAATGAACGTTGTCGGTGACCTTTTCGGTGCCGGCAAGATGTTCCTGCCCCAAGTGGTGAAGTCGGCCCGGGTGATGAAGAAGGCCGTTGCCTATCTGCTGCCCTATATCGAGGCGGAGAAAGAAGAGTCCGGAGCCGCAGCCGCAGGAAAGGACACCAACGGCACGATCATCATGGCCACCGTGAAGGGTGACGTCCATGACATCGGCAAGAACATCGTCGGGGTCGTCCTGCAGTGCAATAACTACGAGGTGATCGACCTCGGGGTGATGGTGCCCGCGAGCAAGATTCTGGATGCGGCCAAAGAGCACAACGCCGACATCATCGGGCTGTCCGGGCTGATCACCCCGTCCCTGGACGAGATGGTCAACGTCGCCGTCGAAATGGAACGCGCGGGCCTGCAGATCCCGCTGCTGATCGGCGGTGCGACCACCTCGCGCGCGCACACCGCGGTGAAGATATCGCCGCGCAGGTCCGGCCCGGTGGTCTGGGTCAAGGACGCGTCTCGTTCGGTGCCGGTTGCTGCCGCACTGCTCGACGACAAGCAGCGACCGGCCCTGTTGGAGGCCACCGAGGCCGACTACGCCTCCCTGCGGGAACGGCACGCCCAGAAGAACGAGCGGCCGGTGTTGACGCTGCAGAAGGCCCGTGCAAACCGGACGCCGATCGAGTGGGACGACTATCGGCCGCCGGTGCCTGCCCAGGGCCTCGGGGTCCGGGAATTCCTTGACTACGAACTCGCCGAACTGCGCGAATACATCGACTGGCAACCGTTTTTCAATGCCTGGGAGATGAAGGGCCGCTTCCCCGACATCCTCAACAACCCGGTATCGGGCGATACGGCGCGGAAGTTGTACGACGATGCTCAGGCGATGCTCGACACCCTGATCAAGGAGAAGTGGCTGACCGCCAATGGGGTGATCGGGTTCTTCCCGGCGAACGCGGTCGGTGACGATATCGAGGTCTATACCGATGACACCCGAACCCAGGTGCTGACCACATTGCACAACCTGCGCCAGCAGGGCGAGCACCGGGACGGCATCCCGAACCGGAGCCTCGGCGATTACATTGCCCCCAAAGAAACGGGTCTCCGGGACTATATCGGCGCTTTCGCCGTCACCACGGGACTCGGCAGCCACATCAAGATCGACGAGTTCAAGGCGGCCAATGACGATTACAGCGCGATCCTGCTGGAGTCGCTGGCCGACCGGCTGGCAGAGGCGTTCGCCGAACGGATGCACCAACGAGTCCGTCAGGAGTTCTGGGGATTCCAGCCCGACGAGCAGTTGGACAATCAGGCTCTCATCGAGGAGAAGTACGTCGGAATCCGCCCCGCCCCCGGCTACCCGGCCTGCCCGGAGCACACCGAGAAGGTGACGCTGTGGGCGTTGATGGATGTGCAGGAGCGGACCGGTATCGAGTTGACCGAGTCGATGGCGATGTGGCCCGGCGCGGCGGTCAGCGGCTGGTATTTCTCCCACCCGCAGTCGCAGTATTTCGTGGTCGGCCGTCTGGCCCAGGATCAGGTCGCCGATTACGCGCGGCGCAAGGGCTGGACGCTGCAGGAGGCCGAGCGCTGGCTGGGCCCGAACCTCGGCTACAACCCGGAGGACTGAGCTCCCAAGCCGGCGTCGGCATCATCGAGCTGCCCGATACCGGTGGCGCCGACCAGCAGCTCGTATTGTTCTCCGCATGAAAGCCGTGTTGTTCGACATGGACGGCACGCTGGTGGACTCCGAAAAGCTCTGGGATATCGCCATGCGGGAGCTGTACGCCCGGCACGGTGGGTTGCTGACACCTGAGGTGCGAGAGTCCACCGTCGGCGGCTCATCGGAGAGTGTCATCCGGCTCGTCTACGCCGACCTGGGTCTTGAGCCCGATCCGGTCGAGATGGCGGCCACTGCGGACTGGCTGCATGACATCACCGGCGAGCTGTTCGATGCCGGGCTGCCGTGGTGCGACGGCGCTCGCGAACTGCTCGACGACCTCGCCGGGGCCGGCGTCCCGATGGCGCTGGTGACCAATACCCGGCGGGTGCTGACCGAGCGGGCGCTCAACAGCATCGGACGGGACTATTTCGCGGTCAGCGTGTGCGGTGACGAGGTACCGCGTGGCAAGCCGGCCCCAGACCCCTACCGGCAGGCTGCCGAGTTGCTGGGATTGGATCCGGGGCACTGCCTGGCCGTCGAGGACTCGGTCACGGGCGCGGCCTCGGCCGAGGGCGCCGGCTGTCCGGTCCTGGTGGTGCCGAACGATGTGGCGGTGCCGTTCAGTCCACGTCGGCGGCACATTCCGTCACTGGCGGAGGTGGACCTGCGGCGGCTGCACGAAATCTATGCCGAACTGCAGCCAGAACCCGGACCGATGACCTGACCGGGCATTGCACCCGCGGGTGCCGGAGGTTGCCGATACCGCTGTCCGGCGTGGGGTGGGTGTGCCATGGTTGAGCCCGGTACCTCAGACGAACGCAGGTGAAGGGACGCCAGATGGCCGGCCAGGGCCCTACGGGCAACACACCGTCGGTATTCGACGATGAGGATTTCTCCGGTCGAGGGGCGGTCCGGATCGCGTCGGTCGCCGCGTTGGGAGGGCTGCTTTTCGGCTATGACAGCGCGGTGATCAACGGTGCGGTGGCGTCGATCCAGAGCCACTTCGACATCAACAACGCCTCGCTGGGCTTCGCGGTCGCCTCGGCGTTGCTGGGGGCCGCCGCCGGCGCGATGACGGCCGGCCGGCTGGCCGATCGGATCGGCCGCATCTCGGTGATGAAGATCGCCGCCGTCTTGTTCTTCATCAGCGCCATCGGAACCGGCCTCGCGACCAATGTGGGGATGATCGTGGTCTTCCGGGTGGTCGGTGGCATCGGAGTCGGCGTGGCGTCGGTGATCGCCCCCGCCTACATCGCCGAGACCTCGCCGGCCCGCATCCGTGGCCGGCTTGGCTCTCTGCAGCAGCTGGCGATCGTCACCGGCATTTTCGTATCGTTGGCCATCGACTACCTGCTGGCGCACCTGGCCGGCGGAGCGAGCAAGGAACTCTGGCTGGGACTGGAGGCCTGGCGCTGGATGTTCCTGATGATGGCGGTACCCGCGGTCATCTACGGCGTGCTGACCTACACCATCCCGGAATCGCCGCGGTATCTGGTTGCCCGCCACCGGATTCCGGAAGCACGCAAGGTGCTGGGCATGCTGCTGGGGGAGAAGAATCTCGAGATCACCATCGACCGGATCCAGAGCACCCTGGCCGGTGAGCAGAAGCCGTCCTGGCGCGATCTGCGCAAACCGACCGGCGGGATCCACGGCATCGTGTGGGTGGGTCTGGGCCTGTCGATCTTCCAGCAGTTTGTCGGGATCAACGTGATCTTCTACTACTCAAACGTGTTGTGGGAGGCGGTCGGGTTCGATGAGAGCCAATCCTTCCTGATCACCGTGATCACCTCTGTCGTCAACATCGCGACGACCTTGATCGCCATCGCGTTGATCGACAAGATCGGCCGCAAACCGCTGCTGCTGATCGGATCGTCCGGGATGGCAGTCACCCTGGCGACGATGGCGTTCATCTTCGGAACGGCTCCGCAGATAGACGGCGCCCCGCAACTCAGCGGTGCCCAGGGGCCGATCGCGCTTGTCGCCGCGAACCTGTTTGTGGTGGCCTTCGGCATGTCCTGGGGCCCGGTGGTGTGGGTGCTGCTCGGTGAGATGTTCCCGAACCGTATCCGTGCCGCCGCGTTGGGTCTGGCGGCCGCCGGCCAGTGGGCGGCCAACTGGCTCATCACCGTGAGCTTCCCGGAATTGCGCAACCATCTGGGCCTGGCCTACGGGTTCTACGCGCTGTGCGCCATCCTGTCGTTCATGTTCGTCTGGACATGGGTCCGGGAGACCAAGGGTGTGGCCTTGGAGGATATGCACGCCGATCAGATGGCGTAGCCCCCGGCGGGCATGTTTGGCCCGGAGTCCGATCGGGAAGACCTAGGCGGCACGGTCTGATGTTGACGATTCGCCGGGAGATGCGTGATGACGGACACCCTGTGGGCGCCGGTGCGGCGTCGCGGACGCCCGCCGGCCAGCGCTGCCGCCGTCACCCGGGAGCGGATTCTGCGGACCGCCCGGGAGGTCTTCGCCGAATCCGGCTACGAGGCCGCCACCTTCCAGGCCATCGCGGCGCAGATCGGTCTGACCAGGCCCGCGATCAACAACTACTTCAGCAGCAAGTCGGCGCTCTACGAGGAGGTCGCGGACCGGGTGGGTGATGTGCTGCTCGACGCCGTTCGCGTCGCCTCTCAGGAGCCCAGCCTTGCCGGGCAGATCGTGACGTTCACCCGGATGGCGATGCACGGTGAGGACGCCGATCCGTCGATCGCGGGGTTCCTGGTCCAGTCGGTGACGAACGTCGGCCACATCCCGGTCGGCGGCCGCCGGGCTGCCGGGGTGATCGAGCGTTTCGTCCGTACCGCTGTGCGTTCGGCGATCCAGCGCGGGGAGACCACCGCCGACCCGGACGGATTGACGGACCTGCTGATGGGGTTGGTCTGGGGAACGGCCTTCCAACTCAGCCGCGGCGACGCTGCGCGCGCGGAGCGAATGCTCGTCCAGCTGTGCGGGGTCCTGGACCACGGACTGGCGCACTAGCCCACCCCGGTCGAAACCGCCGTGACGACGGTGCGGCCGACATGGAACAATCCCTGGCCGTGAAGACCTTTGAGGATCTGTTCGCCGAATTGGGCGAGCGGGCCCGCACCCGCCCGGCCGGCAGCGCCACGGTGGCCGCGCTGGATGCCGGGGTACACGGGCTCGGCAAGAAGATCCTCGAGGAGGCCGGCGAGGTGTGGCTGGCCGCCGAGCACGAGTCCGACGAGGCCCTCGCCGGAGAGATCAGCCAGCTGCTGTATTGGACTCAGGTATTGATGATCGCCCGCGGCCTGGACCTCGACGACGTCTACCGGAAGCTGTAGGGCCGCCATGCTGCGTGTTGCTGTACCCAACAAGGGCGCGCTCTCGGAATCGGCGGCCGAGATTCTGTCCGAAGCCGGCTACCGGCGGCGCACCGACCCCAAGGATCTCACCGTCATCGACCGGTCCAACGGTGTCGAGTTCTTCTTCCTGCGGCCCAAGGACATCGCCATCTACGTTGGTTCGGGGGATCTCGATTTCGGGATCACCGGACGGGATCTGGCTGCCGAGTCCGGCGCCCCGGTGCGCGAGCGCCTGGCTCTGGGATTCGGGTCTTCCAGCTTCCGCTACGCCGCCCCGGCGGATCGGTCCTGGACGGTGGCCGATCTGGCCGGCCGGCGGATCGCCACGGCATATCCGAATCTGGTGCGCAAGGACCTTGCGTCCAGGGGAATCGACGCGACCGTGATCCGTCTCGACGGGGCGGTGGAGATATCGGTCCAACTCGGCGTCGCCGATGCCATCGCCGACGTCGTCGGCTCCGGCCGCACTCTGAGCCTGCACGATCTGGCCGCCTTCGGTGAGCCGCTGTGCGACTCCGAGGCGGTGCTGATCGAACGTGACGGGGGTGCCGGCCGCGATGATCGACCTGACGACGGGGCCGCGCGGGACCAGCTGGCCGGACGGGTCCAGGGTGTGGTGTTCGGGCAGCAGTACCTGATGCTGGATTACGACTGCCCTCGTGCGGTGCTGGACCATGCCACCGCGATCACCCCGGGTCTGGAATCCCCCACCATCGCTCCACTGGCCGATCCGGACTGGGTCGCGGTGCGCGCGCTGGTGCCGCGCCGTGAGGTCAATGCCATCATGGATCAGATCGCCGCGATCGGCGCCAAGGCGATTCTGGCCTCCGACGTTCGGTTCTGTCGGTTCTGACCGTGCTAGCGTGCCCGGCATGACGCATGCGCTCGTCTTGCTATTGGCCCTGCTGATCGGCGTTGTCGCCGGTCTGCGCACGTTCACCGCACCGGCTGTCATAGCCTGGGCCGCGCTGCTGCAGTGGATCAACGTGGATGGCACCTGGGCGTCGTGGATGGGCCACTGGATCACCGTGGCGATCCTGACCGTGCTGGCGGTGGCCGAACTGATCAGCGATCAGATGCCCGCGATGCCGAGCCGCAAGACTGCGCCTCAGTTCCTGGCCCGGCTGGTCACCGGCGCATTCTCCGGCGCGGTGCTCGGGACCGCGTGGGGATACCGCTGGGGCAGCCTGGGCGCCGGCATGATCGGCGCGGTGATCGGCACGATCGGCGGGTACGAAGCCCGCACCCGCCTGGTCGCGGCCAACGGGGGGCGGGACCGGCCGATTGCGGTGGCCGAGGATGTATTCGCCGCTGCGGCCGGGGTGGCGGTCGCCTACGCGACCAGCGTGGTCTGATTTGCCCGATTCGCCACCGCCGACCGTGGCGACCCGCTGATAATCGTCGGATGATGCCGGACTGGACAACGGCCTTGCGGCGGATGGGCACCGCGATCGCATGCGTTGCGATCGGTGCGGCGGCAACCCTGCCGGCCACCTCCCACGCCGACGACGGGGTGCCCTCACTGCCGGTGTTCGTTCCATACCCGTCTGGCTGGGCACCGAACTACACGGTCTTCCCGTACAACCTCTGGCAGACCAGGGTGACCCCCGAGCAGATCATCGCCCAACGTGACGCGTGCCAGTGGTTCAACGCCCAGTACGACACCCTGAGCACACAGGCTTTCGGCTTCCAGCGCTATCTCGGTGACCAGGGTGACGTCTGGGATTCGCCTGGGGTTCAGGCTGCGGCCGGTGTCGTCCGAGCCAATCTCGACCAGTCCGCCGCGTTCCTGGATCCGCGGGTGCACACGCTCTACATCGTCAATTACCCCGACCGGAGCGAGTATTCACCGCTTTACAACGGCGACTCGTTCTATCACCTGTGGTTTCAGCTGACCCAGATCAGCGACAAGATGGCCCGGCAGGTGCCCTCCGGGCAGATCAACGCCAACACTGCGACGATGAACGTGTACGGGACGGTGATCCGGGATTCCGGGGTCTGCAACGGAGCGTGATACCGGGCGGCGCCGAACGACCGCTTGAGGAACACTGATGGATCGGACCCCTCGGATCCGGCACTATCGGATCCGGCGCCTGCTTGCGATATCGGTCGTGCTGCTCTCGGCGCTCGTTGCGGTGTGGCAGCTCGCCGCCCCCGGCCCGTCGGCGGCCGACCCGCCGGAGCGGGTGGTGCTCTACTTCTTCTGGGCCCAGGGCTGCCCGCACTGCGCGGCGGCCAAGCCGACGCTTGCCGAGCTTGAGCGACGCCATCCGCAATTGGAGGTCCGCGCCTTCGAGGTGTCGGCCAGTGCGGAGAACCAGCGCCGCTTCACCGCCATGGCGGCGAAGTTCGGCATCGAACCGACCGGTGTTCCGGTCTTCTTTCTGGGCTCCCGGCATTTCGTGGGCTACTCCTCGGCGGTCACACCGCGCCTGCTGGAAGCCGCGGTCTCGCGATGTCTGTCAACCGGGTGCCCGGACGCCGGGGCCGATATCGCAGCTGCTCCGGCGGACGACGGCGGCGCGCCGGGGGTGATAACCCTGCCGTTCTTCGGTGAGATCGACCCGGGTGCCCGGTCGCTGGTGCTCACCACCCTGCTGATCGCGGCGGTCGACGGGGTCAACCCCTGTTCGCTGTGGGTGCTGTCGATCCTGCTGGCGCTGACTCTTCGTACCGGTTCCCGGCGCACCACCGCCCTGACCGGCCTGGTCTTCATATTTGTCACGGGACTGGTCTACGCCTTCTTCATCGGCGGGCTTTTCACGGTATTCGCGGTGCTCAGTTTCGCGCCGATCGTCCGGGTCGTCGTCGCACTGCTGGCCGCGGCGTTCGGGGTCATCAACATCAAGGATTTTTTCTGGTACAAATCGGTTGTCTCGCTGAGTATCCCGGAATCGAGCAAACCAGGCATCTATGACCGTATGCGCCGGGTCCTGGCCTCGGCGCAGTCGCTGCCCGCGTTGGTCACCTCAACCGTGATACTGGCGGCGGGGGTGTCCTTCGTCGAACTGGCCTGCACGGCCGGCTTCCCGGTGCTGTGGACCAATATCGTTGCCGCACGCGATATCTCCGCCGTCGAATTCGGACTGTTGCTCGGCCTGTACATGCTGGTCTACCAGCTTGATGAGCTGATCATCTTCGGGGTGGCCGTTGCGACGATGCGGGTCACGAAGCTTCAGGAACGGCAGGGCCGGATACTGAAACTGCTCAGCGGCATGCTGATGTTCAGCCTCGCCGTCGTGATGCTCGTGCAGCCGTCCCTGCTGAACGACGTCCGGACATCGCTGGGTGTGTTCGCGGCGGCGGGTGCGGCGACGGCGCTGATTCTGGCCATCGACCGCGGTGTCAGGTCACGGCGGCAAGCAGTCCCGGGAACCCAAGACCGGCGGTGAAGCTGAGGCCCGCAGATGGGGACCTATGGCACCAGCACCGGGCATTCCCGGCCGATACCATCAGCTCAAGGTGAACGAACGGATGGAGGGGTCCGGATGACAAGCCTTGGAATCGTGGTCGGAGTCGATGGTTCGGCCGCGTCGGCCTCCGCGGTTCGCTGGGCCGCACGGGAAGCCGAGCTGCGCAACCTGCCGCTGGCGGTGGTCAGTGTGCTCGCGCCGGTCGTGCAGGCCGGCGGGCCGTGGCCCGAAGTCCCGGTTCCCGAAGAGTACGTGCGGATACAGCAGGCCGAGGCGACGGACGTCGTCGACAAGGCCGTTCGGTCGGCTGCCGACGGTGCCGCCCCAGCCCTGCAGATCACCGGCGAGGTGCTGCTCGGCCCGATCGTGGCGACGCTGGTGAACATGTCCGCACGAGCCGACATGATGGTCGTCGGCTGTCGGGGTGAGGATGCGGTTTCCCGCGCCTTACTCGGCTCGGTCAGCTCCGGACTGGTGCATCACGCGCACTGTCCGGTCGCGATCATCCACGCCGAGGAACTCCCCTCGGAGCGGGCGCCGGTGGTGGTGGGGATCGACGGGTCGCCAACCTCGGAGTTGGCCACCGCCATCGCCTTCGATGAGGCATCCCGGCGCGGCGTCGACCTGGTGGCTCTGCACGCCTGGAGCGATATGGGTCCGATTGAATTCGCCAGCGCCAACTGGGCTCCGATCGAGTGGCGCAATATCAAGGTGGCGGAGGAGGAAGTGCTCAGCGAGCGGCTCTCCGGTTGGAACGATCAGTACCCGGACGTCACCGTGCACCGGGTCGTGGTGTGCGATCGGCCGGGGCCCCGACTGCTGGAGCGGGCGGGGGAGGCGCAGTTGCTCGTCCTCGGTAGCCACGGCCGTGGCGGTTTCCCCGGTATGTTGCTCGGCTCGGTCTGCAACGCCGTCGTCAACTCCGCGCAGATCCCGGTGATCATCGCCCGGCCGCCCGCCGAGACCTGACCCGCGCGGCACCGATCCGCGGATGTGGCAGGCTGGGCGGCTGTGACCGATCAGGCTCCCGTCCGATGAGCATCGGCGACGAGGATGGATTCGCGCAGGCCCCGCGGAGAACGGGACCCTTCGCCGTCGATGATCGGGTGCAATTGACCGACGCCAAGGGCCGGCACTACACGATGATCCTGAAGGCCGGCGGCGAGTTCCACACCCACCGCGGGATCGTGGCCCACGACAGCGTCATAGGCTCGCCGGAGGGCAGCGTGGTCAAGGCCTCCGGCGGCGATGCGTTCCTGGTGCTGCGACCGCTGCTCATCGACTACGTCATGTCGATGCCCCGCGGCGCTCAGGTGATCTATCCCAAGGACGCCGCGCAGATCGTGCACGAGGGTGACGTGTTCCCCGGGGCCCGGGTGCTGGAAGCCGGTGCCGGCTCCGGCGCGCTCACCTGCTCGCTGCTGCGCGCGGTCGGTCCGGGGGGACGGGTCATCTCCTACGAACTCCGCGACGACCACGCCGAGCATGCCAAGCGCAACGTGGCCACCTTCTTCGGCCAGGAGCCCGGTAACTGGGATCTGATCATCGGCGATGTCAACGACGCTGCTGCCGATCCCGGCCTCGGCGAGGCATCGGTCGACCGGGTGGTGCTCGACATGCTGGCGCCCTGGGACGTGCTGGACGCGGTAGCCCGGGTGCTGATTCCGGGTGGGGTACTGATCATCTACGTCGCGACTGTGACCCAGTTGTCCAGGGCGGTCGAGGCGTTACGCGAACAACAATGCTGGACCGAGCCCCGTTCCTGGGAGACGTTGCAGCGGGAGTGGAACGTCGTCGGGCTGGCGGTGCGCCCACAGCACAATATGCGCGGCCACACCGCATTCCTGATCTCGGCGCGACGGCTGGCACCGGGAACCCTCACCCCCGTCCCCTTCCGCAGGAAGGGCCGGACCGGCTAGTCGTCGCTCCGGCGCAGATCCCGACGGACCGACAGCAGCTCGATCTCGGGCCGCCCGGCGACTATCCGCTCGGCAGCGTCGAGCACCTCCACCACATGCGCCCGGTCGGCGGCCACCACGGCCACCCCGATACCGGCCCGGCGATGCAGATCCAGCCATCCGGTCTCGGCCGCCGACACACTGAACCGGCGCTGCAACTCTGCGACGATGGGACGCACCATCGAGCGCTTCTCCTTGAGTGAATGCACGTCGCCCAGCAGCACGTCGAACTCGAGCCAGCCGATCCACATTCCGATCAGCCGCCCGGTGCGGGGGCCGGCGGTCCCGGGAGAACGCTGACAACCGGGTCGGTGCGGGCGTTTCCGAAGGCCAGCAGCATATCGGCGGTCTCCCGAGTCAGTTGCCAGTCGCCGGCACTGGGCCGGAACTCCATCGGAAGGGCGAATTCGCCGGCATCGTCGGGGTCGGCGCCGGTGATGGTGATGGTGGCCAGGACGTGGCCGCGATGGGGTTCGGACCATCTGATGTCGGAAGCGGAGATGGTGATCGGCGCGAACCCCCCGTCACGCAATGCGGTTCCGAAGGCGTCCAGAGCGGCGGTATCCGCCGGCGTCGTGGTCTGAATCAGTGCCAGCTTGTCCGGCCCTGGAATACCGGCGTCGGCAAGCCGGTACAGCACGGCCGCGAGGGCCTCCGGCGCCGGCAGCGGTCCGAGGTCGGCCGGCGGCGCAGCCACCGTCGGCGCGGCCGGGACGGGGGCCGGCACCGGTGGCATCGCCGCATGACCGGCGCAACCGGAAACGCCGAGCGCCGCCACAGTGGTGGCGGCGCTCAGGACGGCGCTCAAAGTCCGTCGCATCCTCGGCCGGTTCGGGTGGACGCTAGCTGTTGAGGATCGCCAGCACCGCGGTGGCGGAATTCCTCGACAGTTTCCAGCCGGCCTGGTCGACGAAGGTGATCGCCTGGGTGGTCGCCGGCATTCCCGGCCCCGATGCCGTCACGTTCGCGGTCGCGGCCCCCGGGCCGGCCGGCACGATATCGGCGATCGTGAAATTCAACGGCACCTGACCGTTGGCCACCGCCTTGCGCATCAGCGCGTCGGCGGTGCGGGCCTCCAGCCGGCCGAGGCCGCCCTCGACGAGGTAGGACTTGCTGGCGAACGGGACGTTGGGATCGGCCAGCCCGTAGAGCACGCTGTTGAGCTGGTCGGCCGAGGGCAGATCAACCGCCGGGTTCAGCGGCATCGGGGTGCCGAACACCACCGGCTGAACAGCCGGAGCCGCGGTCGGGGGGACCGAGGCCATGGCCGTCACACCCGCGGCGGCGCCACCTGCGATCGCCCCGGCTGCCACGCACGTGGCGAGGAGTTTCTGGATCACGGCTGTCCTTTCGATCGGACCGACTCTCGGCAAAGGTTAACAGTGACGTAAGGGTGTCGACACCGCCTGAGAGCCCATGATGGTGCAATGGCCGGTAGCGTTGGGGAGTCCACCGCGCCAGGCTCGGTGCGGGGAAGGAGCCGTTATGACAGAGTCACACCGTCCTGCAGCCTCCGGCGCCCATGACGACGAGGCCGCCGAATTGGAGGAGCTGCGCCGCGAGGCGGCAATTCTGCGCGAGCAGTTGCAGCAGGCCGCCGGCGGCCAGCGCTCACCGCGCGAGGTGCAGCAACTGGAGGCCCGGATCGATTCTCTGGCGGCCCGCAATGCGAAGTTGATGGACACCCTCAAGGAGGCCCGTCAGCAATTGCTGGTGCTGCGCGAGGAGGTCGACCGGCTGGGGCAGCCGCCCAGCGGCTACGGGGTGTTGCTGGACGCCCATGACGACGACACCGTGGACGTGTTCACCTCCGGGCGCCGGATGCGGCTGACCTGTTCGCCCAATATCGAGGTTAAAGAGCTCAGGAAGGGTCAGACCGTCCGACTGAACGAGGCGCTGACGGTGGTCGAGGCCGGCACGTTCGAGGCGGTCGGTGAGATCAGCACCCTGCGCGAGGTGCTCGCTGACGGGCACCGCGCGCTGGTGGTCGGGCACGCCGACGAGGAGCGGATCGTCTGGCTGGCCGAGCCGCTGGTGGCCGCCGAGGCGCTGCCTCCCGAAGTGGCCGCTGAGCTGGCAGGGGACCTCGACGACGATCTGCGGCCGCGAAAGCTGCGACCGGGCGACTCGCTGTTGGTCGACAGCAAGGCCGGGTATGCCTTCGAACGCATCCCCAAGGCCGAGGTCGAGGATCTGGTGCTGGAGGAGGTGCCGGACGTCTCCTACGGCGATATCGGTGGCCTGACCAGGCAGATCGAGCAGATCCGCGACGCGGTCGAACTACCGTTCCTGCATAAGGAGCTCTACCGCGAGTATTCGCTGCGCCCGCCCAAGGGTGTGCTGCTGTACGGCCCCCCCGGTTGCGGCAAGACGTTGATCGCCAAAGCGGTGGCCAACTCGCTGGCAAAGAAGATGGCGGAGGTCCGCGGGGACGATGCCCGCGAGGCGAAGTCCTACTTCCTCAACATCAAGGGCCCGGAACTGCTCAACAAGTTCGTCGGCGAGACCGAGCGTCACATCCGGCTGATCTTCCAGCGGGCCAGGGAGAAGGCCTCCGAGGGCACTCCGGTGATCGTGTTCTTCGACGAGATGGACTCGATCTTCCGGACCCGCGGCACCGGTGTCAGCTCCGATGTCGAGACCACCGTGGTGCCCCAGCTGCTCAGCGAGATCGACGGCGTGGAGGGTCTGGAGAACGTCATCGTCATCGGCGCCTCCAACCGCGAAGACATGATCGATCCGGCCATTCTGCGGCCGGGGCGACTCGACGTGAAGATCAAGATCGAACGCCCGGACGCCGAAGCCGCGCAGGACATCTTCAGCAAGTACCTCACCGAGAACCTTCCGGTCAACGCCGACGACCTCGCCGAGTTCGGCGGGGACCGGGGGGCATGTATCAAGGCGATGATCGAGAAGGTCGTCGACCGGATGTACGCCGAGATCGATGACAACAGGTTCCTCGAGGTGACCTACGCCAACGGCGACAAAGAGGTGATGTACTTCAAGGACTTCAACTCCGGGGCGATGATTCAGAATGTCGTCGACCGGTCCAAGAAGTACGCGATCAAATCGGTGTTGGAGAGTGGCCAGCACGGGCTGCGCATCCAGCACCTGCTGGATTCGATCGTCGACGAGTTCGCCGAGAACGAGGACCTGCCCAACACCACCAACCCCGACGACTGGGCCCGGATCTCCGGTAAGAAGGGCGAACGGATCGTCTACATCCGCACCTTGGTCACCGGCAAGAGTTCGTCGGCCAGCAGGGCCATCGACACCGAGTCGAACCTGGGTCAGTACCTGTAGCGCCCGTGGCGTGGCCGAAGCCTCAGAACTGCAGCGAATAGCTGTTGGTCAGCTCGTCCTGGGTGACATGTGCGTCGCGGGTGGTGGTGTCCACCGTGAGAGGGCTTGTCAGCGTTCGGGTTTCGTAACGCCAGCCGTCGGGCAGGTTCAGCCGCGATCCGAGTCCTGGCAGGTCCTCAAGACCCAGGTCCTTGTCCACGACCTGGCTCCAGGTTTGCATGACCCACCGCTGTCCCTGATCGTCGACCAGTTCGAACACCGGCCGGCCGGCCCCGAAGGTGAACACCGCCCGCCGGTCCACCCGATTGACGGTGTAGGGGGCCGGGCTCATTGAGGAGAGTTTCACGGTCGCCTGCAGGATCATGTCGATGCCGCCGAAGCTCATCGTCTGCTGCGGGCCTTGGGCATTCTTGGTGATATCGGTCATCAGCCAGTAACGCGGACCGTTGAGCAGCGCTGCGACCGCGCCGTTCTGCTTGGCAAGTGCTTCGGGGTCGAGCGCGTTCCACAATTCGGCGGGGCAGTCGTTGAGCGGGAAGGTGTTGTACACCTCTGCCTCCGGACCGGACTCGGTCATCCGGACCAGCAGGACCTCACCGTAGCGTTTTCCGAACACATCCGTCCCTGCCGCCATGGCGATTACCCTACGCGCGCCGGTGCTTTCGGGTCCGACATGCTTCGCATCGTGGCCCGCGGCGACGCGGCCACCGGGTCGTGCGGGATACCCGGCTAGTCTTAGCCGCATGCAGCGGATCATCGGCACCGAGGTGGAATACGGCATCTCATCGCCGTCCGACCCGACGGCGAATCCGATTCTCACCTCGACCCAGGCCGTCCTGGCCTATGCGGCGGCAGCCGGAATCCAGCGCGCCAAGCGCACCCGCTGGGACTACGAGGTGGAGTCACCGTTGCGGGATGCCCGCGGTTTCGACCTGAGCCGTCCGTCGGGGCCGCCGCCGGTGGTGGACGCCGACGAGGTCGGTGCGGCCAACATGATCCTGACCAACGGCGCCCGGCTCTATGTCGACCACGCCCATCCGGAGTACTCAGCACCGGAGGTCACCGACCCGCTGGATGCGGTGATCTGGGACAAGGCGGGCGAACGGGTGATGGAGGCCGCCGCACGCCATGTTGCCAGCGTCCCCGGCGCGGCCAAACTCCAGTTGTACAAGAACAACGTGGACGGCAAGGGCGCCTCGTATGGCACCCATGAGAACTACCTGATGAGCCGCCAGACTCCCTTCTCAGCCGTGATCGCGGGTTTGACCCCGTTCATGGTGTCCCGCCAGGTCGTGACCGGTTCGGGTCGCGTCGGCATCGGCCCGTCCGGGGACGAGCCCGGCTTCCAGCTGTCCCAGCGCGCCGACTACATCGAGGTCGAGGTCGGACTGGAGACCACGCTGAAGCGGGGCATCATCAACACCCGGGACGAGCCGCACGCCGATGCCGACAAGTACCGCCGTTTGCACGTGATCATCGGCGATGCCAACCTGGCCGAGACGTCGACGTATCTGAAGGTGGGAACGACCTCGCTGGTTCTCGACCTGATCGAGGCGGGGGTCGACCTCAGCGACCTGATGCTGGCCCGGCCCGTCCACGCGGTGCACGTCATCAGCCGCGACCCCTCGCTGCGAGCCACGGTGGCGCTGGCCGACGGCCGCGAGCTCACCGCCCTGGCGTTGCAGCGCATCTACCTCGACCGAGTGGCCCGGCTACTTGACACCCTGGACCCGGATCCGCGGGCGGCCGATGTTGTCCAGACCTGGGCCCATGTCCTGGATTTGCTGGAGCGTGACCCGATGGAGTGCGCGGAGTTGCTGGATTGGCCGGCCAAGCTCAGGCTGCTCGACGGCTTCCGGCATCGGGAGAACCTGGGCTGGTCGGCGCCACGGCTGCAATTGGTAGACCTGCAGTACTCGGACGTCCGGCTGGACAAGGGGCTGTACAACCGCCTCGTTGCCCGCGGGTCGATGAAGCGGCTGGTGACCGAGCAGCAGGTCCTCGACGCGGTGGACAGTCCGCCGACCGACACCCGGGCCTACTTCCGGGGGGAGTGCCTCCGGCGGTTCGGCGCCGATATTGCCGCGGCGAGTTGGGACTCGGTCATCTTCGACCTGGGCGGGGACTCGCTGGTCCGGATCCCCACCCTGGAGCCGCTACGCGGCAGTAAGGCACACGTGGGCGCGCTGCTGGACTCGGTGGACAGCGCCGCGGAACTGGTGGAACAACTCACGACCTGACGGGCGTTCACGCGAACAGGTTGATGGCGGACGGTACTGTGGAGTCCGGCGGCTTGGCTGGACTTTCGGGGCCGCTGATGAGAGCAGGAGGCAGCGGTGGCTCAGGAACAGACCAAGCGCGGCGGCGGTGGCGGCGAGGACGACGATCCCGCCGGCAACGGGGCCGGCGGGCAAGAGCGTCGCGAGAAGCTTGCCGCGGAGACCGATGACCTGCTGGATGAGATCGACGACGTGCTCGAGGAGAATGCCGAGGACTTCGTGCGGGCATACGTCCAAAAGGGCGGACAGTGACCTGGCCGTCCTCTGATCGCCCCGGCTCCAACCCGTTTCTGACCAGTCCCGCGCACGGCGTCTTCCCGACCAACGCCGTCGACCTCTCATCCTTCTCGGAGTTCCTCCGTCGGCAGGCGCCGGAACTGCTGCCGACCGGCTCGCTCGCCGGAGCCCGGACCGCAGCCGGAATGGCGCAGGGCGATGCATTGCCGCACGGCACCACGATCGTTGCGCTGCGGTATCCCGGTGGTGTGCTGATCGCTGGGGATCGTCGGTCCACCCAGGGCAACATGATCGCCGGTCGCGACGTTCAGAAGGTCTACATCACCGATGACTACACGGCCACCGGCATCGCCGGCACCGCCGCGCTGGCTGTCGAATTCGCCCGTCTCTACGCTGTCGAACTCGAGCACTACGAGAAACTCGAAGGCCTGCCGATGACGTTCGCCGGCAAGGTGAACCGTCTGGCGATCATGGTGCGCGGCAATCTCGGCGCCGCGCTTCAGGGCTTCGTCGCGTTGCCTCTGCTGGTGGGCTATGACCTCGACGATTCCGACCGCAACGCCGCGGGCCGCATCGTGTCCTTCGACGCCGCCGGTGGCTGGCATATCGAGGATGAGGGCTATCAGGCGGTGGGTTCCGGTTCTCTGTTCGCCAAGGCCTCGATGAAGAAGCTGTATCCGGCCGTCACTGATGCGGATTCGGCGCTCAAGGTGGCGGTCGAGGCCCTGTACGACGCAGCCGACGACGATTCCGCCACCGGCGGACCGGATCTGGTGCGGGGTATCTACCCGACCGCTGTCACCATCGGAGCCGACGGCGCCCAGGAGGTGTCCGAGGAGCGCATCGCGCGGCTATCCCGTGAGGTGATCGAAATCCGTTCGCACACAGACGAGTTCGGGCCCGGTCGCGGGCCGAGCAATCAAGCGCCCCGGGCGGATGCATGATGGGGGCTGACGCGTGAGTTTCCCGTACTTCATCTCGCCCGAGCAGGCGATGCGCGAGCGGTCCGAGCTTGCGCGAAAGGGTATCGCCCGTGGTCGCAGTGTGGTCGTGATGGCCTACTCCGGCGGGGTGCTGTTCGTTGCGGAGAACCCATCTCGGTCGCTGCAGAAGGTCAGCGAGATCTATGACCGGGTCGGGTTCGCGGCCGTCGGCCGGTTTAACGAGTTCGACAGTCTCCGCCGCGGCGGCATCCAGTATGCGGACACCCGCGGCTACGCCTACGACCGGCGCGACGTGACTGGGCGGCAGCTGGCCAATGTCTACGCGCAGACACTCGGCACCATCTTCACCGAGCAGGCCAAGCCCTACGAGGTCGAACTCTGCGTCGCCGAGGTGGCCCATTACGGGGAGACCAAAGCCCCAGAACTCTATCGGATTACCTACGACGGGTCGATCGCCGACGAACCTCACTTCGTGGTGATGGGTGGGACCACCGAGCCAATCATCAAGGCGCTCAAGGAGTCCTACTCTGAGAATGCCGAACTGGGTGAGGCAGTGCGTATTGCTGTCGATGCGTTGCGGACCGGTATCGCCAGCGCCGCCGGCAACGCCACCCCGGCTGCCGAGCCGAGGGTGCTCGGGCCATCGACCCTGGAGGTGGCGATTCTCGACGCCAATCGGCCGCGGCGCGCCTTCCGGCGCATCACTGGCCCGGCGTTGGAGGCGGTGCTGCCGTCGATGGTGCCCGAGTCCGGCACCGGACCGAATGACACCGCGGATACCGGCGACGCGCAGGCCTGACCGCGGTCAGCGGACGCAGTTGCTCAAGGACCGAGCGCCGTAGCTGGGCGGAGCCACCTCGGCAGCCGCGCACTGCATATAGGAGATATTCGAGATCCGCTGGGCCGGGGTGCGTTGCGACTCAGGTTCCGGGACGCTCCAGCTTAGAGCGACGACGACGACGGCCGCCAGCGCGGTCAGCGCAATCCACACTGCGCGGCCGAGGGTCATCGGAGTCACACGCGCCAGCCTAATGTGCAATTTGCCCGGTAGAGAGTCCACCACGCCGGATCGGGTTTCTTTGCTCAAATCGTGACCCTGGTGGCGGCGCGGGCTTGCTGCCGTAATCCTGCACGGCGATCGCCGGCATGTCGTCGGGGACGCCCGCCCGGCGGGTCCGGCCGGGCATTTGCCGAGCGGCGCTACCGGCCAACCTGCCCAACGTCCACCCGGGACACCCAGTACGCTCGATTGCGTGCAGCGCAGAATCATGGGCATCGAAACGGAGTTCGGTGTCACCTGCACGTTCCACGGACACCGCCGGCTCAGCCCGGACGAGGTCGCTCGCTACCTGTTCCGCCGGGTGGTCTCCTGGGGCCGCAGCTCCAACGTCTTCCTGCGCAACGGTGCGCGGCTCTACCTCGACGTCGGCAGCCATCCTGAGTACGCCACCGCCGAATGCGACAACCTGATCCAGTTGGTGACCCACGATCGGGCCGGTGAACGCGTCCTCGAGGACCTGCTCATCGACGCTGAGCAGCGGCTAGCCGACGAGGGTATCGGCGGGGACATTTACCTGTTCAAGAACAACACCGACTCGGCGGGCAACTCCTACGGCTGCCACGAGAACTATCTGATCGTCCGCGCCGGCGAGTTCTCCCGGATCTCTGATGTCCTGCTGCCGTTCCTGGTCACCCGCCAGCTGATTTGCGGTGCCGGCAAGGTGCTGCAGACCCCGAAGGCCGCGACGTTCTGTCTGTCGCAGCGGGCCGAACACATCTGGGAGGGGGTGTCCAGCGCCACCACCCGGTCCCGGCCGATCATCAACACCCGCGACGAGCCGCACGCCGATGCCGAGAAGTACCGCAGGCTGCATGTGATCGTCGGAGACTCCAACATGAGCGAGACGACGACCATGCTGAAGGTCGGCACCGCCGGGCTGGTCCTGGAGATGATCGAGGCGGGCGTGCCGTTCCGCGACTTCTCGCTCGACAATCCAATCCGGGCCATTCGCGAGGTCAGTCACGATCTGACCGGACGTCGTCCGGTGCGGCTGGCCGGCGGTCGCCAGGCCAGCGCTCTGGACATCCAGCGCGAGTACTACTCCCGCGCGGTTGACTACATGCAGTCCCGCGAACCGAACACCCAGCTGGAGCAGGTGATCGACCTGTGGGGCCGGCAACTCGACGCCGTCGAGAGCCAGGACTTCGCCAAGGTCGACACCGAGATTGACTGGGTGATCAAGCGCAAGCTCTTCAGCCGCTACCAGGACCGCTACAACATGGAGCTGTCCCACCCCAAGATCAGCCAGCTCGACCTGGCCTACCACGACATCAAACGCGGCCGGGGCGTGTTCGATTTGCTGCAGCGCAAAGGCCTGGCCGCCCGGGTCACCACCGATGAGGAGATCGACGCGGCCGTCGACACCCCGCCCCAAACCACCCGGGCCAAGCTGCGCGGTGAGTTCATCAGCGCAGCCCAGGAGGCTGGCCGCGATTTCACCGTCGACTGGGTCCACCTCAAGCTCAATGACCAGGCGCAGCGCACCGTGTTGTGCAAAGACCCGTTCCGCTCCACCGACGAGCGGGTCAAGCGGCTCATCGCCAGCATGTGACTGCACTGCTGAGGCGCTGACTGCGGCTAAGGTTGGCCATCGTGGCGTCAACCAAGATCTCCAAGGTCGAGCGGCTGATGAACCTTGTCATTGCGCTGCTGTCCACGCACGGCTACCTCACCGCGGACCGCATCCGGGCCAGTGTGATCGGCTACGCCGAATGTCCTACCGACGAGGCGTTTTCCCGGATGTTCGAACGGGACAAGAGTGAACTGCGGGATCTGGGAATCCCCCTGGAGACCGGCCGGGTGTCGTCGGTTGACCCGGCCGAGGGCTACCGAATCAAGCGCGGCGCCTATGCGCTTCCCGATATCGACCTCACGCCGGACGAGGCCGCCGCGGTCGCGGTTGCCACCAAGCTCTGGGAGTCTCCGGAGCGGATCAGGGCCGCCCAGACCGCGGTGCTCAAGTTGCGGGCCGCCGGGGTGGATGTCGATGCGGCCGATGAGGTGACGATCAGCACCGGGGCCGGACCGACCGGGCTGCGCGGATCAGAGGAAGTCCTGGAAAGGCTGTTATCGGCCATCGACGCGCACCGGGTGGTCCAGTTCCAGCATCGCCCGACGCCGGTGGGTGCCTACACCACTCGGACCGTCGAGCCGTGGGGGGTGGTGACCGCTCGCGGCCGCTGGTACCTGGTGGGTCATGACCGGGACCGCGATGCCACCCGGGTTTTCCGGCTGTCGCGGATCGCCGACGTGAATGCCGTTGGCGCCCAAGGCGATGTCAAACACCCCGACGGGGTGGATCTGAGGGTCATCGTCGATCAGGCCATCGGCGAGGCCGCCAACGGCGGACGGGCCACGGTGTGGGTGGCAGACGGAAGGGCGACGGCGCTGCGGCGGACTGGACGGTCGACCGGTCGCCGCACCATCGGAGGCCGCGACGGCGATGTGTTGGATATCGATGCGGGCGCGCTGGATTGGCTGGCCCGCGAGGTGACCGGCTACGGGTCCGACGCGTTGGTGCTCGAGCCGCAGTCGCTGCGTCAGGACGTGCTGGCCCGGCTGGCCGCACAGGCAGGTCACCGTTCATGACCCCGGTCTCCAACCGCCTGGTGCGGTTACTGAACATGGTTCCGTACTTTCAGGCCAACCCGCGGGTCACCTATGCCAAGGCCGCCGCCGATCTGGGCGTGTCGGTCAAACAACTGGAACAGGATCTCGATCAGCTGTGGTTGTGCGGGCTGCCCGGCTACGGCCCCGGTGACCTGATCGACTTCGAGTTCTCCGGCCGGACGATCAAAGTGACCTTCTCGGCCGGGATGGACCAGCCGCTGCGGCTGACCTCGCCGGAAGCCACCGCGCTGCTGGTTGCCCTGCGCGCGCTCTCGGACATCCCCGGCGTGGTCAACCCGGCCGCGGCGCGCAGTGCGATCGCCAAGATCGAGGCTGCCGCCGGGACGGTCGTCGACGACGACGCAGTGGCGGCCGAGGACGAGCCTGCGCCGGTGGAGGCCGAGGCGGCCGCTGCGGTTCGGGAGGCCGTCCGTGACAGCCGGGCGGTCTCGATCGAGTACTACTCGGCCTCCCGCGATGCACTGTCGGCGCGGGTGGTCGACCCGGTCCGCGTCGTCCTGGTCGGCGACCACAGCTATCTGGAGGCCTGGTGCCGGGAGGCCGAGGGTGTGCGACTGTTCCGCTTCGACCGCATCGTCGAAGCCCATGTGCTCGACGAACCATCGACCCCGCCCGGGCCGGTGGCCGACGGGCCGCCGCACACCGCGATCTTCGACTCCGACCCGTCCCTGCCGTCGGCCACCCTGCGGATCGCGCCGGCCGCGGCCTGGATGCTCGAGTACTTCCCGATGCGGGTGACCAGGGAACTGCCGGGCGGATCCTGCGAAGCGACCATGACCTACGCGGCCGAGGATTGGATGGCCCGGCAACTGCTGGGCTTCGGAGCCGACGTCGAGGTGCTCTCACCCGAATCTCTGGTCGGCCGCGTCCGCCGGGCCGCATCCGACGCGCTGGCGGCCTACGCAGCCGCCGGGAGTGGAGCCGACGGCTGAGTCTCAGCCCCGTCCGTCTTCGGGCCGGGTAGCATCGTGTCAACTTCTGGAGGTGAGCGAATGGGTGCTCTGCAACCGTGGCACTGGATAATTCTGCTGCTCGTGGTGGTTGTGCTGTTCGGATCCAAGCGGCTGCCGGATGCCGCTCGATCTCTGGGCAAGTCAATGCGGATCTTCAAGACTGAGGTCAAGGAGTTGCAGGCCGATAACAAGGCCGATGCGCCGATAACGCCCGCCCAGCCCGCCCAGGCTTATCCCGCCCAACCCGCCCAGGCTCCGCCCACCCAGGTGCACTCGGAACGGGTGGAGGCCCCGGCGCCGAACCCGACCGACAACCGCCCGGCCTGAGCCGGCGGGTAGAACCGGCGCCTAGGCGCCGCCAGGTGACTGTCGTGCGCACGCCTAAATTCCTGTCCCGTCTCGACCCGCGGCAGCGCCGCAGTCGCGTGAACCCGGACGGCACCATGCCGCTGGTCGAGCATGTGCGGGAACTGCGGACCCGGCTGCTGATCTCGGTGGGTGCGGTGGCGCTGACCACGATCATCGGCTTCCTCTGGTACAGCCACTCGTTCTTCGGGATGGACAGTCTCGGCGAGTTGCTGCGTCACCCGTACTGCTCGCTGCCGGCCTCGGCGCGTGCCGAGATCAGCCCCGACGGCGGATGCCGGTTGCTGGCCACGGCCCCCTTCGATCAGTTCATGCTGCGCCTCAAGGTCGGGCTCACTGCGGGCATCGTGCTGGCATGCCCGATCTGGCTGCACCAACTCTGGTCCTTCATCACCCCGGGCCTCTACCGAAACGAACGTCGCTTCGCCTTCGTCTTCGTCGCCTCGGCCGCGACACTGTTCGTTGCCGGTGCGGTCCTGGCCTACGTGGTGCTGGCCAAGGCCTTGCATTTCCTGCTCACCGTCGGCAGCGATGTTCAGGTCACCGCGTTGTCCGGTGACCGCTATTTCGGCTTCCTGATAAACCTGCTGCTGGTTTTCGGGGTCGGGTTCGAGTTCCCGCTGCTGATCGTGATGCTCAACGTGATCGGCGTACTGAGCTACGAGAAGCTCAAGGCGTGGCGGCGTGGCCTGATCTTCGGAGTCTTCGCCTTCGCCGCGGTCGCCACGCCCGGGTCCGACCCGTTCTCGATGCTCGCGCTCGGACTGGCACTGACGGTCCTGCTGGAGTTCGCCATCCAGATCGCGCGCCTGCACGATCGGCGCAAGGCCAAACGGGAAGCCAGGATCGATATTCCCGACGACCAGCCCGCGCCGGTCGAGCCGGCCACCCCGGTGGCCGCACCGGCCCGCATCGGCCCCGAGCATGACGACGTCACCTGATCCGGGACCCGACCCGGGCTCGCAACTGGCTGACTTCGCCGGACAACTCGCGTTCCGGCTCGACCCCTTCCAGGTTCGCGCCTGCCACGCCCTCGAACGCGGGCACGGGGTGCTGGTGTGCGCACCGACCGGTGCCGGCAAGACCGTGGTGGGGGAGTTCGCCGTCCATCTGGCGCTCGCGGCGGGCCAGAAATGTTTCTACACCACTCCGATCAAGGCGCTGAGCAACCAGAAGTACAGCGATCTGGTCCGCCGTTACGGATCCGAACGGATCGGACTGCTGACCGGCGACCAGTCGATCAACGGTGACGCCCCGGTGGTGGTGATGACCACCGAAGTGTTGCGCAACATGCTCTACGCCGGGTCTGACACGTTGCGTGCGCTGGCCTACGTCGTCATGGACGAGGTGCACTTCCTCGCCGACCGGATGCGCGGTGCGGTGTGGGAGGAGGTCATTCTGCATCTGGCCGAGGATGTTCGGCTGGTCAGCCTCTCGGCGACGGTCAGCAACGCCGAGGAGTTCGGTGGCTGGATCAAGACCGTACGCGGCGACACCACGGTGGTGGTCGACGAGCACCGCCCGGTGCCGCTATGGCAGCACATGCTGGTGGGCAAGCGGCTGTTCGACCTGTTCGATTACGACAGCCATACCGATGGCCCGGGCCGGCAACACCGCGTCGACCCCGAACTGACCCGGCATATCGCCAACCGTCGCGAAGCCGACCGGCTGACCGACTGGCAACCCCGCCGGCACGGACGCCGGGACGGTCCGCGGGGCGGCGGAGCGAGGTTGAACCGCCCCCCGTCGCGGCCAGATGTCATCGCCACGCTGGACCGGGAGGGACTCCTTCCGGCGATCGCGTTCATCTTCTCCCGGGCCGGCTGCGACGCTGCGGTGAAGCAATGCCTGCGCAGTCCGCTACGGCTGACCGGTGAGGTCGACCGGGCCCGTATCGCCGAGGTGATCGACCGCCGGTGCGGGGATCTGGCCGATGCGGACCTGGCGGTGCTGGAGTACTACGAGTGGCGGGAGGGTCTGCTGCGCGGGCTGGCCGCCCACCATGCCGGAATGCTTCCCGTGTTCCGGCACACGGTGGAGGAACTGTTCACCGCCGGACTGATCAAGGCGGTGTTCGCCACCGAGACGCTGGCGCTGGGGATCAATATGCCGGCCCGCACGGTGGTGCTGGAGAAGCTGGTCAAGTTCAACGGTGAGCAGCACCTGCCGCTGACGCCGGGGGAGTACACCCAGCTGACCGGCCGGGCCGGGCGCCGCGGTATCGACGTCGAGGGTCATGCCGTGGTGATCTGGAATCCGCAGGATTCCACCGCCGAGCCCGCCGAGATCGCCGGTCTGGCCTCCACCCGCACCTTCCCGCTGCGCAGTTCGTTCGCCCCCTCCTACAACATGACCATCAACCTGGTCAGTCAGCTGACCCCGGCGGCCGCACGCGCCCTCTTGGAGCGGTCGTTCGCGCAGTATCAGGCCGACCGTTCGGTGGTCGGACTGGTCCGCGGTGTCGAACGCGGCGAGAAGATGCTCGACGAGATCGCCGCCGAACTGGGCTGGAACCGGCGCACCGGCACGGGTGAACCGGCCATCCTCGACTATGCGCGGCTGCGGGCGAGAATCGCCGAGCGCGAGCGGGCCCAGTCGCGGGTTTCGCGGCTGGCCCGGCGGCAGGTGGCCTCCGACGCGTTGGCCGCGCTGCGACGAGGGGACATCATCACCATCACCCAGGGCCGCCGGGGAGGACTGGCGGTGGTACTCGAGGCCGCTAACGACCCGCAGGATCCGCGTCCGCTCGTGCTGACCGAAAATCGTTGGGCGGGAAGGATTTCCTCAACGGACTATCCGGGCGGCGCGGGGCCGCTCGGCGCGATGACGCTCCCGAAGCGGGTCGAGCACCGCCAACCCCGGGTGCGTCGCGACCTGGCGTCGGCGCTGCTGTCGGCAGCTGAGGGACTGCCCGTGCCGTCGGCGCGCAGGCGCCGCGGCGCCGATGAGCCGGCCGATGTCGACCCGGAACTGCTGGCCCTGCGGGAGCAGATGCGCCGCCATCCCGCCCACCGCTCGGCCGACCGGGAGTCCGTGGCCCGGGTCGCCGAGCGCTACCTGCGGGTCGAGCGGGACAACGAGCAGATCCGCGGCAAGGTCAGTGCCGCCACCAACTCGCTGGCGCGGACCTTCGACCGGATCCTCGGGCTGTTGACCGAGCGCGGTTATATCGCCGAGGCGGGCCCGGCCGACGATGAGACCCGGGTCACCGATGACGGCCGGTTGCTGGCTCGCATCTACAGCGAGAGTGATCTGCTGGTGGCCGAATGCCTGCGGACCGGGGTGTGGAAGGGACTGCAGTCCGCTGAACTGGCCGCGGTGCTCTCGGCGATGGTCTTCGAGTCGCGGGGCAGTGACGGGCCGGCCCCGGTGCACGTCATCGAGATGCCCACCACCGGTGTCCGGCGCGCGCTGGCCGAGACCCGGCGGCTGTCCGATCAGTTGCGCGGCGATGAGAACCGGCACCGGCTCGCGCCCTCGCGGGAGCCCGATGCCGGATTCGTCCCGGCGGTCTACCGGTGGGCGACCACCGGCAACCTGGCCGCCGCGCTGGCGGCTTCGGACGTCACCGGCAACGGATCGGCACTGTCGGCCGGCGACTTCGTCCGATGGTGCCGCCAAGTGCTCGACCTGCTCGATCAGGTGCGAAACGCGTCGCCGGATGCGGGTATGCGCAAGGCCGCGAAACGCGCCATCGACGACGTCCGGCGCGGCGTCGTGGCTGTTGACAGCGGGTAGGGTGATGCATTCGATACGGTTAGAGACGTTCTGTTCGGGGCGAGAGCTCCTGGCATCCAAGGAGAGACGATGAGCGGACCGCAGGGATCTGACGCCAACCCATGGCAGGGATCGGGCCCCGATCAGCCTGTCACCGGCGCAGACCAGCCCTCCGCCCCGGAGGCTCCGGCCTGGCAGCCGCCGGGTAGCGAGGCCCCGGCTTGGCAGCCGCCCGCCTACCCCCAGCAGTATCCGCAGTACGGCCAGCCGCCGGTGCCGCCGGGTTATCCGGCCGCGCCCGCGTACGGGGCCGCGCCGGAGTACAACCCGGCCGCCTACGGACCGCCGCCCCAGTACGGCCAGCCGGGTCCCTACGGCCCGCCGCCCCAGTACGGGCAGTACCCGCCACCTCCCGGTCAATACCCGCCGTCCGGGCAGCCGGGTCAGTATCCGCCCGGGCAGCCGGGTCAGTACCCGCCCGGGCAATACCCCCAGTACCCCCAGCCGGGGGCCGAGGACGCGTCGCAGAAGTCGATGCGAGCGGCCGGCACCGTGCTCGGTGTGCTGGCGGCACTGGTGCTCGCCATCGTGTTGGTGATGGGTTTCTGGAAGCCCGGCTTCTTCGTGACCACCACACTGGACGTCACCAAGGCCCAGCAGGGCGTGACGCAGATCCTCACCGACGAGTCGAACGGCTACGGCGCCAAGAACGTCAAGGACGTCAGGTGCAATAACGGTGAGAACCCGACAGTGAAGAAGGGCGACACCTTCAACTGCGAGGTCAGCATCGACGGCACCAAGCGCCAGGTGACGGTGACCTTTCAGGACGACAAGGGCACCTACGAGGTCGGCCGGCCAAAGTAGTCGCGCGGACGTGGGCCGGGCCGCTGGCATGGTTCGGTAGGGTAGCCTAAGCTATCTACCAAAGGTGAGCGGTTGAGTGCCGCGAGCCCCGCTGGAAGGCAGCCGCCCATGGTTGAGTCTGCATCTGCAGATGCCCAGGTAATACCGCTGTGCGATCTCCGGCCGGGTCAGGTCGGATGCATCGCCGGCATCGTGGGGTATCCCGCGCAGCCGCAGAGCCGTCGGCTGCGCGACCTCGGCTTCCTGCCGGGCACCAGGGTGTGTCTGTTGCGACGGGCGCCGCTGCAGGACCCTGCGGTCTTCGGACTCCGCGGCTATCAGATGGCCCTGCGTCGTTGCGAATCCGAATGCGTGCTCGTTCGGGTTGAACCGTCGAGCGGTCCCGAAAAACAGGCGGGCTGATGCCACCTCAGGCGTCCGCATCACTGCAGCGGGTTGCCTTGGTGGGAAGCCCCAACGCGGGCAAGACCACCTTGTTCAATGCGCTGACCGGCCTTCGGGCCAAGACCGCGAACTATCCGGGCGTGACGGTGGCAAGGCGGGTCGGGACGGTCCGGCTGGCCGATCGCAAGGTTGCCCTGGAGGACCTGCCCGGCACCTACAGCCTGGAACCGGTCAGCCCCGACGAGCAGGTGGTCAGCGACCTTCTGGAAGGCGCGAACCCGGACGCGCCGCCGCCGGATGCGCTGCTGCTGGTAGTGGATGCGACCACCCTGCAACGTTCGCTGGTGCTGGTCGGTCAGGCGCTGCGGCTGGGCCTGCCCACGGCTCTCGTGCTGACGATGATCGATGAGGTGGAGGCCGGCGGCGGCAGTATCAACATTCCGGCGCTGTCCAACGCCCTGGGCATCGAGGTGATCGGCGCCGTCGGAACCTCGGGCCGGGGCGTGGAATCCGTCCGCGGCCTGCTGGAGAATCCGGCCGGCTGGCCGCGGCCGGTTCTGGAGCCTCCGAGTGACCCCGAGGGCCTGGCCGGATGGATCGACTCCGTGACGGCCCAGGCGGTGCACGTTGCCGGCGAACGCAATCCGTGGACCGAGCGGGTCGATCGGATTCTGCTCCACCCGGGTGTCGGCACCGCGATCTTCGCCCTCGTCATGGTCACCTTCTTCCAGGTGATCTTCGCCTGGGCGGCACCGTTGACCGACGCCATCAACACCTTCTTCGAGTGGCTGGGCGCACTGGCGAAGTCGCGCATGTCCAACGAGTTGCTCGCCGGGTTCGTCTCCGACGGGCTGATCGGCGGCGTGGGCTCGGTCCTTGGCTTCGTGCCGCAGATCGTCCTTCTCTTCGTGATGATCTCGTTCCTGGAGAACATCGGATACATGTCCCGGGTCGCCCTGGTGATGGACCGGGTGATGGGGGCGGTGGGTCTGGAGGGCCGCAGTTTCGTCGCCCTGCTGAGTTCCTACGCGTGCGCCGTCCCCGGCATCATGGCAACCCGGACCATTCCCTCCTCGCGGGACCGGATCGCCACGATCCTGGTCTCGCCGCTGATGACCTGCTCGGCCCGGCTGCCGGTGTACACCCTGCTGATCGCCGCCTTCGTTCCGAACACACCGGTTCTCGGCCCGTTGCGGGCGCAAGGTCTGGTGCTGTTGGGCCTGTACCTCCTCGGCGCCGTGTCAGCGATGGTGCTGGCCGCAGTACTCAAGCGCAGTGTGCTGCGCTCCGACAGCCTGCCGTTCTACCTCGAACTACCGCCCTACCGGGTACCGGGTGCCAAACAGGTCGCTATCCAGGCCTGGGATTCGGCCAAGATGTTCATCCGCAAGGCAGGCACCATCATCTTGGCCACCACGGCGGTGCTGTGGGTCCTGCTCAACGTTCCCCGCGTCGAGGCCCCGGCGGACCTGGCGCCGCCTCAGGCGGCCTCTTACCAGATGGAGCACAGCATTGCGGGCAGGATCGGGACCGCCATGGTGCCGGCCTTCGCCCCCCTCGGTTTCAACTGGGAGATCAATGTGGCGGTGTTGTCGTCGCTGTCGGCCCGCGAGGTGTTCGTGTCCACACTTGGGCAGATCAGCGCGGCCGAGAGCGAGGAGGAGCAGAGTATCTCCGATGCACTGAAGTCCAAGACCCGTGCGGACGGCACGCCGCTCTACTCGGCCGGCACGGTGGCCGCGATCCTGCTGTTCTTCGCGTTTGCGTTGCAGTGCATGTCCACCGTCGCGGTGATGCGCCGCGAGACGAATTCCTGGAAGTGGCCACTGACGGCCTTCTTCGGGCTGCTGGTCATCGCCTACGCCGCGGCGTTCATCGGCAACCGCGTCTTCACGATGATGGCCGGGTAGCTCCGTGTCCCGACACTTGCGGCTGCACGCGGAGCGGACGGCTGATCCCGACACCATCCGTTTCGTGATCGGGGCGCTCGGGTGGTCGGCGGACGGCTCCTGGGCGGCGGATTCGCTCGCGGGCTGTCCCGGCGCGCTCGCCCCGATGGTCGAACAGGGCCGGCTGGCCCGTATCGAGGTGCGCGGTGAGCACACCGTGCTCACCCGGTGCCCGGGGGCCGAGGAGTGGGCGACGCTCGCGCCGGCCTGCCGGACGGCCATCCTCGAGGAGATCGAGGGCGTCGATGAGCTGACCCGGGCGCGCAATATCGTCGCCCGTGGCACCGGTGAGGTCGCGTTGTCCCACGGCGGCGGGCTGCGCATCGTGTCGCTCACCGACGATGCCGTGCAGGTCGCGATGGACGGCGCCTGCCGGGGATGTCCCGCCTCGGAGCGGACGCTGCGCGACGGAGTTCTCAACGATCTTCGTCGCGCGGGCATCGACGTCAGCGTCCTGGGCGTTGCGGAGTGATCCTCAGCCGGCCAAGCCGTCCAGCGCCTTCTGCAGCCGTGCGATCGACGAGCTGATCCCGAACTCCCGGGCCAGCTCGGCAACCCGGTCCGGATCCGCAGCGACCAACGGCAGACGGTCGTCCGTGCCCGACAGTTGCACCGGCGTGTCGCGGGCCACCAGGACCACCGGTCCAGCGGCGGCGATGTAGTCCACCGCCGCCAGGATCTTGGCCCGAAACGCCTTGGGCAGGGACGATTTCGGATCTTGAGCGGCCGCCATGATGTTGTCCAATGACCCGTATTGCGACAGCATGGCAGCAGCGGTCTTCTCACCGACGCCGGGGACGCCCGGTAGCCCGTCGGACGGGTCGCCGCGCAGTAGTGCGAGTTCGGCGTAGGCCGCACCGGCGCGGTCTGCCGGAACCCCGTAGCGTTCGGCAACCTCGGCCGGGCCGAACATCGTCGCCTTCGACAGACCGCGGCCGATATACAGCACCCGTACCGGCACGGGGTCATCGGCGACGAGTTGCAGCAGATCGCGATCGCCGCTGACCACGACAACCGCATCCTGGGATTCGGAGGCAGCCAGCGTTCCCAGCACATCGTCGGCCTCGAAACCCACCGCGCCGGCGGTCGCGATACCGAACGCGTCGAGCACCGTCAGGATCATCTCGACCTGCGGGCTGAGATCGTCGGGAACCTCTTCGACGTCAGCATCCCCGTCGATATCGTCCACCTCGGCTGCCACCCGGTGCGCTTTGTAGGACGGGATGAGGTCGACCCGGAACTGCGGGCGCCAGTCCAGGTCGAGGCACACCGCGAGTCGGTCCGGGCGTTCCCGGGTGATCAGGGTGGCGACGCTGTCGATGAATCCGCGCAGCGCGTTGACCGGCCGCCCATCGGGTGAGGTGATCGACGACGGCACGCCGAAGTAGGACCGGAACCACATACTGGCGCCGTCGAGGAGCAACACGGACATGGCCACACGCTAACGTGACGGCGTGAACGCCGGACGATTCAGCAGTGAGGTCTACGCCCACCGGCTTGCGGCCGCGGCTAACGGAGCGCGCGCGGCCGGACTGGCCGGGCTGGTCATCACTCCGGGTTACGACCTGCGTTACCTCACCGGTTCGCGGGCCCAGACCTTCGAGCGGCTGACCGCCTTGGTGATTTCGTCCAGCGGAGAGTCCACCGTGGTGCTGCCGCGGATGGAGTTGGCGGCACTGCGGGAGTCGGCGGTCGCCGACCTGGGCCTGGTGGTCCGGGACTGGGTGGACGGCGAGAACCCTTACCGGCTGGTGGGAGAGGCGCTTGGGGGTGCTGAGGCCGCCGTCGCGGTCACCGATTCGATGGCGGCCCTGCACCTGTTGCCGCTGGCCGAATTACTCGGTGTGGTGCCGGTTCTGGCCACCGGCGTGCTGGCTGCGCTGCGGATGGTCAAGGACGCCCACGAGATCGAGGCGCTGCGCACCGCCGGTGCGGCCATCGATCGGGTGCACGCTCAGGTGCCGCAGTTCCTGAGGCCAGGACGCACCGAGGCCGAGATCGCCGCCGATATCACCAATGCCATTGTTGCCGAGGGTCATTCGGAGGCAGCCTTCGTCATTGTCGGGTCTGGGCCGCACGGCGCGGATCCGCACCACGAATGCTCCGACCGGGAATTGCGGCCCGGTGACATCGTCGTCATCGACATCGGCGGACCGGTCGAGCCGGGCTATAACTCCGACTGCACCCGTACCTACAGCCTCGGCGAACCGGATCCGGAGGTGGCCGGGCAGTACGCGGTGCTGCAGCGTGCGCAGGCCGCCGCGGTGGCGGCGGTGCGTCCGGGGGTGAGCGCCGAGTCGATCGACGCGGCCGCCCGAGATGTGCTGGCGCAGGCCGGGCTGGCGGAGTATTTCGTGCACCGCACCGGCCATGGGATCGGCCTGTCGGTGCACGAGGAGCCCTATATCGTCGCCGGTAACGACCAGCCGCTGGCGGAGGGGATGGCGTTCAGCGTCGAGCCCGGCATCTACCTGCCTGGCCGGTGGGGGGCGCGGATCGAGGACATCGTGATCGTCACCGCCGACGGAGCGCTGCCGGTCAACACCCGGTCGCACGACCTGACGGTGGTGCCGCTGCCCTGAGCGGGCGCAGTGCTCAGTGATCGGTGCTGCGGTCGAGCAGGGTGGAGGACCCGAGCACCCTCTTGACCAAAACCTCGATCACCACGCGCTTCGGGTTCGGCTTGGGCGTCCGGTAACGCTGGGCGTAGCGCAGTTCGGCGTCGCGGATGGCCTCTGGAACACGGTTGACGCTCGCCACGCCTTCCAGCGACAGCCAGCGCGCACCGTCCACCTGGGAGAGCACCCCGATATTGCTGCGGTCGGCGTTGACCGCCTTCTGCGAGCCGTCGCTGGTGATCACCCGAGCGATATGGGTCCTGGGATCGAAGGTGAACCCGACGGCCACCACATGCGGGGAGCCGTCGGCGCGAAGGGTTGTCAGCATCGCCAGGTGTCGCTCGGTGAGGAACTCCAGGGCATCGCTGGTCAGGCGGGTCGTGGTGTTGGGCATCACTGATCACGCTAGCGCAGTGAATAATCGCAACCGTGGAGGACACAGCGGACACGGCCGCCAATTCCGGCCCGGTCGTGGTGATCTTCGGCGGCCGCAGCGAAATCGGTGTCGAGGTGGGGATCCGGCTGGCCCCGGCCGCGACGGTGGTGTTGGCCGCCCGGGGCGCCGACCGCCTCGATGAGCAGGTCTCCGCGGTGCGCGCGGCCGGTGCCCGGGAGGTCCGCACGATGGAGTTCGACGCCGATGATCTGAGTGCGCACGGCTCGCTGGTGGAGAACCTGCTTGCCGAATTCGGCCGGATCGACACGGCGGTGCTGGCCTTCGGGATCCTGGGCGAGCAGTCGCGCGCCGAGGTCGACCCGGCCCACGCCGTGGCCATCGTGCACACCGACTACGTCGCCCAGATCAGCCTGCTGACCGTGCTGGCTTCGGCGATGCGGGCCGCCGGGCGAGGCACGCTGGTGGTGTTCTCCTCGGTGGCCGGCGTCCGGGTGCGGCGGGCCAACTACGTGTACGGATCGGCCAAGGCGGGGCTGGACGGATTCGCCAGCGGTCTGGCCGACGCGCTGCACGGCAGCGGCGTGCGGCTGCTGATCGTGCGCCCGGGGTTCGTCGTCGGCCGGATGACGGCCGGAATGGACCCGGCTCCGCTGTCCAGTACGCCGGCGCAGGTGGCGGAGGCGACCGCGCGGGCGCTGGCCCGGGGCCGTCGCACGGTGTGGGTGCCCTGGGCGTTGCGCCCGCTGTTCTTCGGGATGCGGATGCTGCCGCAGCCGCTGTGGCGGAGGTTGCCCCGGTGATGAACGAAGTGAAGAACCGAAGAGGTTTCCGGTGACATGCATCGTGGTGGGCATCGGCGCCGACGGCATGGCCGGTCTTTCGGAGAGCTCACGGCTCGAACTGCGCAGCGCCACAGTCATTTACGGATCGCCTCGCCAGCTGGATCTGCTCGATGACACGGTTACCGCACCGAGGCATCCCTGGCCCACGCCGATGCTGCCCGCGTTGGAGCATCTACCCGTCGATGAGGACATTCACGTCGTGGCCAGTGGCGATCCGCTGCTGCATGGCATCGGTGCCACCCTGATCAGATTGCACGGCGCCGAGCGGGTGCGGGTGCTACCACAGGTCTCCTCGGTGAGCCTGGCCTGCGCCCGAATGGGCTGGACCGCCCACGACACCGAGGTCATCAGCCTCGTCACCGCGCCGGTGCACACCGCGGTGCGCCGCGGCGGCCGCGCAGTGGTGCTCTGCCGTGATGCCAGTACCCCCCGAGCGCTGGCGGCCGTCCTGACTGAGACCGGCCGGGGCGCTTCGGAGTTCACCGTCCTCGAGCAACTCGGCGGGGCACGGGAGCGCATCCGCGGTGGCCCGGCCGATGCATGGGCGGCCGCTCCGCCCACCGATATCGATGACCTCAACGTCATCGCCGTGCGCTACCTGCCCGACGAACACGACGGCCTCGCCCTGCCCGACGACGTCTTCAGTCACGACGGCCAGATCACCAAACAGACGGTGCGCGCGGTGACTCTGGCTGCACTGTCACCTCGACCCGGCGAGCTGTTGTGGGATGTCGGATCCGGCTCGGGAAGCATCGCCGTCGAATGGTGCCGAAGCGCGCCGGGTTGTCACGCAGTGGCCTTCGAGGCCAACGCGGCGCGCCGCGACCGGGTCAGCGCCAATGCGCGGTCATTCGGCGCCGATGTCGAGATTCGGGGTGCGGCACCGCAGGACTTCTACGGTGCCGGGCAGCCCGACGTCATCTTCATCGGGGGTGGCCTTACCCGCGGCGGCCTGATGCAGGCGTGTATCGACCGGTTACCGGCCGGCGGCCGGCTGGTGGCCAACGCGGTCACCGCGGAGTCCGAAGCTCTCCTGGTGGAATGGCATTCCCGTCTCGGCGGCGAGCTGCGCCGCTTCCAGCACTATCGCGGCGAGCCACTCGGCGGGTTCACCGGCTGGCGTCCGCTCATGCCGATCACGCAGTGGACGGTGACGATGTTATGAGCCCCGCGTGACGGTTTTCTTCATCGGTGCCGGCCCCGGTGCGGCCGATCTCATCACCGTGCGCGGTCAGCGTCTTTTGCAGCGCTGCCCGGTGTGCTTATACGCCGGCTCGATCATGCCCAGCGACCTGCTCGAGTTCTGCCCATCGGATGCCCGCATCGTCGACACCGGCCCGCTCACCCTGCAGGAGATCGTCGACGAACTTGCCGCCGCGGACGCGGCGGGCCACGACGTCGCCCGCCTGCACTCCGGTGACCCCTCGATCTACAGTGCGGTCGCCGAACAGCGCCGCCGCCTCGACGAACTCGGCATCGACTCCGAAATCGTTCCGGGTGTGCCTGCCTTCGCCGCAGCCGCCGCCGCGTTGGGCCGAGAACTCACGGTGCCCGGGGTGTCCCAGACAGTCACGCTGACCCGGGTGGCGACCCTGTCCACCGCGATGCCGGAGGGGGAGAGCCTCACTGCGCGTGCCGCGTCGGGGGGCACCCTGGTGATCCACCTGGCTGCGCATCGCATCGATCAGATCGTTCCGGAGTTGTTGGCAGGCGGCTACCGGTCCACCACACCTGTCGCGGTGGTGGCATTCGCTTCCTGGCCGCAACAGGTGGTGCTGCGCGGCACCCTGGCCGATATCGCCGAGCAGATGCAGCAGGAGTCGATCACCCGCACGGCGGTGATCATCGTCGGGGATGTGCTAGCCGCCGAAGGCTTTACCGACAGCTATCTGTACTCCACCGGCCGCGCCCGCGGAACGAGGCACTGATGCGGGTGCTGCTGTTGGGCGGCACCGCGGAGGCCCGCGCGCTGGCCGCCCGACTGCACCCGGATTTCGATATCGTCAGCTCGCTGGCGGGACGGGTGCCGGATCCGGCGCTGCCGGTGGGTTCGGTGCGTATCGGCGGATTCGGGGGAGTACCGGGATTGCGGAACTGGTTGGGCGACAACAACATCACCGCAGTCGTCGACGCCACCCATCCGTTCGCCGCCACCATCACCGCACACGCTGCGCAGGCCTGCAGGGAACTTGGCATGCCGTATATGGTTCTGCACCGGCCGCCGTGGGACGACGACGGGGCGATCCGGGTGAGATCCGATACCGAGGCTGCCGAAGTCATTGCAGCCAAGGGTTATTCGCGGGTATTTCTCACCACTGGACGTTCCGGGACCGCGGCGTTCCGCGATAGCGACGCCTGGTTCCTGATCCGTGTGGTCACCGCACCGGAGCCGGCGGCGCTGCCGCGAAACCACCACCTGCTGTCGTCCCGCGGGCCTTACCGCTACGACGACGAACACGCACTGCTCGAGGACTATCGCATCGAGGCGCTGGTGACCAAGAACAGTGGGGGAGAGATGACCCGGGCCAAGCTCGACGCCGCCAGGAATCTCGGCGTCGACGTGGTGATGATCCAGCGGCCGGAGCTGCCAGCCGGACTGGCGGTCGTGGAGTCGGTGTCGGATGCCGCCGAATGGGTGCTGCGTCAGCCCGGGTAGCGGCGCGGGGTGAACACCGTGTCGCCGTACCACTGGGTCTGTGACGAACCCACGATCAGCAGGCAGCGCATATCGATATCTGCCGGATCCAGATCCGCCAATCGCACCACCCGTACCGACTCGTTCGGCCCGGAGACGTCGCGGCCGATCACCACCGGGGTACCGGCATCGCGATGCTCCAGCAGCAGATCCCGCATTGCAGCCACCTGCCAGGTCCGGCTCTTCGAGGCCGGGTTGTAGACCGCCAGCACTAGATCGGCGGCGGCCGCGGCCGACAACCGCGCGGCGATGACATCCCAGGGTTTGAGCCGGTCCGAGAGCGACACCACGGCGTAGTCGTGCCCCAACGGCGCGCCCACCCGGCTGGCCACGGCCTGGGCGGCGGTCATTGCCGGGATCACCCGAACATCCACACCCGGCCACTGCTTGGCCTCCTCGAGGACCGCGGTGGCCATCGCGAAAACGCCCGGGTCACCGGAGGACACCACCGCCACCGCACGGCCCTGCTCGGCCAGTTCGCAGGCCAGCCGGGCCCGCGCGGTTTCGTCGGTGTTGTCGCTGGGATGGCGGCGCTGCCCCGGGGCGGGTGGCACCCGGTCCAGGTACGGCCCGTACCCGATCAGGTCGGTGGCCGACGCCAACTCCTCGCGGCTCTGCGGTGTCATCCATCCGACGTCGCCGGGGCCGAGGCCGACCACCGCGACGGTGCCGTTGTGCGGTGAGCGCGGCGCGCTGCGGCCGTCGCCGGGAAGGATTGCCAGCGAGAAGTACGGGACATCAGTCGGATCCACTGTGGCAGCCGGTAGCACCCGCTGTCCCTCGGTGCTGGCGCGCTCCACGTACAGCGCGTCATCGAGTCGGCCGGATAGTGAAAGCGCCTCGCGCACTTGGGGATAGGTGCGCCCGAGTTTCATGATCACCGCGGCGTCGGTATCCGTCAGCCGACGCGCCAGTTCGGCGACCGGAAGTGTGCCGGGCAGGATGGACAGCACCTCGTCGCCGGTCACCAAGGGGATGCCGGTTGCCGCGGAGGCGGCGCTGACCGACGTCACCCCGGGCACGATCACCGCATCGAATCGTCGGGTGAGCCGGGTGTGCATGTGCATATAGGAGCTGTAGAACAGCGGGTCGCCCTCGGCCAGCAGGGCGACGTTGCGCCCCTGCTCCAAGTGCCCGGCGATGCGATCGGCCGCCGCGGTGTAGAAATCCTGCATGGCGCCGTCGTAGCCGCCGGGGTGGTCGGTGGTCTCGGTGGTCACCGGGTAGATCAGGTGTTCCTCGATCTGACCGGGGCGCAGGTACGGCTCGGCGATGCGGCGCGCGATGCTGCGGCCGTGCCGGGCGCTGTGATACGCCACCACATCGGCCTCGCCGATCACCCGGGCGGCCTTGACCGTCACGAGTTCCGGGTCGCCGGGGCCAAGCCCGACGCCGTAGAGCGTGCCGCTCATTCGGCGAGCCTCATTCGCGCGCACTCGCGATCCCGTTGACGGCGGCCGCGGCCATCGCGCTGCCGCCGCGACGTCCCAGCACCACCAGGTACTCCATGCCGCGCGGGTTGTCGACCAGTTCGGTCTTGGACTGCGCGGACCCGACGAACCCGACCGGGCCGCCGAGCACCGCAACAGGCGGGGGCACGCCCTCGTCGATGAGTTCCAGCAGCCGGAACAACGCGGTCGGGGCATTGCCGATGGCCATTACCGAGCCGGCCAGCCGGTCGGCCCACAGCTCCACCCCGGCCGCGGATCGGGTGGTCTCCCGGCGGTGCGCCAGATCAGCGGCGCCCGGATCGGCCACCAGGGAGACCACCTGGTTGCCGGCCGGCAGTCGGGCGGCGGTGATCCCAGCGGCGACCATCGACGAGTCGCACAGGATCGCCGCACCGTCGGTCAGCGCGGTGTGGGCGGCGGCCACCACGCCGGGGGTGAAGGCGATGTGCTCGGTCAGGTCGACTTGCCCGCAGGTGTGGATCAGCCGCACCACCACCCGGGCGACGTCCTCGGGGAACGGGCTCAGGTCGGATTCGGCCCGGATCGTCGCGAAAGACTGCCGGTAGATCTCGCCGGCGTCGCGGTTGTAGTCGAGCACGATGATCACCCTACGGTCGGGCGGTTGAGAGGGACGTAGCTGTCTCCGGTGGCGACCAGCACAGGACCGGAGGGTGGACTGCCGCAGGCGCGTTCGCAGCCCACATAGTGCACGGTGCCGGTGACCGATCCGGACTCTGCCGCCCGGGTCGCCTCGGCCCGCACATCGGCCATCGACCGCTCGCACCCCGGACTGCCCACGCAGGCGGAGATGTCCAGCCAGCGTGAGGCCGCGTCGAATACCAGTCCCAGCGGAGCCAGCACCCGCAGTGCGGTGTCGGCCACCTGCTCGGTCAGATCGCAGACCAGCAGTGAGCGACGCGGGGTGATGACCACCGGTGCCCCGATGGCGGCGACGAACTGCGCCTGCCGGGCCGACAGCACGCCGAGTGGCACCGCCGCGCCCAGCGCCACGGCCCCGTCATCCTGCTCGATCCAGCCGACCGGAGGTCGCGGCGGGGTGAATCCGCCGACTGCCGGCGCGGAGGGCTCGTACCCAGTCAGTAGAACGCTCGGATCATCCAATTCAGCTATCCGCCAAGCATTTCCGCGAATTTGCGCGAACCGGCGCGCAACCGTGAGCAGACTTTCTACCGACCCCTCCCGACTGAGTCGGATACCGGTGTCGCGGCCGGCCACGACAAGCGCGACAGCATCGGGAAGAACATGTACGCCGACGTCGGCGGCCATCCCGGAGACGTCGGCGGTGCCGTCATCGATGCCGAACAGGAACCGGCCCGGCAGCCCGGCCAGGACCGGGTCGGACTGGATGCCGCAGTCCAATGCGGCCACCCACGGCCGGATGTCGTCGTGTCCGCCAAGGCGTCCGGACAACGGGGAGGCGACGATATTGCGGACCCGCTCATGGGTCGTCGACGGCAGCAGTCCGGCGGCGCCCACCGCGGCCGCGACCGCAGCTGCGTCGCTGACACCGCGCAATTGCACATTGCCGCGGGCGGTGAGTTCCAGGGTGCCGGCCCCGAACCGGATGGCGGCGTCGGCGAGGGCCTCAAGCTGATCCGGGCCGATCATCCCGCCCGGTAGCCGAACCCGGGCCAGCAGACCGTCGGCGGCCCGGTGCACCTGAAGGGCGCCGGGGCAGGCGTCCTCGTCGCGCGTCCTGGTCACGCTCTCACGTTACGGCCCGCGGCATGTCACGATGGGGAGCAGGGATCGGAGTCCAGGTATCCGGAACCCATCAGACCAGGGGGTTGCGCCACGACGGCTCGCTTCGCCGGTGAAACCAGGCCCGCGGGACGGGTGGCGGTCCTGCTCGGGCTGGTTGTCGTTGCCGGGGTGCTGCTGGGTGGTCGGATACCCGACGTCCGGACCGGTCCAGAGCAGCAACCCCAGAACGGCGCCGCGTCGCTGATCGGTGTGATCACGCTGCTGGCGGCCTCGGTGTTGATCATGGCGATCGCCCTGGCCGCGTCGTTCCGCAGACCGGTGCCGGACGCTCCCGCCGACCGCCGGGAACTGCCCCGCGAGGTTTCCGGACCGCGGGCCCGGCCCAGTCGGCGGATGCTGCTGCTGATCGCTGCTGCCCTGACCGCCGGATGGCTGTTCGCACTCCTGCTGGGTGGTCTACTGGGCGTCGAACCGACCGAACTCGGGTATCAGCCGCCGGCGGACCGCACGCCCGTTCAGCCGGCCGCCGGGCCGCCGGCGGCTCCCGCCGCGCCGCAACCACGGCAACAGGAGTCCGACGGTCGGGTGCTGCGCTACCTCGAGGTGACGACCGTGGCTCTGGTGGTGATGACCCTCGTCGGCACGGTGGTGACTGCTGTCCGGCGCCGGCGCGGGAGGCGGCCCGCGGCGCCGCTGCCGCCGACGGCCGAGCGGGCGCCCTCGGAGCCCGGACCCGAACCTCTCGCGGTAGCGGCCGAGCGGGGACTGGCCGAGGTCGGCGATCTCAGCCGCGGTCCCCGCGAGGCCATCATCGCCTGCTACGCGGCCATGGAGCAGGCGCTCGCCGGTTCCCCGGGGGCGGCCCCGCAGGTGTCCGACACGCCCTCGGAGGTGCTCGCGCGGGCGGTGGGACACCGTGCGGTCCGGGCCGGCAGCGCCACAACCCTGGTGGAGGTGTTCGCCGAAGCGCGGTTCAGCCGACACGTGATGACCGAAGACCACCGCGAGGTTGCCGAACGGGCGCTGCGGGCGGTTCTCGACGAGCTGCGGCAGCCATCCTCATGACCACGGCGATGACCCGGGCCGTGGTGGCCGGCGGGTTCCTCCTGGTCATGCTGATCGAGGTGACGGTGTTCGCCATCGACCGGCGCTGGGCGCTGCCGGTTGCGGCGGTGGCGGTGGCGGTGTTCGCGATCGTCCTGCGCGACAGCTTCGTCGGGGTGCGGCCGGAGCGCCAGACCGAACCGGTGGCCGACGCCGCCCTGGAATCCCTGCTCGGCTGGCAGTCCCGAACCGAGGCGATGATCGGGTGGGCCGACGCCAGTCGCGCGAGCTGGGACCGGTATCTGCGACCGCGGTTGGCCCGGGAATTCATGCTGGCGACCCGGATCAAGGATCCGGCGGCACTGGCCGCCACCGGCGCGATGGTGTTCGGCGCGGAACTCTGGCAGTGGGTCGATCCCAACAACGCGCCGGCGGGCGGCCGCGACGAGCCCGGACCCGGACGGGCGGCACTCGAGGAAATCCTGCGACGACTGGAAGAACTGTGACGACTGAAGCCACGTCGGGGGCCGGTTCGGGAGCCGCTACCACCACCGCGCTCTGCGAAGCCGTCCTCGATGAGGTCGAGCGGGCGGTTGTCGGCAAGCGGGCGGCGTTGACGTTGATCCTGACCTCGGTGCTGGCCGGCGGTCACGTGCTGATCGAGGATCTGCCCGGGATGGGCAAGACGCTGATCGCGCGGTCGATGGCAATGGCATTGGGGCTGCGGTTTACCCGCGTGCAGTTCACCCCGGATCTGCTGCCCGCAGACCTGCTCGGCTCGACCATCTACGACATGCGCTCGGGTCATTTCGAGTTCCGTCGCGGCCCGATCTTCACCAACCTGCTGATGGCCGATGAGATCAACCGGACCCCGCCCAAGACGCAGGCTGCACTGCTGGAGGCGATGGCCGAACACCAGGTCAGCATCGACGGCGAAACCCACCGGCTGCCGTCGCCGTTCGTCGTCATCGCCACCGACAACCCGATCGAATTCGAGGGCACCTACCCGTTACCGGAGGCCCAGCTGGATCGGTTCGCGGTGAAGGTCACGCTGGACTACCTCTCGGAGAGCGACGAGACCGCGATGTTGCGCCGCCGCCTGGAGCGCGGATCGGCGGAGGTCGAGATCGCCGAGGTGGTGGACGCCGATCAACTGGTGGCGATGCGGGAGTCGGTCGAGGGGGTCTCGGTGCACGAGGATGTGCTGAGATACGTGGTCTCGCTGGCCACCGCCACCCGCAACCATCCGCAGCTGGTCGTCGGTGCCAGCCCCCGCGCGGAACTGGATCTGGTTCAGCTGGCTCGGGCCCGAGCCCTGCTCAGCGGTCGGGACTTCGTCCTGCCCGAGGATGTCAAGGCACTGGCGGTTCCGGCGCTGGGCCATCGGATCACCCTGCGGCCGGAGATGTGGGTGCGCAGCCTGCATGGCACCGATGTCGTGGAGCAGCTGCTGCGCCGGCTCCCCGTTCCGCGGGCGCCCGAGCGGGCCTAGCGGATGGACGACTCCGCTCGCCAGGTCGATGCCCACCTGGTCTGGCGCACATCGGTTCTGGCCCAGTCGCTGTTCCTCTGCGCGGCCGTGGCGCTGGCGGCGGCGATGCTGCCCGGGCGGTGGCAGCTGATCGCCTTCGCCGCTCCGATGCTGGGCGTGCTGGCCTCACTCGGCTGGCAGCGGCTTCCGGCCACGCTTGCGGTGGCGGCCCACCCGGCTGCACAGCGCTGTTTCGAGGGGGAGCCGGTCCAGCTGGTGACCGAGGTGCGCCGATATCCGGACGGGGCCACCGTCGACCTGACGGTGACCGCGTTACCCGGCATGCAGATCGACGACGCAGGTGAGGGCGATCCGGAGCGCCGGACGGTGTCGGTCAGCGCTCCGAGATGGGGACGCTACCCGCTGACGGCGCAGGTCGAGGTCATCGCGGCCGGGGGGTTGCGCATCGCCACCGGAACTGCGGAGGTCGCCGATGTCTTCGTTTTTCCGGTGGCGCAGCCCACCTCCACCGCTACTCCCAGGGCCGAAGTTCCCCAGCGGCTCGGCACCCACCTGACCCGTCACACCGGCCCCGGTGTGGAATACGCCGATATCCGTCCCTACGTCCCGGGTGACCAGTTGCGGACGGTCAACTGGTCGGTCAGCGCCCGACGCGGCAGTCTGCACGTCACCGAACGGCTCACCGATCGGTCCGTCGACGTGGTGGTGCTGGTGGACTCCAGCGCGCAGCCGGCCGGCCCGGCGACGGCCGACACCGCCCGGGTGGTGGAGGGCGCCGTTCAGGTGGTGCAGTCCGCGCTGCGCAACGGAGACCGTGCCGGGGTGGTCGCCCTCGGCGGCCAGCGTCCGAGATGGCTGGGTCCGGACATCGGCCAACGGCAGTTCTACCGGGTTCTCGATGCGGTGCTCGGGGTCAGCGGACGCCAGGTGACCGGGACGCTGGCCCCGCAGCCCGCCGTCCCGCCGGGGGCGGTGGTGGTGGCGTTCTCCACACTGCTGGACACCGCGTTCGGAATGGCGCTGATCGACCTGCGCCGCCGCGGTCACGTCGTAGTCGTGGTCGACGTGTTGCAGGGCTACCCGCTCGGTGGTGACGCCGACCCGCTGCTGCAGCGGATGTGGGCGCTGGAGCGCTCGGTGATGTGCCGGGATATGCGGGTTATGGGCGTCGAGGTGGTCTCCTGGCCGACCGATATCCCGTTGGACCATGCCATGCGACTGCTCCCCGACAGGGCCCGGCGCGGCGGCCGGCGACGACGTCGATGACAGCGATGACCCGGCCGTTCTCAGCGGTCTTCGCGGCGCTGATGGTCCTCGCGGCGGCGTGGCCGGCCGGACCGGCCGGTTTCGCCGCGGTGGCCCCGGCGACTGCGGCGGCGCTGGCCGGGGTGTTCTTCCGCCCGGCGGCAACGGTGTCGGTGCTGCTGACCGTGGCGGCAGTGGCTCTTCTCGACACACCACCGTTGTTCGCCGCCGCTTCCGGTCTGTCGGCGGCGGCCTATCTCATCACCCGGCACGCCGCGGACCGGGGCGGGATCGCGATCACCGTCCCCGCTGCGATCGGCATGGTCGGCTTCAGCGTGGCGGGGCTGATGGCCACTGCCGTACCGCTGCGGATCACCTGGGCTCCGCTGCTGGCGCCGGCCGTCGTGGTTGCCATCCTGGTCGCCGTCGCGGCCCCGCTACTGCGTCAGGTGCGCTCCGAACCCGTCCCTGACCCGGGCCCGGCACCCGTGGCCGATCGCGATCCGGCTGCCTAGGGTACGAATAGCGGGTGCCCCGGCCCACCGTTCTGCTGCTCTCAACCTCGGATACCGACCTCATGACCGCTCGTGCCAGCGGCGCGCGGTACCGGCTGTCCAATCCGTCCCGGCTGATCGAGGGTGAACTGCCCGGCCTGCTCGCCGATGCCGACGTGGTGGTGGCGCGCGTACTGGGTGGCTACCGGGCCTGGCCGGACGGTATCGACAGCGCCGTCGCGAGCGGGCTGCCGGTGCTGGTCGTCAGCGGGGAGCAGGCCCCCGACGCCGATCTGATGGAGCGCTCGACCGTGCCGGCGGGCATCGCCGTGCAGGCCCACACCTACCTGGCTGAAGGCGGGGTGGAGAACCTCCGCCAACTGCACGCCTTCCTGTCCGACACCGTGCTGATGACCGGGTTCGGGTTTGCCCCGCCGGCGGCCACCCCGACCTGGGGGGTGCTGGAGCGCTCATGTCCGTCCGCGGCGGGCTGCCCGTCCCGAACCCCGTGCTCTCCGGCAGCGTCATTGCCGGCACAGCCGGTGGTGGCCGCCCGGGCGAACCTCGACGGCCCGACCGTCGCGATCCTGTACTACCGTGCCCAGCAACTGGCGGGCAATACCGCCTATATCGAGGCGCTGTGCTGTGCCGTCGAACGCGCGGGTGGACGGCCGCTGCCGGTGTATTGCACCTCGCTGCGCAATCCGGAACCGGAACTGCTGACACTGCTCGGCAGCGCCGATGCCATGGTGGTCACCGTGCTGGCGGCCGGCGGTGCGCGGCCGGCATCGGTCGGTGCGGGTGGGGATGATGAAGCGTGGGACGTCAAACACCTTGCCGCACTGGATGTCCCTATCCTCCAGGGGCTGTGCCTTACCGGTTCACGATCGCGCTGGAGCGATAGCGACGACGGGATGAGCCCACTTGACGTGGCGACCCAGGTCGCTGTGCCGGAGTTCGACGGCCGGATCATCACGGTGCCGTTCTCCTTCAAGGAGATCGACGATGACGGCCTGATCTCCTATGTGCCCGATCCGGAACGGTGTGCGCGGGTGGCCGGCCTGGCCGTCAACCATGCGAGGCTGCGGCGGGTACCGGCGGCGGACAAGCGGTTGGCGTTAATGTTCTCGGCCTACCCCACCAAACATTCCCGGATCGGCAACGCGGTCGGGCTGGACACCCCGGCCAGCACCATCGCACTGCTGAAAGCATTGCGCGACAGCGGTTACGACATCGGCGAGGTGCCCGGCGTGGAGGCCGGTGACGGCGATGCGCTGATGCACGCCCTCATCGAGCGCGGCGGACAGGATCCGGACTGGCTCACCGAGGGGCAGTTGGCCGGAAACCCGATCCGCATCCCCGCGGCCCGCTACCGCCAGTGGTTTGCCGAACTGCCCGCCGGACTCGCCGACGCCGTCGTCGGCCATTGGGGGCCGCCGCCGGGTGACCTGTACGTGGACCGCAGCCAGCACCCCGATGGCGAGATCGTCGTCGCCGCAATGGCATCCGGCAACACCGTGATTCTGGTGCAGCCGCCGCGCGGATTCGGCGCCAATCCGGTGGCGATCTACCACGACCCCGATCTTCCGCCCAGCCACCACTACCTGGCCACCTACCTCTGGCTGCGGCACGATTTCGGCGCGCACGCGCTCGTGCACCTCGGCAAGCACGGAAACCTGGAGTGGCTTCCCGGCAAGACGCTCGGATTGTCTGCGGACTGCGCGCCCGACGCCGCCCTGGGCGACCTGCCTCTGGTCTACCCGTTCCTGGTCAACGACCCCGGCGAGGGCACCCAGGCCAAACGCAGGGCGCATGCCACCCTGATCGACCATCTCATTCCACCGATGGCGCGGGCGGAGACCTATGGCGATATCGCCCGCCTCGAGCAACTTCTCGACGAGCATGCCGGGGTGGCCGCCCTGGACCCGGCCAAACTTCCGGCCATCCGCCAGCAGATCTGGACCCTGATGCGATCGGCGAAGATGGACCACGACCTCGGGCTGGCCGAACGCCCCGAGGACGACCACTTCGACGACATGCTGCTCCACGTCGACGGTTGGCTCTGTGAGATCAAGGACGTGCAGATCCGCGACGGTCTGCACATCCTCGGCGTGGCGCCGGCGGGGGAGTCCGAACTGGATCTGGTGCTGTCGATCCTGCGCGCCCGGCAACTGTTCGCCGGCGAGCAGCACCTGCCCGGACTGCGCCAGGCTCTCGGACTGGCCGAGGACGGCACAGACGACCGCACCCGGGTTGACGAGGCGGAACGCCGGGCCCGCGACCTGCTGGCCGCCCTGCAATCCGGCGGGTGGGACGCCGACCGGGTCGGGGAGATCACCGACGACCCCGCGCTGGCCCGCATTCTGACGTTCGCGGCCACCGAGGTGGTGCCCCGACTGGCCGGCACGGCCGGTGAGATCGACCAGATTCTGCGGGCGTTGGACGGCCGCTATATCGCCGCCGGACCCTCCGGATCGCCGCTGCGCGGTCTGATCAACGTGTTGCCCACCGGCCGGAACTTCTACTCGGTGGACCCCAAGGCCATGCCGTCGCGACTGGCCTGGGAAACCGGCGTGGCGATGGCCGATTCGCTGCTGGCGCGCTACCGCGCCGACTACGGACAGTGGCCGCGCTCGGTCGGACTGTCGGCGTGGGGCACGTCGGCGATGCGGACTTCCGGCGACGATATCGCCGAGATCCTCGCACTGCTCGGAGTACGGCCGGTCTGGGATGACGCATCCCGGCGGGTGATCGACCTCGGGGCGATTCCGCTCGCGGAACTGGGGCGGCCCCGCATCGATGTGACAGTGCGAATCTCCGGCTTTTTCCGGGATGCCTTCCCGCATGTCGTGACAATGCTCGATGATGCGGTGCGCTTGGCCGCCGGCCTCGACGAGCCAGCCGAGCTGAACTACGTGCGCGCCCACGTCCAGGCCGACCTCGCCGAACACGGTGACGAACGTCGTTCCACCACAAGGATTTTCGGCTCGAAGCCGGGAACCTACGGTGCGGGTCTGCTGCAGCTGATCGACAGCCGGAATTGGCGCGACGACGCTGACCTGGCCGAGGTCTATACCGCCTGGGGCGGATTCGCCTACGGCCGCGGTCTCGATGGCCGCCAGGCCGGCGAGGATATGCGGCAGCAGTACCGCCGCATCATGGTCGCCGCCAAGAACACCGACTGCCGCGAACACGATATCGCCGATTCCGATGACTACTTCCAGTACCACGGCGGGATGGTGGCCACCGTGCGGGCGCTGACCGGTGAGGCTCCGGCCGCCTATATCGGCGACAACACCCGCCCGGACGCGGTGCGTACCCGGACGCTGTCCGAGGAGACCACCCGGGTGTTCCGGTCCCGGGTGGTCAATCCGCGGTGGATGGCCGCGATGCGCCGGCACGGCTACAAGGGCGCCTTCGAGATGGCCGCCACGGTGGACTATCTGTTCGGCTACGACGCGACGGCTCGGGTGATGGCCGACTGGATGTATGAGGAACTGACCGCGCAGTACGTTCTGGACCCGCAGAACCGCAAATTCCTGTCCGAGTCCAACCCGTGGGCGTTGCACGGCATGTCGGAGCGCCTGCTGGAGGCGGCGGGCCGCGGGATGTGGGAGAAACCGGACCCGGCCACCCTGGCCCGGCTGCGGCAGGTGCTGCTGGAAGCCGAGGGTGACGTTGAAGCTCGGTGAGCCGGTAGGTTAGGGGCATGGCTGTCACTTTCGACGACGTCTCCAAGGCCCAGTACGTGCTGCTCACCACCTTCACCAAGGACGGCCGGCCCAAGCCGACCCCGATCTGGATCGCCCGCGACGGCGATCGGGCCCTGGTGATCACCGAGAAGAACTCCTGGAAGGTCAAGCGGATCCGCAACACCCCGCGGGTCACGCTGGCGATATGCGATATGAAGGGCAAGGTCAAGAGCGACACCGTAGAAGCCGTCGCCACCGTCCTCGACGAGTCGCAGACCGAATCGGTTTACCAGGCGATCAACCAGCGTTACGGGATCGTCGGGCGGATTTTCAACTTCTTCTCCAAGCTGCGCGGCGGGGCCAAGCGCACCGTCGGCCTGGAGATCCGCCCAGCCTGAGGCGAGGCCGCGGGATGGTTTTTCCACCCCGGGACGTTGAGATAGATAGCGTTGTTTTCAACGATTTCTAAGGAGTGAACATGGAAACGTCCATCTCGACACGGCGGAGCCGGGTCAAGTACCTGGTTGCAGGTCTTGCCGCCGCCGCCCTGCCGCTCATCGCGGTCTCTGTCGGATCGGCGCCGATGGCGCTGGCAGACTGCGACAATATCGTCGACAGTAACGTCAGTTTCTCGATGGACTGTGCGCCGGCGGGTATGGCGGACACCAACGGGGCTCCCGTCCAAGCGCCGTCGATCAACGACTTCAATCTGACCGAAGCCGAAGTCTCCGAACCGGGCTGGAACCGCTAGGGGCCGGATCGGCCCGTCGGTGAGAGTGGCCAATCCGTAACCAGGATCATGGAACCGGGTAGGTTCTCGGGACGTTTCCAGGTCATGGTGACACGACCGATTCTGCGATCTTCGGCCCGATATCTGGGCCTCTACGCATTCGTCGAAATCGCCGTCCTGGCTCTGTTGGTCTGGGCGCTCGGTCTGGGCTGGACGCTGGTCGTGCTGGCAGCGACGTTCATGGTCGGCGTCCTGCTGGCCGCATCCCAGGTCAAGGGTCAAGTCGTCGCTGCGCGCCGGGCTCGGGCAAACCCTGAGGCCGCGGTGGCCGACGGTGTGTTGGTCGGGGTGGGCTCATTCCTGGTTTTCCTGCCCGGGGTGGTCACCACGGCCGCGGGTATGCTGATGTTGGCCCCGCCGACCCGTGGAGCGATGCGGCCACTGGCCGCCACCATGCTGACTCGAGGTGTGGTCCGCCGAATGGAATCGCTCAACATCAACCTCACCCCGGGCGGTGCCCGGGCCGGGCACGGGGACTACATCGACGGGGACTACATCGACGGGGACTACATCGACGGGGAAGTGATCGGCGAAGTCGTCGACCAACTGCCCGCCCGCCGCTGAACCAGTCGCGCGCACCGGCACACTGTCACCCGTGACAACACTGCTGCTCAATGGGAGGGTGTACAGCCCGTCGCACCCGGACGCCACCGCGATGGCAGTCCGGGACGGGGTGGTCGCATGGCTGGGCAGCGATGCCGTCGGCCGTGACCAGTTCCCCGCCGCCGAGCAGATCGACCTGGCCGGGGCCCTGCTGGCCCCGGCTTTCGTCGACAGCCACGTCCACCTGACCGCCGCCGGCTTGATGCGCACCGGGTTGGACCTCGGGCCGGCCACCAGCCGACAGGACTGCCTGCGGTTGCTCGCCGAGCATGTCGCGGCGCATCGGGGGCAACCGGTGTGGGGACATGGCTGGGATGACACCGACTGGGACCGACCGCCGAGCACGGCCGATATCGACGCAGTCGTCGGCTCTGCGCCGGTCTACCTCGCCCGGGTCGATGTTCACTCCGCCGTGGGATCGTCGCCTCTGCGGGACCGTGTGCCGGGGCTGTCTGCCGCCCGGGGTTTCGATCCGCAGCGACCGCTCACCTCGGCAGCCCATCACCTGGTTCGCGCCGAAGCCCGCCGCCTGCTCACCTGGCGGCAACGCGACGAGGCCCGCCGCGCCGCACTGGACGCCGCTGCCGCGAACGGCATTGTGGCGGTGCATGAATGCGCCGGACCGGAGATCGGCGGTGTGGAGGACTGGGCCGAACTGCATGCCGTCGAGCACGGGGTCGAGGTGATCGGCTACTGGGGTGAGGCGGTGTCCACCGCGGCGCAGGCCCGCGCGCTGATCGACGCCACCGGTGCCCGCGGTCTGGCCGGCGACCTCTTCGTCGACGGCGCGCTGGGCTCACGGACGGCCTGGCTATCCGAACCGTATGCCGATGCCAGCGACTGCACCGGCAGCTGCCACCTGGACCCGGACGCTGTCGGCGAACATCTGCTGGCCTGTACCGAGGCCGGGATCGCCGCGGGGTTCCACGTCATCGGTGATGCGGCGGTGACCGCGGTGGTCGATGCCCTGGGAAGGACGGTGCAGCGGTTCGGTGCGCCGGCCGTGGCCCGCTGCGGGCACCGACTGGAGCATGTCGAGATGGTGACCGCCGAACAGGCCGCCGCCCTCGGCGGGTGGGGGATCACGGCCAGCATGCAGCCGGGATTCGATGCCCTGTGGGGCGGGCCCGACGGTATGTACGCCCGGCGCCTCGGACCCGGCCGCGCCGCCGCGCTCAACCCGCTTGCGCTGTTAGCATCGGCAGGCGTGCCCCTCGCCTTCGGTTCGGATTCCCCTGTGACCAGCATGAATCCGTGGTCCTGGGTGCGTGCGGCGAGTCGGCATCAGACCCCGGGCAGCGCAATATCGCCGCGGGCGGCCTTCATCGCGGCGACCCGCGGGGCCTGGCGGGCCGGTGGGGTGCGTGACGGTATCACCGGAACCCTGGTTCCCGGAGCACCCGCCAGCTATGCGGTGTGGGACACCGATGACCTCGACGTCACCGCTCCGGCCGACAGCGTCCAACGCTGGTCCACCGACCCACGGTCACGGGTGCCGGCACTGCCGAGACTGGAGGCCGGGGACGCGCTGCCGCACTGCCGGCAGACCGTGCACCGCGGTGTCGTGCTGCATGGCTGAGGCGGCCGCGGGGATGCGGTTGGGCGCCGCCCTGGTGCCGCGGGTGGTGCGATTGGCGGCGAGCCTGTTGGGCGGTCTGCTGCTGTGCGTGAGCTTTCCGCCAACGGGCTGGTGGTGGTCGGCGGTCCCTGCGCTCGCGCTGCTGACCTGGGTGCTGGTGCACCCGGGAACCACGCCGGCCGGCGGCTTCGGATACGGGTTCCTGTTCGGGCTGGCTTTCTACCTGCCACTGCTGCCGTGGGTCAGCGGGTTCGTCGGTGTGCCGCCCTGGCTGGCGCTGGCGGTTCTGCAGGCGCTGTTCCCGGCGGTGTTCGGCATGTTCGCGGTGCTGGTAGCCCGACTGCCCGGCTGGCCGCTGTGGCTGGCCTTCCTGTGGTCGATGCAGGAGTGGCTGAAGTCCAGTATCCCGTTCGGCGGATTCCCCTGGGGGGTAGTGGCTTTCGGCCAGACGAACGGACCCTTCCTGGCGCTCGCCCAGCTGGCGGGCGCGCCGTTGGTATCGTTCGCCATCGCACTGCTCGGCACCTCGCTGTGCGCCCTGGCGATTGAGATCGTCCACCGGGTCAGCCGGCCGGTCGAACGGCATCGCGGACCCGGTGCCCTGGTGCTGTCCGCGGGGTGCATCTGTGCGGTGTTGCTGACCACCGCGGTCGCGGCGCCCGGGGTGCGCCGCGCGGGGACGGCCGTCGGCGACGAACCGGCGGTCACCATCGCCGCGGTGCAGGGCAACGTCCCCCGGCTGGGACTGGACTTCAACGCCCAGCGCCGCGCAGTGCTGGACAACCACGTCCGGCAGACTCTCCAACTCGCCGAGGACGTCCGCGCCGGCGAGGCCCCGCAGCCGCAGTTCGTGATCTGGCCGGAGAACTCCTCCGATATCGATCCGCTGACCAACGCCGACGCCGCCCAGCAGATCGACCTCGCCGCCCGGGCGATCGGTGTTCCGATCCTGGTCGGTGCGGTGGTCGCCCACCCGGATGCGACGTCGGCCAATCCCGCGGCCTCCAACACCGTCATCGTGTGGGACCCGGTCCGCGGTCCGGGCGAGCGCCACGACAAGCAGATCGTTCAGCCGTTCGGGGAGTACCTACCCTGGCGAGCGTTCTTCACCCGACTGTCGTCATACGCCGAACGGGCCGGCTACTTCGTGCCCGGCAGCGGCACCGGGGTGGTGAGCCCCGCCGGAGTACCCGTCGGAGTGGCCACCTGCTGGGAGGTCATCTTCGACCGCGCCCTGCGCCAGTCGGTCCGCAACGGTGCCCAGGTGCTGGCGGTGCCCACCAACAACGCCACCTTCGACGAGGCGATGAGTAAACAACAATTGGCGTTCGCGACGCTGCGCGCGGTCGAACACGGCCGTTACGTCATCGTCGCCGGCACCACCGGTATCAGCGCCGCGATCGCCCCGGACGGCCGGGAAATAGTCCGGACCGCCTTCTTCAGCCCCGCCTACCTCGATGTGACGGTGCGGTTGCGGACCGATGTGACCCCGGCCACCCGGTGGACCGTCGCGGTGCAGTGGCTGCTGGTGGCTGTTGCAGTCGCCGCTATCGGTGCGGCGATACTGCAGAATGGTGGGTTCGTGCGGCTTGGCAGCCGACGCAGGACCGTTGAAGAACCCGATGTCCGCCAGGACACCGCCACTGAGGGAGTCGCATGAGCACCTCCGGGAGCAGGCCTCGCAAGGCCGAGGCCAAGAAGGCCCCCCGCAAGAGCCCTGAGCTTCCCAGCCGGCGGACCCTGGTGATCATCCCTACCTACAACGAGTCCGAGAACCTCCCACTGATCATGGGACGGGTGCGCAAGTCCCAACCCGAGGTACACGTTCTGGTGGTCGACGACGGCAGCCCGGATGGCACCGGTGCACTGGCCGACGAGTTCGCGGCGGCCGACCCGGACCGGGTCCACGTCATGCACCGCACCGCCAAGGACGGTCTGGGCGCGGCCTATCTGGCCGCGTTCGGCTGGGGACTGGAACGCGGCTACACCGTTCTGGTGGAGATGGATGCTGACGGCAGCCACGCTCCCGAACAGCTCTACCGGCTGCTTGACGCCATCGACAACGGTGCTGATCTGGCGATCGGCTCGCGATACGTCGACGGCGGAACGGTGCGAAACTGGCCCTGGCGGCGGCTGGTGCTCTCCAAGAGTGCGAACACCTACGCCCGGGTGCTGCTGGGTGTCGGCATCCACGACATCACCGCCGGTTACCGGGCCTACCGTCGCGAGGTGCTGGAGAAACTCGACCTCGCGACCGTCGAATCCAAGGGCTACTGCTTCCAGATCGACCTGACCTGGCGGGCGATCAACCACGGGTTCGCCGTCGCCGAGGTGCCGATCACCTTCACCGAACGCGAACTCGGCGTATCGAAGATGAGCGGATCCAACATCCGCGAGGCGATGGCGAAGGTCGCCCAGTGGGGGATCAACGGTCGTCTCAACGGCTCCCGCCGCGGTTAGGCCCGGCGGGGCGCCGTCAGCTTCCGCGGCGCTTGGTCTTGATCAGGTCCAGGCGCTCCTTGAGCAACTCGTCGAGTTCCTCGATCGAGCGGCGCTCCAGCAGCATGTCCCAGTGGGTCCTCGGCGGCTTGACCTTCTTCGGCTCCGGGATATCGCCCTCGATCAGCGTTCCCTCGAGCCCGTTGCGGCACAGCCACGAACCTGGAATCTCGGCGTCATCGGCGAACGGGACCTCGAACTCCTCACCGTTCTCGGTGCGGTACCGCGCCATCTGCCGTGGCGCCAGGTCGTGGTTACGGTCGGTCTCGTAGCTCACGGCGCCGAGTCGGCTGCCCCTCAGCACACGATCAGCCATTGTTGTTCTCCTTGCTCCCGTCAGGGGAAACGCGAAACCAGGGCGGTGCGGTTCCCGACGCAACTTCCCATGATACCGGGGCGGCGACCCGTCCCGGTTACGCTCGGGGCGTGACGCGTCGTACCCGACCACAGCCATGCCGCTGGTGCGGCCGGGAGGTGGCCGATGCGGGCATGGGCCGACGGCGGCAGTACTGCCGCCAGTCCTGCCGGCAGCGGGCCTACGAGCAGCGGGCCCTGGTCAAAGGCACCGCGGTCCCGGCGGACGCGGTGGTCCTCTCAGTCGAGGAGGCCGCGGAGCTTTCCGACCGGGTCTATCAGGTGCGCTGCGCCGCCGAAGACGTCGCCACCGCGGTCGAAGAGGGTGCGCCGGCCTCGGAACTGCGCCAACTGTGCGAGGCCCTGCTCAGTGCGGCCAAGGCCGCCGATGGGTGGCGCTGAGTTACATCGACGGCCCGGGCACATCAACAGGTGTACTGGACGCCGATCCCCGCGGGTGGCGGGATCTCACGGGTGCAGCCGTAGGCGTCGATACCCTCGTCGCTGTAGCGCACGCCGGTCTGCCGGGCGAAGTTCACGCAGACCAGCGCTTCGGTGTCGCTGCGGCAGCGGAAGTCGCCGAAGGACAGCGATCCGCCCTCCGGAAGTGGCGGTCCCTGGCCGACGCTGAACCGGCCGGGGTCACCGTGGGCGGACCCGACCTGCACGCTCGCCCCGTCGAAGTCCACCCAGCCGCCCTTCCAGACGCCGTAGACGTCCGGCGGCTGCGGTGGCGGGTCGGCGAGGTCCACCAGGCACGCCAACGCCGCCGAGCCGCGGCGGGTGTCGGTCATACAACTCGTCCCCGACGATGTGGTGAACGCGACGTCATCGCCCAGAGCAGTGCTGGTGCCGTTGCGCAGCGCCACCCGGAAGTCCGCCCCGTCGACCGGTGGCGCCGATTCGACCCAGGCGATTGCCTCGGCTACCGGCGCCGACGGGTCCGGAGCGGCCGTCGAGGTGACCGAGGAACGGGTGCTGGACGTGCTGGTGTCCGGTGCCGCCGACGTCGCCGTCCGGGACGGCGAAATCGGCGTGAGTTGGGTCGGCCGGGACTGGCTGCTTTGCTGGTCGACACAACCCGCCACCAGCACCGACGCGGCGAACAAGAGGGCAATCCGCATTCGGCAAGGCTAACCGCCGCCGCTGTGGCGGCAGGCCAGGCGCGGCGGGTGGGGGTTCTTTCGCTACCGTCGGTGCAATGCATGAGCACACCGTCCGCGTGACCACCGCCAGCGGCGTGGTGGAAGGGTTCACCCGCGACGGGGTGAACCGGTGGCGTTCGATCCCGTATGCGGCCCCGCCGGTGGGCCCGCTACGGTTCCGCGCGCCGCAGCCGCCGCACCCCTGGACCGGGGTGCGTTCCGGGCACAGCTTCGGTAACTGCGCGCCCCAGCAGCGGATGTACACAATGACGGGTCTCGGCAAGTACCAGCCGATGGGCGAGGACTGCCTGACCCTCAACGTAGTCAGCCCACGGTGGGACGGCCCCACGCCGGACGGTGAGCCGCTGCCGGTGATGTTCTTCATCCACGGCGGCGGCTACATCCTGGGCAGTTCGGCCACCCCGCTCTACGACGGCGCCGCGCTGGCGAGGCGCGGCTGCGTCTACGTGTCGGTCAACTACCGGCTCGGTCCACTGGGCTGCCTTGACCTCTCGTCACTGTCCACGCCGGACATCACCATCGAGAGCAACCTCTTCCTGCGGGATCTGGTCGCCGCCCTTCGCTGGGTGAAGGAGAACATCGGCGGGTTCGGCGGAGATCCGGAGAACGTGACGATCTTCGGGGAGAGCGCCGGCGCGCATGCGGTAGCCACCCTGCTCGCCGTTCCGGATTCGAAAGGGCTTTTCGCTCAGGCGATCTCAGAGAGTCCGGCATCGGGGATGGTCAGTTCGCCGGAGGTCGCCGCCGAGTTCGCCGGTCGCTTCGTCGACGTCCTCGGCATCGACAGAGGCGCCGCGGCGCCAGCCCTGCTGAGCGCCGATCCGGCGGACATGGTGCGCGCCATGAACACCGTGATGACCAAAAGTCTGGACAGCATGATGGGTGCCGCCGCCGTCGGGCCCACCCACAGCGACGACTATCTACCGTTGGATCCGTTCGACGCGATGAGAAAGGGCACCGCGCACAAGGTTCCGCTGATCGTCGGCACCAACGCCGAGGAGGGCAGGCTGTTCACCCGATTCCTCAAACTGCTTCCGACCACCGAGCACGCCATCGAACGGATTCTTGCGCACAGTCCACCCGAGGTGCGGGAACGCGTGCTGGCCGCCTATCCGCACTATCCGCACCCGAAGGCGTGCGTCGAATTCGGCGGCGACATGATCTTCAACACGGCGGCCTGGCAGATCGCCGAGGCGCACGCAAAGCTGGCTCCCACCTACGTGTACCGGTATGACTTCGCGCCCCGCACGCTGCACTGGGCGGGCCTCGGCGCCACCCACGCCACCGAGTTGCTGGCGGTATTCGGCATCTACCGATCCCGTGTCGGCGCGGTTCTGACCGCCGGGGTGGACCAGCGTGCCGCAGTGAAGGTCAGCCACCAGGTGCAGACTCGCTGGAACGAGTTCGCCCACACCGGAGTGCCGGGTGATGACTGGCCGGTCTACAACCACGAAGAGCGCCCGGTGCTGGTCTTCGACCGGCACACCCACGTCGAGTACGACCCGCATCCGCACCGTCGCACGGCGTGGGCGGGCTTTTCGCTCGCGGAACGGCAGGGCTAGATAGGCGGCGGTTCGCGAGCACCTTTCGTGATGCCTGGCGCAACCTTTCGAGACGTGGATGACGTGGGTAAACTTGTAGGGTTCACGCAAGGTGAATAATCGAAACTGAGAGCCTGCGATCCTTCGGGTTCCGCGGAGGACAGCATGGTTTCGGCAAGAAAACCCGGAGTGGGACGGCTAGGACTCGAGGCTGAGGCCCGTCGGGTAAGCGTCGTCGGACGGATCGGTCCGCTGGCCTTCGCGCTGGGGGTAGGGGCCGCCCTGGCCACCGGGCACGGCGTGGCGTCGGCTGAGCCGTCGAGCACTTCCGGCTCGCCTGCGGGTTCTTCGTCACGGTCTTCCGCCGTATCTGTGCGTTCCGATTCCGGGTCGCGGACGTCGGCAACGAGCGGCTCCGTACGGAGCCCGCGGTCCGGTTCCACCTCCGGTGCAGACACGCCATCGCGACCGCCGACCGCAGCCCGCGCATCCGCGGCGATCGGGGAGACTGCGCCAGTGCCAGCCCGGAACCGGGACCGCGACGCGGTGGCCCGGGCAACCGCACAGCTCATGGCGCAATCGGCGGCAGCGGCACCGGCGTCGGTGCAGAGCTATCAAACGTCGACCGCCAATGCCGTCGCTGCGGAGGCACCGGCGCTCCCAGCGCCTTTCCCCCCGCAGGTGACCGGTCCCGCGGCGGCGTCCGTTATTGCAGTCAGCCGGCCTTTGGTTGCTGCCACTGATCCGCGGGCGCCTGCCGCACCACTGACGCTGGTGGGTGTTCTGGAATTGATGCGTCGCGAGATCGACCGGACGTTCTTCAACAAGACCCCGACTCTGGCCCACAACTGGTTGGAGAACAGCCTCGTTGACGGCCGCATCGTGGGCAATCTGAACCCGGCCGATCGCGACGGCGACATCCTGACCTACACCACCACCGACCCGTCCTACGGCGCCGTCGAAGTGCTCGCCGACGGGAGTTTCACTTACACCCCGGCCTCGGACTACCCGGGGCACGACACGTTCAACGTCACCGTCAGCGATGCCGGCAACGGATTCCACATCCATGGCCTGCCCGGCCTTCTTCACCTCGTCACCTTCGGGCTGCTCGGCAACGATGGGCACACCGACAGCGCAACAGTCACCGTCGGATATCCCTCGCTGAACCCGACACCGCAAGTGTCTGGGCGCAACGGCTGGCTGGCCTTCGAAGTCATCTCTGCGGGCGACAACCCCGGCGGAGACGGGTTCGACTGGGCGATGCCTCAGACATTCGACGGTTTGGGAGCCCACCTGCCGGACGATTCGACACTGCGTCTGTATGTCAACCACGAGGTCTCAGACGCCACGATCAGCGAGGTCGATCTCGACCTTGCCAGCTTCAAGACTGCGATCGACAACACGATCAACACGGGAAACACCGGGCCCGTCTCCTTCGTGAGATCAGCACGGCAGGCCTATCAACGCTGGACCAGCGACGGCGGATCGAGCTGGACCTCCACTTCGGACCCGTCGAATACCAGTTTCAGCCGGTTTTGTTCCGGGCAGTCCTATCTGCCCAACACATTTGGCGACGATCGCGGATTTGTGGATGCCGTATTCATGACGGGGGAAGAAGTCGGTGGTGGGCGCCTCGTCGCGATCGACCTGACCAACCGAGATCTGTACCAGATCAGCGGGGTGGCGGGAGACGCCGGCGGCGGCATCGGTGGAATGCCCTTCGACTCATGGGAAAACGCCGCGTTGGTGGACACCGGAGAAACTGCGCACGTGGCGATCTTGCTCTCGCCCGACGGCGGGACGCGCAACCTGACGATGTATGTCGGCCAAAAGGGGATCAACGCCAGCGGCGCCGAGGCCTCGGATTTTCTGTCGCGAAATGGGTTGGCCTTCGGCAGCTACTACTACCTCAACGCCACGTTGCCTGCGGGCGGCACGGTTGCGGAGGGCACTTTCGACACCACGGTCGCCGGGGCACTGAATGCGGCGAAACTCGAAGATGTCGACACCAGCCCCGGTGACCCGACCCGAGTTGTTCTCGCCGTGCAGGAAACCGGCCTGTTCACGTTCCGTTTCCAGCCGGACTTCAGCAGCGGAAATTTCGATGCTGCCGGATCGAGCTTCACGATCACTAAGATCCAGAACCACACCAACGACACCGACGGCTTATTCGGTGATGCCGACAACGTGGACTGGACAGCTCCCACCGCGTTCGGAGGCCAATCGTTTCCCGACGGGCTGATTTTCGTCAATGAGGATTCAGGGACGGGCAATGGGGAGACCTGGATGATGCGGCCCGACGGTAGCGGCTTGATCAAGATTGCCGACACCATCGGGATCAGTACCGCGAGTGAAACCTCAGGGGTCCTTGATGTCTCTGCCCTCGTCGGTTACCAGCCCGGCAGCGTCTTGCTGATCAGCAACCAGGGAAGCAAGAGCTCATTGACCGTGCTGATCAACCCCGAGGGCGTACGGCTCTGAAGTGCCGATGAACAAACCGGTGAACGGGGCGATCAACGGCACAGCCGTGACTCAAGCGCTGGAAATGGCGCGCCACCAACGGCCAGGTGGGCACGGTGCCCTCCTCCAGCCTGTGCGCGGTTGACACCCGTCATACGTTTAACGGGTGAGTCACACCTCCGCCTCAATCGAACGCCCCGAGGATCTGACTGCCGACTGGCTGACGGCAAACCTCGGCGCCGGCCGGGTCAGTGACTTCACCGTCGCACGGATCGGCACCGGCCAGATGAGCGAGTGCTACCGGGTTGCACTGACCTACGCAGAGGGGGACGGACCGGCGTCGGTGGTGCTGAAGGTCGCCGCCAGTGACCCGGTGAGCCGGCAGACCGGCCATGCCCTCGGGCTCTACGAGCGCGAGGTGCGCTTCTACTCCGAGCTGGCACCCCGCCTCGGCGGCCCGGTCGCACACTGCTACCACGCCTCCTACGACCCTGAGTCGGGCGCCTTCGCCCTTCTGATCGACGATGCGTCCCCGGCCGAGGTCGGCAATGAGTTGCAGGGCGCCTCCACCGCGAATGCCACCCTCGCCTTGACGGAGCTGGCACGGCTGCACGCCCCGCTGATCGGCACCGAGGACCCACCCCACGCCCGGTGGTTGCGTCGGGAGACACCGGTGACCCAGGCGCTGATCAGCCAGTTGTTCGCCGGTTTCGCCGGCCGCTACGGCGAGTCCATGACGGGTGAACAGCGACTGGTCTGCCAGCGGCTGGTGGACACCTTCGACGCCTATCTCGCCGAGGAGTCGGCCCCGGATCGGGTCAAGGGGTTGGTGCACGGCGACTACCGGCTGGACAACATGCTGTTCGGCCGTCCGGGTTCGTTGCGTGAGCTGACGGTGGTGGACTGGCAGACCGTCACCTGGGGTCCACCGATGACCGACGTCGCCTACTTCCTGGGCTGCGCGCTGACGGTGGCGGACCGACGCGCGCACTACGACGAACTCCTGGCCGCCTACCACCAGGGACTGGGGCCGAACCCGCCGCTGACCCTGGACGAGATCCGCGACGGTGTGCGCCGGCAGAGCTTTTTCGGCGTGATGATGGCGATCGTGTCCTCGATGCTGGTGGAGCGCACCGAACGCGGCGACCAGATGTTCCTGACCATGCTGGACCGGCACACCAGCCATGTGCTCGACACCGGGGCGCTGGAGGTTCTCCCGCTGTCGTCGACAAGTGCGGCGCTGCAACCGGACCCGGCCGAGGAGGCGGCCCACACCCCGGGCGATGAGCCGCTGTGGAACGAGAGCTGGTACTGGGATTTCGCCGACCCGGCGCAGGGGATAGGTGGCTGGATCCGGCTGGGGCTGATACCGAACCAGAACGTGGCCTGGATCAACGCCCTGGTGTGCGGACCCGATATCGCGACCGTCGCGCTGCTGGACTTCCGCGCGCCGCTACCGGAGAACCCGAACGATATCCGCAGCAACGGCATCGACATGCGGCACGCCGCAGCGGTTCCGCTGCGGGAATACCGGGTGGCGGTGGCTGGGCCGGCTCGCTCCTTCGACTACCCGGCCGGACTGCTCCACGAGGATGTCGGCGAGCCCGCTGAGCTGGCGATGGATCTGACCTGGACCACGGCCGGAACCCCGTTCGCATACCGAATCGCCACCCGCTACGAAATCCCGTGCACGGTCACCGGAACGGTCACCATCGACGGTCAGACCTACCCGGTGAACGCGGCTGCCGGTCAGCGCGACCACTCGCACGGGGTCCGGGACTGGTGGACGATGGACTGGGTATGGAGCGCGCTGCACCTCGACGACGGCACCCACCTGCACGGGGTCGATCTGCGCATCCCGGGCATGGCACCGGTCAGCGTCGGCTACATCGAACCGCCCGGGGCACCGCTGACCGAGACGACATCGGTCGTCGCAGACGCGGAGTTCGCCGACGACGGACTGCCGGTGTCGACGACGCTGACCATGAACCCCGGCCCGATCATCGCGACGATCGACATCTGCGGTCACGCACCGGTCCGCCTGGTTGCACCCGACGGCCGGGTCAGCTTCTTTCCGCGGGTCTGGGCCGTCGTACACACCGAGGACGGCCGCGACGGCGTGGGCTGGCTGGAGTGGAACCGCAACCAGTCGACCGCCGAGTAGTGCCGTCTAACCCTTGACGACCTGGGTTCCGCCGGCCAGTTCGTCATGCTTGCCCTGTTTGGTGGGGCTGGAGTTGATCGTGACCGCGATCACGATGTAGGCGATGGGCGCCAGCAGCCAGCCGAGGTAGGGGATGACGGCCAACAGTGTGAAGGCGTTGCGGATGGCGGACTGTTTGACGTCCGGTTTGGGTGCCCCACCCGGGCCGTGCACGCTCAGTCCGAGCGCCATCTTGCCCACCGTCCGGCCCTGGGTCACCTCCATGGCAACGAAGTAGGCGAACATCAGCACACCGGAGAACAGGCCGGTGACCATGATGTTGCTGGAGGCGCCGAACGCCATCGCCAACACACCGGCCACGATGCCGACCAGCAGGCCGTCGATGATGCGGGCGCCGAAACGCGCCCCCAATCCGCCGGGCCGAACGCCGTACCCGGGCGGCGGCACCGGCGGGTAGCTACCCGGGGCGCCATACGGCGGGGGAGGCGGGAGGTATCCGGCCGGGGGCGGCGGCGGATATCCAGGCGGCGGGGGCGGCGGGTAGCCCGCAGCGGAAGGCTGTCCGTAGGGATTGGGCGGCGGCGGGAAGCCCGATGGCTGCCCGTAGGCGTTGGGATCCTGGTCACCCGTTGTCATCACACGCTCCTCAACAGTTGGTCATTCCAACCTACCGTCCGGCGCGTCCGACCGTGGGATGCCGCGGCCCCGGTGCCGGGACTACGGTCAATGGGTGACCGACCTGGACGCGCTGACCGCTCGGCTGTTCGACCTGGCCGAGACAGTGACCGGTTTCATGCCCGCCGACGAGGGACGGGCCCTATTCGACGCGGCAGTCCGCTATCTCGACGGCGGGGTGGCGGTGGAGATCGGCACCTACTGCGGCCGATCCGCCGTGCTACTGGCAGCGGCCGCCGCCGAGACGCGGGCCGTGTTGTACACGGTCGACCACCATCACGGTTCCGAGGAGCACCAACCGGGCTGGGAGTTCCACGACACATCGCTGGTGGATCCGGTCAGCGGGCGCTTCGACACCCTTGCGGCGTTCCGGCAGACGATGGACGCAGCAGACCTTGAGGACACGATCGTCGCGGTGGTGGGTAGGTCAACGGTGGTGGCCCGCACCTGGCGAACGCCGGTACAACTGCTGTTCATCGACGGCGGCCACAGCGAGGAAGCCGCGAATGCGGACTTCGACGGCTGGGCCCGATGGGTGCAGCCCGGCGGCGCACTGATCATCCACGATGTGTTCCCCGACCCCCGGGACGGCGGCCGGCCGCCGTACCTCATCTATTGCCGCGCCCTGGATTCCGGCGACTTCGTCGAAGTCGGACACACGGGTTCGCTGCGGGTGCTGGAGCGGGTCGGCGGTGTGCCGGGTGATCAGCTCCGGACGCACTCGCAGTCGTAGTCACCCTGCAGGCCCCGGGGCAGTTCGGCGCCGCGGAAGATCCCGGACCCCGCGGTGGCACCGGATAACGCGTCGGCGGCAAGGATCACCGCCGCCGCGGTCCAGGTGGTGCGCTCCACCGGCCACCGCTTGCCGTCGGCGTAGACCAGTCCGGTCCAGTACGACCCGTCGCCCTCGCGCAGATGCTGCATGGCGCCGAACTGCCGCAGCGCCCGGCCGTGGTCCCCGATGGCCTCCAGGGCCATCACCAGCTCGCAGGTCTCCGCTCCCGTCACCCATGGCCGGTCGTTGACGCAGCGGATACCCAGCCCATCGACCACGAACTCATGCCAGCGGCCTGCAATTCGGTCGTGCGCCGCCGCACCTCGGACCGCCCCACTGAGAATCGGGTAGTACCAGTCCATCGAATGCAGCGGCTTGTCGGTGAACGCATCCGGGTGGTCGGTGATGGCGTGACCAAGCCGGCCGAGTGCCACCTCCCATTCGGGTTGCGGCCGTCGGAGATGCTCAGCCAGCGCCAGCGCGCACCTGATGCTGTGGTAGATGCTGGAGCACCCGGTCAGCAGCGCCTCGGTCAACGCGCCGCCACGCCCCTGAGCCCAGTAAATCTCGCCGGTTCCGGCCTGCAGGTTGAGTACGAAGTCGATTGCCGCCTGCACCGTCGGCCACATCCGTTCGGCGAACCCCCGGTCGCCGGTCGCCAGCGCGTGGTGCCAGACGCCGGTGGCGACGTAGGCGCAGAAATTGCTGTCGCTGCCGTGGTCCTCGACGACCCCGCGGCGGTACTGGATCGCCCACGACCCGTCTGGGCGCTGTTCGCGGCGGCACCACTCGAAGGCGGCGCGAGCCGGCTCGAGCAGCCCCGCCGCGGTGAGCGCCATTGCGCACTCGACGTGATCCCAGGGGTCGGTGTGTCCGGCCTCCGACCAGGGGATCTCGCCCGACGGAAGTTGAACGGCGGCAATGGATTCCGCGGTCTGTCGGCACTGCCCGGGGGTGAACACGCCCGGGATGCCGGGCAGCCCGTTCAGGTCAGATTCGCGGCGCATCGGATTCTGGCTTCGTGACGTGGCCCGGCTTCTCGAAATACAACGCGACGCTCTTGCCCACCAGTGGGTTCAGCGCGGACTCGGCCGCCCGGGTCAGGATGGGCTTGGACATCATGTCCCAGACCAGCAGCCGGTGATAGGACCTCACCAGTATGTTGTCGCTCTTCTCAACGCCGACAGCGCATTTGAGCCACCAATACGGCGAGTGCAGCGCGTGTTCATGCTGGGAATGGGTGAAGCGCATTCCGCGCTCCTCCACCTTGGCCCGTAACTGCGCGGCGCGGTAGATCCGGATGTGGCCGCCGTCATTGGCGTGGTACTCGTCGGACAGCAGCCAGCAGATCCGCTCGGGCAGCCAGCGTGGCACCGTGACCGCCAGCGAGCCGCCCGGTTTGAGCACCCGGATCAGCTCGGCGATGACGGACTCGTCATCGGGGATGTGCTCAAGGATCTCCGAGGCGATCACGCTGTCGAAGGTTGCGTCCGGGTAGGGCAGTGTGAGTGCGTCGCCCACCACGACCTGGGCCTTGGCCGACGCAGGCGCCTCACCGGCCTGGCCCATTGCCTGCAGCATGGTGTCCACCTCGGCCAACTCTGCGGCGTTCTGGTCGAAGGCGATGACGTCGGCGCCGCGACGGTAGGCCTCGAAACTGTGCCGGCCGGCCCCGCAGCCGACATCGATCACCGACGTACCCGGCCCGATGCCCAGCCGGTCGTAGTCCACCGTCAGCATGGCTCGTCGACCGCCTCGACGACCCGCCCCAACCCCGGGCGACGGGCCATTGCCTGCTGATAGACCCGCACGGTCTGAGCGGCCACCGACTCCCAGCTGAAGACGTCCAGCGCACGCCGCCGCCCGGCCGCACCGAGCCAGCGCCGCCGGTCGGGAAACTCCAGCAGCCGGACCAGCGCCGCGGTCAGCTCACTGACGTCGCCGGGGGTGACCAGGTCGGCGCACTCGCCATCGGCGCCCAGGACCTCGGGCAGCGCACCGGCCCGGCTGGCCACGATCGGGGTTCCGCTGGCCATCGCCTCGACGGCAGGCAGTGAGAAGCCCTCATAGAGCGAGGGGATGCAGGCGATATCGGCGGATGCGAACAGCGCCGCCACTTCCTCGTCGGACAGTCCGTTGGAGATGTGGACGATATCGGCCAGGCCGAGTTCGGCGATCAGCTTCTCGGTGGGGCCGTCGGGTTCAAGTCGTGCCACGAGTTGCAGTTCCACGTCGTGCTCGGTGCGCAACCGGGCGATCGCCTGCAACAGGGTGGAGATTCCCTTCAGCGGCCGATCTGCCGACGAGATGGCGACGATGCGTCCAGCGACGCGGGGCTTCGCCGACGGCGCGAACAACTCGGTGTCCACCCCCAGCGGGACGACGTGCAACTGATCGGGGTGAACCCGAAAGTCCTCGGCGATATGTTCGGCCGATGACGACGACACCGTGAGCAGGTCTGGAATCCTGCGCGCGACCCGCTTCTGCATGCCGAGGAATCCGTACCACCTGTGCACCAGGGGTCTGCGCCACCATGTCGCCGCCGCGAGGTCCACGGTGCGGTCGCGGGTGATCGGGTGGTGCACGGTGGCCACCACCGGCAGCAACTCGGCGATGTGCAGCAGTCCGGTGCCCAGGCACTGGTTGTCGTGGACCACATCGAACTCCCCGTGTCGCTGCGCCAGCAGGCGCGCAACCCTAAGGCTGAACGTCCGCGGCTCCGGGAATCCGGCAGTCCACATGGTGGCCACCTCGAGCGCGTCGAAGCGGTCCCGGATCTCACGCGGGTGCGGGGTACGGAACGGGTCGGGATCGCGGTACAAATCCAGGCTGGGCACCTCGGTGAGCCGGACCCGGGGATCCAGCTGTTCGGGGTAGGGCTGTCCGGAGAACACCTCGACGTGGTGGCCCAGTTCAACCAGGCCTCGGCTGAGATGGCGAACGTAGACACCCTGGCCGCCGCAATGGGTCTTACTGCGGTACGACAGCAGGGCGATACGCATGCTCACGCTTCGCAGGAGACCGTTCTGGACATGTGTCCAGTCTATATCGTCGTCCTCGTGCACCACGACTGGGAGGAGTTGGCCGACGGCGTTCACCGCTGCCGGTTACCGTTCCTGGACGTCACGGTCGGACTTGTCGAGGGCCGGTACGGATCGCTGCTGATCGACTGCGGGACGACGCTCAACGAAGCCGCGGCGGTCGCCGAGGACGTTCGTGAGTTGACCGGCAGCACGATCACCGACCTGGTGATGACACACCATCATTTCGACCACATCCTCGGCTCGGCCGGTTTCCCGGACGCCCGCGCCTACGCTGCGCCGCCGGTAGCGGTGGCCCTGACCGCCGATCTCGACGCGACGTGCGAGGCTGCGCTGCAGCACGGCGCCGACCCCGGTGCGGTGGCCCGCGCCGGCGGCGTCGCCCGCCCACCAGCCCGACTCGTCTGGCAGGTCGCCATCGACCTTGGCGACCGAATCGTCGCGGTTGAGCACCCGGGCCGGGGCCACACCGACCACGACCTGATTGTGGTGGTTGGGCCGTTGCGCCCGACAGGTCGTCCGGTGGTGTTCTGCGGGGACCTGATCGAGGAGTCCGCGGACCCGGCAGTGGACGGCGGATCGGATCTGTCGGCCTGGCCGTCGACCCTGGACCGGGTGCTGCGGGCGGGCGGCGCGCAGGCGATCTATGTTCCCGGGCACGGGGCGGCGGTGGACGCCGCGTTCGTGCGTGCCCAGCGAGACTGGCTGGTGCGCCAGGCCTGAAACGCGCCGTTTCCGACACGCGCCCGGGTCTACCACCCGGTGCGCAACACCCGTTCGAGCATGTCGACGAAGAAGTCCGCGGACTCCCGGGTGATGCACATCGGCGGCTTCATCTTCAGCACATTCTGCCGATCCCCGGTGGGCTGCACGATCACCCCGAGTTCGCGCATCCGCTCGCAGATCGCGGCGGTCTCCTCGACGGCGGGCTCCAGCGTCGACCGATCCCGCACCAACTCGACCCCCATGTACAGACCGCTGCCGTGCACTGTGCCGATCAGCGGATGCTGGTCGGCGAGCGCGATGATCCGAGCCTTGAGATGATCGCCGACGGTGAGCGCATTCTCCTGCAGACCGTCGCGTTCCAGGACCTCCAGCACGGTGAGCCCGACCACACAGGACACCGGGCTGCCGCCGGCCGAGGAGAAGAAGTACCCCTGGGTGCGATAGGCATCGGCGATCTCCTTGGTGGTGATCACCGCACCCAGGGGCTGACCGTTGCCCATCGCCTTGGCGATGCACACGATGTCGGGCACCACACCCTGTTGCTCGAAGGCCCAGAACCAGCGGCCGGTCCGGCCGTAGCCCACCTGGACCTCGTCGGCGATGGCCAGCCCGCCCGCGGCGCGGACCGCCGCATACACCGCCTTGAGATACCCGTCCGGCAGGGCCATTCCGCCGGCATTGCCATAGAACGGCTCGCAGATGAACGCCGCCGGCGGATTCCCCTGGGCGACACAGCGTTCGATGGTCGAAACCGCTTCGGCGGCATACGTCGACGCCTCGGCCCCGCGGTGCTCCCCCCGGTAGGAGTTGGGGGAGGGCACCGTGTGCACCCACGACGGCCGGGTGGACAGGGCGTTCGGGTTGTCCGCGACCGAGGTGGAGATAGCGTCGGTGGCATACGTCCAGCCGTGGTAGGCCTCTGCCACCGCGACGATGTCATGGCGGCCGGTGGACGCCATGGCCAACCGCAGCGCCAGATCGTCGGCTTCGGAGCCGGAGTTGACCAGGAACACGGTGTCCAGCGGGTCGGGCAGGGTGGCGGCCAGTCGTTCCGACAACGCCACCACGCTGGCGTAGTTAAAGCGCGAGTTGGTGTTGAGTCGGCGCCACTGCCGGGCCACCGCGTCGGCGAGTTCAGGATGGCCGTGGCCCAGAATCGCGACGTTGTTGACCATGTCGAGGTAGCTGCGGCCGTCGGTGCCGATCAGATGTTCGCGCCACCCGCGCTCGATACGCGGCGGATGGTCGTAGTAGTGCTCCTGGACTTCGGCGAAGGTCCGCGACCGGCGCTGCCGCAGCGCCGCGGCGTCCTCGGTGGGCCCGGCGGCGGGCAGGCCGAGCAGGGTGGCGGGGTCGCCGACCAGGTCCAGCCAGCCGTCGGCGTATTCCGGCCGGATGAAGTGCGGGACCTCGGTGTGTCCACCCGCGCCGGGCTCGCCGCGGCGACGGACCTGGATCCATACCGGGCCGTCGATGCTGGCCAGTTCGGTGCCCGCGGCCACGCTGCGGCGGGCCGCGCCGGCGGGTCGGACGGCACCGTGCACCTCGACGATGGCAGCGGGCCCGGTCAGCGTCAGGATCCCGGCTTCGGTGGTGTCGACGGTTCCCGGCCAGGGTGCGCTCACCGTCAGCGCGGTCGCCGGCAAGACCCCGACGCCGGTGGCCACGGTGGCCGGCGATACCGGACTCAACGTCGCCGACCGGCTCAGCCGCGGCTGCCCGAAGAGGGTGAGCGCGGCCGCGGCACCGGCTTCGATCGCTGCCCGGGCGATCCGGTCCTCGCAATCCGGCAGCAGCCATGCCCCGCCGTCCATATCGTCGGACTCGGCCGACAGATCAAGATGGGCGACATCGCCGGGATCCAGGACCCCGATCAGCGGCACCGCACCGGTGATCTGCCCCCGCGGATGGGCTGTGCCGAGCGCATGCCGGATCTGGGCCGCCATGACCTCCAGCGGAATAGCGTTGGCCCGCTCGAAGATTCGCCACTCGTGGTCCAGTGCCGCGCTGGCGTAGTCATTATCGGTGTCGATGGCGGACTGATGGATGCCGCTGACCACGAGGACTGCGGAGCGCAGCACCACCAGCGGCCACAGTGCCTCGATCTCGGCGGGGCCGAGCGGACGTACGGCATGGAAGGCCCGGATGGCCGCCAGGGTGGAGGCCGGCTCGCAGCCGTCGTGGCGCAGTGTGGTGGCCACGGTGACGGCCAACTCGGCGATGGTCCAGGAACGCATCAGATCGCCGAAATCGATGATCCCGTCCGGTATCGCGTGCGGGCCGCAGACCACGTTGTCGCCGGTGATGTCGCCGTGGATGACCTGAACCGGCAGGTCCTCGGCGAGGCCGGCGATCACCTGCCAGGCCGCGGCGGCCCCGGCCCGGACCGTCTCGCGCCGGTGTGCGTCGACGACATGGGTGGCAAGCAGATCGACGGTGCGCATCCCGTGCCGCAGATCCCACTGCAGCACCCGGTCGACTCCGGGATGATCGAACCCTGCCAGGGCGCGGCAGGTCCGGCCGGCCAGATCGCCCAGCGCGGCGATCTGGGCGGGGCGCAGATGGCCGTCGCCGCTGAGCGTGCCGCCGGACAGGTAGCTGATGACGCGGGCGAGCAGCGATCCGGTGCCGTCGGTGTCCAGGTCGGCGATCGGGGCGGTACCGGATAGCCCCACGTTGGTGGCCGTCCGGATGCCCTCCGCGGCGCTGATGAAGGCCGCCGCAGCGTCCTGGGCTTCGAGTTCGGCCCGGGTGAACGCCGGGTTGGCGATCTTGAGCACACCGATCGGCTGGCCGCCCGGATTGCTCAGTAGGAAGTTCGCGTCCTGCTGGCTGCCGAGCGCGTCGACTCGGGCGTCCACCCGGAAATGCTCGGCGGCGATGGCCCGCGCCTGATCCGGCGTGATCGCCGGGACCGGCAATCCGGCGGCCTCGAAGAAGTCGAATCCAGTCATCAGTTCCCCAATCGGCGGTCTCACTGTACGGGGGCGGCGCCGGCCCGGTTACGGTGAAGGGATGAGAGCGCTGCTCATCATCGACGTTCAGAATGACTTCTGCGAGGGCGGGTCGCTGGCCGTCACCGGCGCGACCGCGGTGGTGGGGAAGATCAACGCGCTGCTTGCCTCCGATCACGGTTATGACCATGTGGTGGCGACCAAGGATTACCACGTCGACCCGGGAAGTCACTTCGCCGAGGAACCGGATTTCGTCTCATCCTGGCCGGTGCACTGTGTGGCGCACACCTCCGGGGCCGACTTCCACCCGGAGCTCAATACCGCCGCGGTCGAGGCGGTCTTCCACAAGGGCGCCTACGCGGCCGCCTACAGCGGGTTCGAGGGCAGGCTGAACGGTGTCAGCCTGGCCGACTGGCTGCGCTCACGGGAGGTGGATGAGGTCGACGTGGTCGGCATCGCCACCGACTACTGCGTTCGGGCGACCGCCGACGACGCCGTCCGGTCCGGCTTAGGCACCCGGGTCTTGCTGGACCTGACCGCTGGGGTCGCTGCGGACAGCACAGCGGAGGCGATGGCGGAGTTGCGGCGCGCCGGGGTGGAACTTGTTCAGGCGCCCTGAGGTTTAGATCGGGGCCTTCTTGCGTCGGTAGAGCGTCCCGACCACGAGCAGGACGAGGCTGATCAACAGGATCGCGGTCGCCAGCACGTTGATCTGCGGCGGCACCGCCGCTTTGGTGGCCGCGTTGACGTACAGCGGGTAGGTGACCGTCGAGCCGCTGACGAAGTAGGTGATGATGAAATCGTCCAGCGATAACGCGAAGGACAGCATGGCGGCCGCAACGATGCCGGGCACGACCAACGGCAGCGTCACCTTGAAGAACGTTCGGGTGGAACTGGCGCCCAGATCCAGCGACGCGTCCTCCAAAGTCCAGTCGAATCCTCTGATCCGCGCCCGCACCGTCATCGCGATGAAGCTGATCTCGAAGGCCACGTGGGCGATGATGATGGTCACGTAACCGGTCGGCCAGTTCATGCTGAGGAACAGGGTCAGCAGCGAGGCGCCCATGACCACCTCGGGTGAGGTCAGCGGCAGCACCAGGAAGGTGTCCATCGCCTTGCTGCCCCGGAATCGCTGCCGCACCAACGCGATCGCGACCAGGGTGCCCAGCACCAGGGCGATCGCGGTCGACACCGCCGCGACGTTGAGGCTCAATTGCAGCGCCTTGGCCAACGCTGGGTACTTGAAGGGGTCGGCCCAGTTCTCCCAGGTGAATCCCTGCCAGGTGTAGTTGAACTTGCCCTTGGGCTTGTTGAACGAGAACACGATGATCACCAGGATCGGCACGAACAGGTACACCAGTACCAGTCCGGCCACCACCCGCAGTGTGACATCGCCCAGCTTGAAGCTGCCCCGGAAACTACGGCCCGGGGTGGCCAGATCGATGACGGCCGCCGTCGTCATACCAAGTCCTCGGTGCCCAGGGCCCTGGTGTAGAGCAGAACACCGACCAGGATGAAAGCCATCAGCACGAAGCTCATCGCGGCGGCCACCGGGTAGTCCTTGATTACCAGGAATTGCTTCTGTATCACGTTGCCGATCATGGTCGTCTTGGTGCTGCCGAGATAGTCGGCGTTGATGAAATCCCCTACCGCCGGGATGAACACCAGCAGGCTGCCGGCCAGCACACCGGGCATGGCCAGCGGCAGGATCACCTTGCCGAACATCCTGCGGTTGGTGCCGTACAGATCCCGGGAGGCCTCCAGCAGTCGGGGATCGATCTTCTCCAGGGCGACATACAGCGGCAGGATCATGAAGATGATCCAGTTGTAGGTCAGCCCGCCGATCACCCCCCAACTGGTCGATAGCAGCCGTCCCTCACTGGGCAGCAACCCGATGGTGCCGAGCACGCCGACCACCACACCGTCATCGGCCAGGATGGTCTTCCAGGCGATGGTGCGGATCAGGAAGGTGACGAAGAACGGCAGGATCACCAGGCCCAGTAGAAGATTCTTGTATCGGCCGGCCTTGAACGCGATCACATAGGCCAATGGGAAGGCCAGCAGTGCGCACAGCACGGTGGCGGTCAGCGCGTAGCCGAAGGACCGCAGGATCTGTTCCCGGTACTCGGTCAGCGCCTGACCGTAGTTGCCGAAATCCCATGCGAAGGTGAGCTCCGGCAGGTAGACCGAGCCGCCCATGGTCGACAGTGAGGTGCGCAGCAGCGAGAAGAACGGCATCACATAGAACACCGCGAGGTACGCCAGCGCGGGCAGGATCATCAAATAGGGGGCGATCCTGCTGCGCTGCCGGGAGCTGCTGGCTACGCCTGCCATTAGTGAGCTGCCACCGGACTCAGCCGCCGGTGACGGTGGCGTAGGCCTTGTTGAATTCCTGGGTCTGCTCGTCGGTCAGCGGAGCCCAGGCCTTCAGCTTGTCCAGTGTCTCCTTCGGCGGGTTGATCAGCGGGTTGGCGCCCAGCTTCGGGTCGATCTTGTCGAGTTCGGCGGTCATATCGCTGAGCACCGGGACGTACTGGGTGAACGCAACCAGTTTGGCGTAGTTGGCCCGGTCGTAGACGTAGTTGATCCACTCCTCGGCGGCCGTCTGGTTCTGCGTGGTGTACGGGATCACCATGGTGTCCAGGAAGGTGGTGCTGCCGGACTCGGGCACCACGAATTGCAGGTCCGGATTGTCGGCCTGCAATTGCACCACGTCACCGGAGTACGCCTGGGCGATGACGATGTTCCCGGCGGCCAGGTCGTCGGCGTAGTCGTTGCCGGTGAACCGGCGGATCTGGCCCTTGTCCTTTTGCTCCTTGACCATGTCGACGGCCTTGGGCCCGATGGCGGGACAGTCGCGCACGTCGATGGAAACGAGTTTGCTGCGGGGCGTGTGAAGCTGGCCGTGAATGCGGCAGAAATCACGATGCGTGCAGCGAGCCACATTTGGCGCGGCGACTCACTTGCAGCGTTGGGCGAGGTTGCACACGCTCTGGTCTGAGACTTTGGACAGACCCCGTAACTGCAATACACATGGTCATGATCATCATCAGCAACACCATCGCCAGCATGCCGATGATCACAATCACGAATCGGCTAAAGC